>Ga0265797_10001405_pt1 | contig 42278 bp, 40 predicted proteins | sample P2T30metagenome_FD_192433 | JGI IMG/M metagenome (GOLD analysis project Ga0265797, IMG submission 192433) | Plant litter microbial communities from East Loma Ridge, Irvine, California - P2 T30 | ecosystem: Environmental > Terrestrial > Plant litter > Unclassified | place: USA: California...
AGGACGAGGTTCTGTGTGCTTTTGCCTGCGGGGATGCGCTCTAGGGGTAGGCGTGAGGATTTTGTGCGTGGGAGTTTTGTCGAGCTGCGGCGGCGAGATGTGGTCTCGGGGCGATATTCTTGGTCGGGCTCGGGGTCTTCTGTTTGGGGAGGTGCGTTGCCGCTGATTTGACGGAGGACGCCTTGGCCTGTCTTGCGGCGTTTGGGAGGAGGTGCCATTGGTTTGGAAGCTGATCCAATGTGGGCTTCGAGAGCGGCGAGTTCGCTGGCGGGGACGAAGCCGCGACCGCTGAGGGCACCGTGGTTGTTTGGTGTATTCTCGTCTTGGTCGTGGGTTGACTCGGATGTTTGGAGCGAGCGGCGTGGGCGAGATGCGTTGTGCGCTGATACATCAGGCGCTGTTGTGTCAACTTGCTCTCCGGTCAGATCGACGGAAGCAACAAAATCTCGTATGTCTCGATTCCGGCGTGGAGGCGTCAATGGCCGGCTTGGTTCGTCCATTTCGCCCTGCTGAACCAAGCCCACAGACGATGCTTCGTTTTGTCTGCGTCTTGGGCGTTGTCGAGCTCGTTCTTCGATCCCTTCCAGATGGTCGAACCAGACTTTCTCCCTGGCCGACCCACCATCAGGTAGAGGCGACACAAACGGTTTGTTGAGCTGTGTTCTGTTCTGGACCGTAGCTCTGCCTCTTGGTCTGGCCTGGGGTATTGCGCTCAAAGGTGTACCTTGCGGCTCATTGGACTGAGGCGTCACACCATAGTCATAGGCTGATGGCGGTCGTTGTTGAGATGGGCTTGGAGTGACCAGAGTGCCAGCTCTCATATTTGTCTGCAATGGTGTCAAGTCGGATCGATCTCGGGAGGGCGATGAGGACCTGATAACTGTACCATCGTGCGCAAGACGCATGTCAGGTACATGGTCAGATGGGTGAAACGGAATCGCAGGACTCGTTGGAGAAGATGCGCGTGGAGTGGGTGGAGCCAGGGAATCAAGGTCAAAGGCGGTCGAATTTTTCTCCGATTGCTGATTGCCTCCCTGTTGCAGCGCAGAGGTATTTTGTCCAGAGCGTGTCGTTTCGACTTGCTTGTTGGACGTATGCAGCTTTGCCATAACCCATGGATTCGAGACACTGACATCCTTTTGAGCATGTCGCAATTCCTCGAAGTCGGCTTCGGTGCGTCCAGTTGATGGTCGAGCGTCCATTGCCTCAAGATCTTCTTCATCGCAGCCATACATGTTGGTTCTGAACGCTCGTGCCTTGGCGGTAACGGGCAAGTCATTGGCGACTGAATCGTCTCTCGCGGTCGGAGTCGAGGAAAATCCAGGGCCGATAGCACGGTTGTCAATGCTTCGAGATGGATCAACAGGCTGTACTTGTTCCAGGGACGTGATAAAATCGTCCTCGACATCGAGAAAGGCACTGTTCGATTTTTCTGGCGCAGCTTGGAGATCCTCGGAAACTGCGTTCGTTGGTTGCGTTTCTTCTCGACTCGAATAAGCTGCCGCAAATAGATTCCTAGCCGCGGTCACGACTTTCTCCGGGTCCTCGAAAAGTACATCGTCCTTTGCAGGTTCGACGTTCGGGTCATACGACTGCTCCGGACACGTGATATCCAGGAACAAGAAGGGTTCTTTGATGCCTTCAAATCGCGAATCTGATTTCTTCAATGCCTCTCGGAAAAACTTGACGACCTGCTTCGAGAGACCGCGATTGGCAGCCATGGGACGGCGGTCGACCGACACAAATGCTCCGACGTTACTGACTTTGTCTGCGGCAGCATCTGGCTTCGGTAGAAATGCCTGCAAAGTGAAGCCGTGCTCTTCGATCACAGACCAGGTACATTGTGAAGCGCAAGCAGCTCCCACAACCTTAAACGCCGCATCTTCTGCATTGCCTCCGATTTTAGGAGCATACATCCAATTACCTTTGTCATTCTTTGCTTTCAGCACCTTCAACGAGAAGCGCACATGTGGTCGTGCAAATGCGAATGACTGCAAGACGTGTTTGATGCGCTTGAGGGTTTGATCTGTATGTTTCAGCGCGACCTGTCTGCGCACTGGGTTCGATTTGATGAAGTCTGTGATCTTTACTGTAGTCCCGACCGCCGTCGATGCGCGCTCCTGTGCGATGACCTCGCCTTGCTGATCGATCTTGAGACCAGTCGCCACCTGCTCGCCTTCAACTCTGGTGGTAACCATCATTCCGCCACTCATTTCGGCGGCACTGGCGAGAGCTTCTCCTCGGAAGCCGAGTGACGAGCCACCGATGGATGTCAGGTCTTCAGCATCAGTAAGCTTGCTTGTACAGTAGCGTCTCGCCACCAGCGGACGGTCCTGTGGAGGAATGCCGTGTCCATTGTCGCGCACTTGGATCAAGTCGACTGTGTTGGCATGAATCTCAACAGCGATGGAAGTTGCTCTTGCATCAAGAGCGTTGTCAATCAGCTCTTTGACAACCGCTGCAGAGTCAGTTAGAACTTGTGCAGCGCCTATTGCGCGTACAGCGGTTTGAGGCAACGCCTTGATGCTCATCTTGCTGGCAGGTGCGGCATCACTGCGTTATCGGATGCTGTCACTCAATGCGATGATGATGATGCTTGCAAGTGAAGAAAGCAGATTATATCATGCTCGTAATGCGACACGAAGATGAATTGTTAGACGCGTCTGGTTGGACGCGTTTGAGTTGAGATGGATTTCATCCATCAAAGTTCCGAGGCCGAGGCCGAAACCGATGACGTACGCGTCTGCTCTCATGTCATCCACCTCGCATATTGCGAATAGCAGGTTGACTATACTTAGGCTCGCTGACTTCTCTCATCCCACTCACTCCAATCGTAATCAACACTCAATTCCATCCATCACCATGGCGCTCAATCCTCGTTTCGCCGGGCAGAGATTCGTTGCCGCTACAAACGCGAAGACACTACACACTCTCGAGCTTTGTAAGATCGTAACTATCAATGAGCCTGCGTGACATCGACTAATACAAGTCTTAGATCTTGACTATGTCTGCCCAGTGCGTCGGATGAGATATCTAAGTCCAGAAATGCTGCTGATCACAGATACAGTTCTCCAAGAAGATGTTCGACACCGTCTACGACTCAGTCATCCCGCTAGTCAAGTCGAAGTACGCAGACAACGTCCAGATCATCTTCAGGCAACAGATCCAGCCGTGGCACCCATCGTCAACCCTGGTGCACGAAGGCGGCGTTGCAGTGTTGCAGACCAACCCAGACAAGTTCTGGGAGTTCAGCAAGGTAAGGGCACTTCCCGGCAGCCTCCGGTCTCAGCCCGAACTGTGGCATGCCACTTCAACGACATATCCGCCATCATGTTTACGACCACCGTCAAAATGAGGGTCATGCCCTAAACTAACTCCATTCTCGCGCAGGCCCTATTCGACAAGCAAACCGAGTACTTCGACGTCAACGTCGTAAAGGAAACCCGCAACAACACCTACTCCAGACTCTCGAAGCTCGCCGGCAGCGTCGGTCTCGACGAGAAGAAAATCTACAGCCTTCTCGAAATCTCCGACAAGCCGGGTGAAGATGGAAGTCTGAACAGCGGCAACAAGGTCACAAACGACATCAAGCTTCTGACCAAGGCGAACCGCTTGACTGGTGTGCATGTCACGCCTACTGTGCTCTTCAACGTAAGATCTCCTGTGTTTCATTTTTCGCTCGATTGCTGCGAGGCCACACTGACTTTCTCGTAGGGAATCGTGGAAGGCGGAATCTCAAGCGGCTTTTCCAAGGACGATTGGCAGCAGTGGCTGGAGAAGAATGTTGTGTGACTTGATCATGGGGCTTATCGTACTGCACGATTGTGATGAGATTCAACGTATACGAGCGGTTGATGGTAAACAAGTCATAGATTGACTGGGCCGTAGAAAACAATTCCCATGAACATGACAACGATGCTGCAATACGCCGAGACGTTTCAACCGTTCAGGATCAAAAGAAACAAACAGAGGGACATGTGAGCGGCCGACAATGACGTATCTAGAGAGAATAAATGGCAAGGCACAGCAATAGAAGAGTTCATTTCACATTCATCGTTAGCAAGAACCATATCAACAGCCTCATAGATCATCCTTCCCATACTTCGCAGCCTGACCAGAACCCCCAGCGGCATCAGTACTCGCCGACCGCTGAACAGCACCAAAGCGCGTGTTACCCTGATCGAAAATTGCATAGATACCACGCAAGAAAACATCACCCAAGATATCAAAATCCTGCTGGTCGCCCCTAGACTGAATACCACCATACACCGTCCCATCACCAAGATCCTGGAACGCAAGATCCTCTTTCTGCACCTCGAACAGCTTGTCGCCAACAGCAAACGCGACGGTAGGCAGAGACTCTGCAGGTGTGTCTTTGGGAAAGACCCAGCCTTGTTGTTGCGTGCTCTTCTTGGCGCCTGGGATGGCCGCGTAGATCTGCTCGAGCGTGGCGTCGTCGATGAGGGCTAGGGTGGTACCTGTGTCGGCGATGGCGGTGTTGCCGGAACGCTTGACGGTTTTGCCGTTGATGGAGGCGCTCGCGGAGTCGAACATCCAGAAACCTTGGGAATTGTCAACGGAAGTGTAGGAGGGTGTCTGGCCGGCGAGGGCGTCCTGGTCGATGTAGCCGAAGGTGTAGAAGCTGTTCCCGGATTCATTTGCGAGGTAGGCTGTGAATAGCTCGGCGTCCTTGGGAATGTCCTGCTGGGCGGACATGTTCTCTACTGGTGTGGCTACTGGTGTGGGCTGCACGGTGTTGATTGATCCGAAGGCGAGACCGAGCAAGCCATCTCCTTCGCCCTGAACGAACTGAGTGCTGAGCTTGTTTGCCAGCTCGATGGATTGGTTCTCAACACTGATGCCGCCGACAACAAGGGTGTCTGTTCCAACTGTACCGCTGGCTCCGCTTCCGTCTCCATAGGAGATTTGCCAGGTGCTACCTTCGGTGTTCTTGAAAGTAGAGCTCTTAGAAGCATCGAAGACAGCGTGACTTTTGCCAGATGAAGAGGATGTGACTGAAGATGGCAGCTCAGTGCTCCAGACCCAAAGATCCGCAGAGCCGGTGTCAAAGTCAAGGGTCAGACTCTGAGCTGGTGTGCCGATGGAGACAGTAGCGAGGTAGAGCGCGTTCTGTTCAACATCTTGAGCCTACGATTGTTAGTGTTGCATTTCCAGAAGGCGTTGGATGGAACATACCGGCACGTTGCCAGTTTGGCCGCTGCCATCCTTCATAGCGAGCACATGGCCGTGAACACGGGCCTTGCCACCAACCCTTCCGAACTTCCCAGCTTGTTGGACCTTCTTGACAGCACATAGCGGTCCGTCGAGTGTAGGACTGATGTTGTCTGGGCGTTCTGGTCAGTCATAAGAGCCTCGTGTCGGAAGTAAGGAGGCTACGGACATTTGAGAGCCGCCCGAGCATAGGCCTTCAAGCCATTAGGCTTGTAGCTCTTGTTGTAGGAGAGAGAGCCTCTCGAGAGTTTGCCAACACTTCCTGTCATATTGATGTTCCGAGCGTTTTACTTCGATGAAGATGAAAAGTCAAGAACGACAGCGTATTAAGTAGTCGCAGGGAGCAATTACACGCTTAGCAAAGCAAAACCTGCTGATAAGTTAGCACGAAACGTCCTAAGGCAAACGAGTGGAGGCACGTCATGCTGTCCGGCAGTGATGTGAGTATCTTCCACGCGTACTACAGCTGCAGAAGCCAGGCATATCACGCAGCACGCAGATAGTCCGCTTGCCATGGTTGGACAGAAGCAAACGGCAGGTCGTCGATCTTCAGACCAGGAAAGATAATAGTTGATAGTCCTGCATTAGCACCAGACGGCACCTCCACCAGTCTGGAGCTTGCAAATGGCGTCACGCGGCGCCAACGCCTTGCCTGCTCTGTTGTTGATTGCGTGGCGGATAACCGTCGTATAGCATTTGGGGGTTTGCCTGCATTTTGCTGTTTCAGACAAACGAGCATGACGTGGTGATCATATGGCGACAGGATAGCAGTGCTCGCAGGTGAGTGCATGTGTGGTCTAGACCTGATAACAGGTGCTAGTCATGCGTGACGTGTGCGAAACAAGCAATACGATATGCAATCGAGCGGGGATCACAACCGGGCGGCAAAGCTTCTCTCGATCAAGGATTAGGATGAAAGCTTGACCAAATAGCGGTGTGTCCTTAAGATAAACCGATGATAGGACAGAAGCACGGTTTGACCTAACTCGATCTTCGTAACTACATGTATTCGCTCAAGTGTTTCAGCCCGAGTGGCATCAGCTTCATGTCGGAAGACCTGCGATTACAATGGCAATCGACCTTGCAACCCTTCCGATGACGGAAAAAATAAAAGGCATGAACACTTCAATGCTGTAACTCTATTTCTCAACACCTATCTACCAAACCCAAACCAACCCTTCTTCTTTTCCTGGGCAGGCGCAGGTTCATCGACATCCATAGCACCACTATCAACCTCAGTAGCAGGAGCAGAAACCACCGGCGCAGAAACGGCAGGAGCACCCCTGCCAGGGTAGTCAATGTAATTCCACGCAACGTCCAAGAACAGAGGCTTGACCGGCACAGGCTGGATCTTGGGCGGGTACGAAACAAGGTTGGTGAGATCGACTTGCAAGCCCGGCGTAGGGTAGGCGTCCAAGTTCTGCACGGCGGGCGCGGCAGAGGTCATGTTCTTCTGCGCTGCGATGGCGGAGTTGGAAGAGAGCTTGTGCATCTCGACGAGGGCGTGGGTGCGGGAGAGGAGGTTGTTGATGTGTGTTTTGAGGCTTGACGATTCGGATGACGGGATGTCGAGAGTTGGTGGGGTTGAGGTTGAGGCTGTGGACTCGGGTGGTGGGTGAGCTGTGATGAGGTCCTGGGCACGCTTCAGGAGGGCAAGAGCGTTGAGGTGGTTGTCGAGGAGGGCGTGCGAGTATGAGATGTTGACGCACTTCAGGGCGCGGAAGTATGCAGACTTGCCGTCCAGTTCGCGCACGAAGGTCTCGTCTCTCATGGCACCGCGCAGGTCTTTGATGGACTCGACGCTCTGAATCGTGGCATCGTAAAGCACAACACGTTCCCGTAGACGAGCCAGCTTTCGGCCTCTGCCTTCGTCCTTTTCAGGAATCTCCGTACCGTCCTTGCGTGTGCGCTGCGACTTCTTCTGCTTCTGTGCTTCGAAAGTCAAACCGTCGTTGTCGCCAATGAGTATCCTGTTGCGACCAACTCGCCATGACACGAGATCGTAGTTCACGGCAAGGCTGGTAACGCGGAGGTCTTGCATCCTCGCATCTCCCTCATCAACTCTCTCTTTCTCCAGCTCGTCGGTGGCTCGTTTCGATGCGTCCGCTGCATCTTGTGAGGCGATCAGAATGTCGTCGTATGCGGCCGCTTTCTGGCTTGCAGAGGCGGAAGGGTGTTCAGTCAGGTATGCCTTCAACTTGGCCTCAGCAGCAGAAACAGAAGCCAGAGCCTGTCCGATCGACGCATCGACAATGTTGGCCCTTCTTCCTCTCCATGTCACGAAATCAGGCACCTCCAGAACGTCCGTCTTCTTCTCTTCGCCAGACTCAGCCTTTGGCTTCTCCTTCAGCGCAAATGGGTCGACCGCCTCCACGAGCTTCACAGCCTCTGCATCCTCTTTAGGGAAGTACCGCCTCGCCACAACATCAATCGCAATCGTCCTGCTCAATCGCGCCTGGTAAGCAGCGTACCGAATAGTAGGATCCACCGTATTCGCCAGAATCTCCCTGAAAACCTCAGCCTTCTCTTTCTCCCATAGCGCAGCATATCCCACTCGCGCCTCGCTCCACCTCTTCAAGCACTTATTCCACCTGTCGTCCCCGCCCTCCTTCTGCACGCCCTCAGCCTGCTTCTCAAACTCCTCAGCACCCGCCAGCATAGCAGTGTAAGTCCTCGCCTCAAGCAAATCCCTCTCGCTACCCGCCTCCCTCAGCACCTCCACCAGCTCCGCCGCCGTCTTCGCCGCCTTCCATAGCTTCGAGCAGATCTGGGCCCTCGCGCTTCCAGTGATGCCCTTCTCGTCTTCGGCATGCGAGCTCTTGATGTGCAGCGCATGCGCCCACGCGCGCTCCGCAATCAGGATCTGCAGGTGCACAAAAGCGACATTGCTCTTGACATCGGCGACTGTGAGGGGCTTGCGAGCGAATTTCTCGCGCTTGGGAGTCGTGCGGCCGAGGCGTTTGCGTGTTGCGAGGATCTGGCGGGAGAGTTGGGCGCGGTAGGTGGCGTGGTCGGCGATCAGGAGCGTTTCACGCTTGCCTGCGACGAAGGCTGTGATGTCCATGTTGTGCTGTGTGGGTGGTATTGCCGTGTAGCACAGTTAGTCGGTTGTGTTGGGCGGATTGGGATATGGATATGTGTTGCTCAAGCGCATTTGCGGGGCACAGTGTGGAGTTGTTTCTTGCCTGAGGCTGTCCTTTAGTTGTGTCTCTACCTATGTTCTCTATGTTGCTCATGAATTAATCATTGTAGTTGTTGTGCACAAAGTATTCAAGTATTCTGTAGAAGAAACCGCATTGATTCAAACAAATCATTTGGTGTCGAAACCGGCCTACTGTTAACTAATCGATTCGACATCAAGTCAGGTTGCTTTGTAGAGGAAAGTGCGAGATTGAATGCTTCGATTTTGATCTTGAGTTTCATGATGTTGACTGCCTTACGCCTGCTACCTCTACTTTGTGGACGTTTTCATTTCATGTGCTATCACAAGGAGAAGATACTACCAATCTCTCTCCTACAGCAAATCGTAACGCCACTGCCAGGACGTAGGGTATCGCAAAGAAAAGACAATTTAGCCAGGTATTCCTAGCCTGTGTTCCAACCAACAGCACCACTTCCTCTCAACCCCTCTCACTTGAACAGCTCACGCAGCTCCTCAATACGCTTCTTCGCCTCCTCGCTCTTCGTCTTCTTCTTGTCCATACTAAGCGTCGCCAGCTTCTGCTTCTTGACCTGCAACTTCAGCAGCGCCTCCTCCACACTGTCCTTCATGATGAAGTGAACAATTTCCACCGAACGCTGCTGCCCGAGGCGGTGCACACGGTCGATAGCCTGCTGTTCCACTCCGGGGTTGTACTGCGGCTCCATCATGTAGACCTTGTTGGCGGCGGTGAAGTTGAGGCCTTGGCCACCTGCGCGAATGGAGACAAGCAGGACAGTGATGCTAGGGTCAGTCTTGAACTCGTGGATGACATGGCTGCGGGCCTTGACGTTCATGCTGCCGTCGAGGCGGACGTATTTGTGGCCAGCCTTGCCCAGAGCAAACTCGAGAAGGTCGAGGTAGGAGGTCCATTCGGTGAAGACGACGCTGCGAATAGGAGGCTCGCCGTCCTCGAGGGCGGCAGTCTCCTGGCGAGACTTCTCAAGCTCCTCAAGTAGAGCACGAACCTTGGTGTGCGGGCCGGTGTAGTTCTCAGGGTTCCACATGGTGCGGCGAACCTTCTTAACTCCTGGAGCGTGCTCTTCGTTGTAGCTCTGCATCTCGTAGCGTGACAGAGGAAAGAAGTCAAATTTGACATAGGAGCTGCAGGCTCTGCATTCATGGTAACCGTCAACCCGAAGCTCCGGAGGAACAGTGGCCTCCACGAGATCATCCTTGCAGGCAGGGCAGTACAGGTGGTAGCACGGAGTAAGGTAGCCGAGGAGATCCTTTTTGTCTTCGTTTTCGTCTTCCTCGGAAGAGGAGTCGGGGTCGCTGTCCTCGTTCTGCGCAGCTTTCTTGCCGGCGATGCTACGGTTGCACTTACTGCAGAAGTCCATGTCGTTGTCCGACTGCATCTTGAGCAGCTCGTATGCCTGACGAGAAGAGATGAATGACTTGTCTGACTGGGCCTCGATCTCCGGCTCATCACCGAGATCAATGGCGTTGCTCTCGTCCATGCCTTCCAGATCTTTGAGATCCTCTTCGTTCAGCATCTCACGGCCATGATCGCAAATCATGCGCAGACGTAGCAGCGACTTCAAGACATGGGCGTAAGATTTGCCGCGCAGCGTACTTGACTCGCGCATCATACCCTTCAGCTGCATGTTGGACTGGCTGGCAAAGCGACCGTACAGCTGCCTCTCCTCGGGCGTAAAGTCAAGCTTGGCGTGAACCTCATCGCGACCCTTCAAGCCTATGTTCTCCTTACCACGACGCAGAGTGATACTGTCTACCAGCAAGCGGAGCTGAGGGAGAACAGTGTCGTCGGCATTCTTGAAAGGTGCAATGATGTACTGAGCCCAGGCACTAGACTCGTCGAAGGGCTTGATTCGCAGGAAGCGGATCAGAGCGCCGAGATCCTCAAGACGGTTCTGCACCGGTGTACCGGTCACAGCCCAGCGACGTTGAGCGGAAAGCGCGCATGTACCCTTGGCGCCACGAGTGCTTGAGTTACGGATGGTGTGGGCTTCGTCAAGCACAATGCGGAACCAGTTCAGTGAAGCAAGAGCCCTCCTCTTCTTGAGCGAGTCAGAGAACTCCGCAGCGACTGTGCCATATGTGGTGAAGACGATGTCGAACTTTGCCAACTGCTCAACGTCCGTAATACGTCCTGCGCCGTGATAGACGTAGGCGGCGAGCTTGCCAGGAATGACGTGTGTGCCCATTTGTTCAGTCCAGTTGGAGAGGACGGAGGTCGGGCAGATGATGAGAGTTCCCTTTGCGTTGCGCACAAGTCCATGCTGCAGGAGGTCTTGCGGTAACTGCCTGATCTTGAACTTGTGAGCCTCTGGGATAGTCGCGGCAACGAGGGAGAGTATGCTCAATGTCTTGCCGAGACCCATCATGTCTGCCAAAATGCCACCGTAGACAGGCTCCGGCTTCGTGCGCGATTCATGCCCAGTGATGACGTTAAACCAGACTTCCTGTCCGTTCGCCTTGGTGGTGGTTTTCCAGAGAGAGAACTTTGTATCGTCCTTCTCATTCATTGTTTCGTCATGAGTCTCGTGGTCTGTCAGGAAGTGAAGGCCCTGCTTCTGATGCGCCAGGAGAGGCGTTGAGATGATCTCTTGGTTGACCTCCTTCTCCGGCAGCTGCTCGGTGGTGACTAAGTTGTCGAACATCGTACTCACATCTCTGGTGATCTGTTCTGTCGTACGTGTCACGTAGCCGCCGGAAGAACTGTAGGCAGGCTTAGAGGAAGTGGAACCAATCTGCTGGTTCTGATATGGAGTGGGTAGCTGAGGGTTGAAGACCTTTGTTGCGCCTTCCTTTCCGTTATCAACGCGTTGTGGGGTCGACAACCAGAGTTGCTTCTGAGAAAGGTATCTTCCCATGGACGTAGCAGCGCCCATTTTGCAGTACAGAACCGCATCAACCCTGATACTACGAGAGACCGCGGCCCCGGCAACTTCGTTAGGATCTCTCTTTCGCACAGGCAAGTAGGCTTTGACTCTGAAGCCACTCATGTGAGAGCCACCCATCAGCTGGGACAGGGCGGCTGCCTGGACTACGGCAAGCTTGCCAAAAGTAACGCCGTTCTTGTCAAGCAACTCGATAATGGAGTCCCTCGAGTTTGAGGCTCGCTTCAGGTTAATTCTGGTCCATGGCCAGTGCTCCTTCCCGAGGTAGTTCTGACTGGCAGCCGGAACGCGGTGAATATTGGCCTGGCATTCGAGAGTACCAATGCAGACCTCCTCTTGAGCGGGATCACGCTTTGGCTTGATGACCTCGCCAGTAATAACAAGGTCGTCGTCATCGTCGGCGGTGAGATCAATGGCCGAGGAAGCGCCATTCGCAGCTTGTTTCTTGTTGTACTCTCGAATGTTCTCACCGATTATGCCGCTTCCTCCGACTCCGGGATGGGCTGTCTTCGACTTCTTCACCTCCGGGTCGTCCATTGACACGTCGTCGGTAAGCTTATGCTTACGCTGGGAGACGGCCTCCCTTTCGACCGTGTTGTTCAGACTCGGCAAGAACTGACTCATGCCATTTTGGTTCTCGTTGCCGCTGGGCAAGGGCGGAACAGCCAGACTGCCGTTTCCGTTCATGTAGTTGCCGCTGGCAGCGCTGGCGTACCCGTTGTCATTTTCGGTGGCAAAGCTAGGTGGGGTGGCGAGGGATCCAGTGGGAAAATTATCGTTGGCCTGAACTTTGCGGGTCTGCTTGGGCCCTGAATGCTGCATTAGCCAGTTCTCAGTGTTGTACGGACTGCTCTCAGAGTGGCGGGGAGGTGCTGGGCTGTTAAAGTTGATGTACGCCATGTCCAGCAACGGCGCAATAGGGTTGAGGGTGGTGGGATGTTAGATGAATGTCGCGGTGGTCCGAAAAGCGGCGTCCGAGGCGTGCCGACAACTCGTGCGACACAGGAACCGTGAGTGTTGAAGCGTGGACGGTGCGATGCTTGTTGAAGGTGTAGTTGTAGATGCACCAAGCGTGGGATGGTTTGCGCTTTGGTGCTGGGCGTTGGGTGTTGATGGTATTGTGAGAAGGTGTGGCAAGTTGGTAGGTAGGGGGGAGAGTGGTTGGTGGTCGGTGGTAGGTGGATGGTGGATGTGGTGGTGCTTGAAGCCAAAAGCAACGAGGGATGCGCGGTCCTTATGTGTGCTCGTTCACATGCATCCAGCTCCAGTACTCTCGAAAGTTGAGCGCTTTCACAAGCCAAAATTGACCAAAGTTCACGAGATTCAAACAAAGTGAAAAGTATGTGATGACTGAGTGAATCTCAAACATGAGAATGAAGACATACCATAATTCGGCGTTTTCTTCGCGGCTTTGGCCTTCTCCTTCGCGAACGCCTTTGGGTTTAACAATTGCGCTGGATTCATTTTCGCGACTCGACTCGAATCGAGTCTCCTCCCTCAACTTCCCGCCCGAATTCTAGGAGGACCGGCTTCTATGTCTTTATCATGTCGCGCGTCTAAGTCGGTGGCAAAGTCCGAATCCTGGGTTTCACGTGTTACGCGGCCTTGTTTGCTGGAGTTTTTCGAGTCACCCGAGGCCGACAAGACTGAGCGAAAATATCAAACAAGAAAACGACAGAATGAAAGAGCAGGCAGAGAGTGAGATATGGAGGGCGGATGGAAGTGAAGTGGAAGATGTGCTCACTGACAAGCAAGGATGGGGCTCGCGCTAGTGGCGGCTGGTCCCGCTACCTCCTTCGGACACGACAAAGAAAGACATACATGTGGATGGAGATTGTGAAGCACGTGAGACAGTTTCTTGTCGAAGGAAGTAGAATACTAGTCTATTCTCAAAGTTAAAAAAAACTTCTACCATGACATTAGTGTACGAGGTCCCACAGATTCTCGTCAATGGGATAACACTTGTGCAGTCTGACATGACAAAAAAAGGCATACATGTCAGCAGAAAGCTGTACAACATGTCGTAAAGTCTATCGTCGAACAGAGTCGAGTTTCTGTGCAGCCTATGAGACTTTGGACAGTCAAGTTGAATATTGCACTTTCCAAAAAGAAGCTTGTCGTACACGTCATCTATTCCCCCCCATCAATCTTGGTATCTAGGTATGCTTCAGCCGTAATATAGTTACAACCATGTGCGCTTTTGCTTGCACGCTCACAATGTCCATGTCCGCTTTTCAAGAACGTAAAAAGAAGCCCAAACCAACGAACGCCCATCAACCTGGAACTGCCCCCCTTGCAAAATCGCCACCAACAAATTAACACCACGTGAAAACCGGCGGCTTGCTCTTAACCATCTCGAGCCTCTCAACAATCACCTTCCGCCTACTACCCTCCTGATCCCTCGCAGCGCCAAAGCCCAAATCGCCTTCTCCATCCTCGTCGTCGTCCTCACCCAGTGCAATTCTGCGAACGGTGAAACTCGACCGCCTCTTCCCTCCTTGATGCCACGGTCGTCGCGTGGAGGGCACATCATACGACATGCGCGGCTGGTTGATAGTATTAGAGCGCAACGCAACAGGACGCTGATTACCGAGGAGCGATGTTGATGCCGGGACGTCCATGCTGTGAGCCATTCCCAGTTCAGGACCAGCCTGTCGGATCTGTGGGATCGTGTCTGCGCTGTTCTGCCGTGAGGAATTGAAAGGGTTCTCGTTTGCTTCGAGATCGGAAGCGAAGCCCAGGAGATCGGGCTGGGGTTTGGCTGGTGCTGAAGCGTACGCGGCGCTGATGTCCATCTCTTCGTGCTGTGCTCTTCCTTCCTTTGCATCCCGCGAGCGGGATTGAAGGTCTCTAGCTTGCTGGCGCATTTCCTCCGAAGGTCTACTCATAGGCACCGCCACTGGGATATCGACCAAGTCGTCCCAGACGCAGACGCGATTGCGGCGGGTGAGCTCGAGCGGTCCGTGATCTGGCGTCTTGAGCGTTTCAACGACATTCCAAGCCTGGCCTTTCATGACGGCGATTTGGCGGGCGAACATGCGCTCTTTGAAATCAGCGTCGAGCTCGAAGCAGTTGCGGAGCTTGACTTGGGTGTCAGTCCACCATTCCTTGGATGTGAGGAGCGGTAGGAAGTGGCGTCTGGTCTTTTCTGTGAACGGGCGGCCGATAAGGCTGACGGGGAGAAAGAGCCATCCGAATGGGTAGCTGCGCCAGGCATCGGGGTGTTTCCAAGGCCATGAGAGCGAGTTGTCGATGGCGCCTAATCTGGGAACCTCATGGTCTTCATTCGACGCTGGCGCCGTCGTCATATTTTCCTGTCTCCGGTTGTATGCTTCCGCTGTGCTGGGATCCAGTTGGCCGTTCTGTTGCCGCTCGCTATCAGGTGGCCTGGCCACGATTTCCGCCGTTTGCTTCTCCGAGTCGATTCGTATCATCCAATTATCCGTGCCTCTGTCCGTGTTTCTCATGATGTAGTCCAAAATCACCAGCTTTTCCAATTGCTCTCGGAAGCTCTCCTGCAGCCCTTCCGACCAGAACTCATGCCTCGCTCGACTTCGTTCGCGACTGCTCATGCCTTCCTCGTCATCGCTGTCGCCCGGCCGACTCTTCGGTCTGCAGTCTTCCGCCCAGAGGGTCTTTCGCTTTCGTTTGGGCGCATCTTTGAAATTCGTGCTGTGTTGATCAGGCCAAGGGTGCTCTTTGAAGAACTCTGTCGCGCCCTTGTAGCCCTTCAAAAACACTTGGAACGATCCCTGCTTTTCCGGTAGAGGTTTGCCCTTCCTGTAGAATGCCCGTCTGTCCCAGAAATCGTAAAAGAAGCTCTTACTTGATAAGCTGACAACCTCCGTATATGGCACAATATTCGTCCGCAGTTGGCAATCGAGTACGTACGCCGCCGCCTCGGAAACATAAGACAAGTTGGGAATAAGGCATGCGCGGCCGAAGAAGAACGGGAACAAGTTCCTGTGTATCCACTTTGTCCACTTGGGGTTCTTGCTGGCGTACGGCTCTTCATCCTTTGGCTTGAAAACTCCCAAGACTTTTCCTTTGGTGTTACGGACAAAGTAGCTTCCACTGCTGCCTTGCGCAATGAGTGTCGGGTGTTTGCCCAGCTCGATCGCGACTCTTACGCTCTCCACCATATCATCGAATTCCAGTTTCGATATCCTCTCGCCCGCGTCCGAATGGTCCGCATCCAATTGCTCTTTCGTGTAAGGACGGATCCATTCTGGCGCCTGGAATACTGAATGGTGGATTTCAAGGTGCTCATCGTCCGCGGATTTTCCCTTGACCCGTCGGATCTTGAAACGATCCTTGATCTCGTCCGCCCAGCGCTCGAGGCGCGCGTTTATGGCTTTGATGTCGACGCCGCTGTTGGCTCGTTTCCGTCGACCGTGTTGGCTTGGTGATGATTGACCGGAGGGGATGTGCATGCGCTCGCGGCGCTTAGGTTGTATGGGCGCGTATGTGCCATTTTGTGAGATTGTAGTTGTGACTGCGTCGTGGAAAGGGTTATCTTCGTCGGAATGGTAGGGCTCTTCTTCCTCTTCCTCCTCGGCTTGGGCGATGCGAGCGTAGCCGGAGGTGGGAGGGCGAGGCATTGTTGGTGTGGAATGTGATCTCGACCATCAATTGTCGATGATTTCTGGAGGGTGAGAAAAGCCGAGCGAGAAAGTAAAGTATTGATATCGCTTCGTGTCGTTGTTGTTAATGTAAGGTACTTTCTGTCTAGCTGTCCAGCATCTGGACGCCGAGTCGGCTAGTTAATGAGGCTCTGCGGAAGGAGATAGCCGCCCCAGACGAGTGGAGCTTATCAAGGAGTCTCATAATTCTGATGACCTTTCTGCATGATTTCTATCGGTATTTGATCTATGAACACCGTCTGATGTCTACAACGGTAGCCAAAGAACCTGACCAAGCCTTTCGAGTGGCATATCTGACCTTTCCAGCAACAATCACTCGAATCCGATCACTTTAAACCAAACTACGCTATCTGAAATTCTGGACAATTTTGACGAGGCTTGATTGTTGAACATGCCGATCTGTTATGCTTCCACCATCTACCATTCAGGATGTGATTCAAGACTAGCAATGGTGATGGAGAGAGCGAGTACGCCATTAGCCTCATCAAGCCTATTGTCCACTCCAAGATGATATCAATTACGTCTACCAACCTCCTCGCGAGTGCAACATGCACCTCAGTGGGTCTAAGCATGGGCAAGGGATAAGATAGCTATTAATCTTATCGTGGCCCCTTATCCTCCTTATCGTTGTTTGGCAGTAGTCCTTCCCAGAAAGTCGATTCGGCCGCGAGCGAACGAACACTTTGCCCATCGACTAGCGACGACATTGCATTATACTACTGCCTATTTGCATCTCATCCGATCTTCCATTATCATCAATTTCCTGATAAGCTCTCGCGCTATCATTTAATCCGCACGTAATCCAAGATCACCAACGGCGATCTAACCCGACGAAACCCACCCACCGCATTGTCAGCAGCAGGACTCGACATTGGAACCAGCCCTCCACTATACCCTATTCTACTCCTCAATGCTCCAAGTCGCGAACCCTTCATCGGAGCGCATCCATCAGGCGCACTTCCAACCTCGACAGCAGAGCTCGCATCCTCCATTCACGCTATCTGTCACACGACCAGCATCATCGGCGGCAAACGACTCGCCTGGACAACAGCACAGATACGGATCTGCGCATATACCCGCACTCGCGGCATTGGCTTCCCTGGCTGCTGCCAGCGCGCCTGCTGCGCCAGTAAAGAGAGAAAGCATTAGGTGAGTGATGATCGTCGAGATGGATAAGATAAGAGGTTGTATACTTTTGGCAGCGGCGCAACAGAGCAGAGGTGGCCTTGAGGAGAGCGCAATGACATGAGCACAAAATAAGCCACTACAGACGATGATTAACAAGATCGCGAGCTGTATGGAAGTTAGTCAAGGGAATACAGGCAGCTCTCTCTCGCGATTGCCCTGCTGAAGGTGAATGGGTATTGCCGAGAAATGGCCGACGACAAGCGCAAGTCGCAATTGTACGTTGGGGATGCACAATCGACTGACCATCATTTCTTCCACAGCGAACACTCCGACACCATGAGCCAGCCACAATACGCGCCAGCCGCAACCGCCGGCGGCCAGCAGAACGGTCCAGTGAGTTCAGTCCTACACGTATCCGCCATTCATCTCACGTGAGCGACACCCTCCCGTCGCGCGCGTTATCGCCATATCGATTGTGTTATCGATATCTCCCCGAATACGATCGATAACCATCGCCCATCACTCCGAGATCATTGATCATATCATGAGGCGCAAATGCTAACGGGAGATCACTACAGCCCGTCTGCCAAAACTGCACAACCTCCACGACACCGCTCTGGCGCCGCGATGAGTCCGGCTCCGTCCTCTGCAACGCCTGCGGCCTCTTCCTCAAACTCCACGGCCGCCCACGACCCATCTCGCTCAAGACCGACGTGATAAAGTCGCGCAATCGCGTCAAGACCTCACAGACACCGCGCAAGCACGATCGCAATGGCAATCTCGCCGACAGCCCTCAGAACCACTCCCAGCCAGGGCCTGGCTTCCCAGCGGCGCACCCCGACGTAGCACACGCTCATGGCGGAGCGCAAGCATACCCTCCTCAAGGCCTCCCGCATACCGCGCAGATGGGTGGTGGCATGTCACACGCACAGGCACACGGACAAGGCCAGGACCGCGTTATTTCGCCCGGCACCTCGCTCAGCCGCAGCGGCACTCCGTCTCAACACCAGAACCCCAACATTGCGCCTCAGCATATCTTCGATACAGTCACCCTGCCTAACGACTCTTTCGCGTCGCCAGCGCCTCATCATCTCGACACACCTCAGAACTTCGATGCTTTAGCTGCGCACAACAATGCTCTGCGAACTCGTGTTAGCGAGCTCGAAGTGATCAACGACCTGTTCAAGGGCCGAGTTAGCGAGTTGGAAGCCTCGGAGCAGGAAGCGAGACAAGAAGTTGAAGCTCTCAAGCGCGAGGTTGAGAGGCTCAAGAGAGGAAGCGCCGAAGTGGTCGGAGACAGCACCACAGGACAAGCGCAAGACGAAGAAAGAGCTTCAAAGAAAGCAAAGCTGAGCGACAGCAACCACGAGAACGAGAACGGCGAGGCCGGATTCGCAGAGTTCACCAGGGGAGACGACTCAATGCACGAAGCAACGCAGGAAAACGAGTCGGCGGAACCCAAGCAGTAAAACAACTGCCACACGACAATTATGCTCGCAAACTCAACATCCGCTGGGCTCGCGAGCAGACGAAAGTTTTTGCTTCTTTCTTGTTTTCTCTATCGTTTTTTTGCAGCACATATACCCAGCCCTGACGCTATGCCCTGGCGGCTATGTACGGCCACTGGCAGCGTGAAGGCTAGCATTCACAACATCATCATCATCAGAAATCTCAGCTTAGCTATATAATTTAATTCGCAGGATTGTATCTTGGTACACTTATTGGTTCCGTTGCTCCACATCTTTGACTCTGTATATTGCTGTTCAGATATGCTATTGGTTACATCGTTCGATATCACAATGAAACACCCCAGCACATCATGATCTCACTCACCGCAACAAGCCATGCAAAAACGCAGCTGCCCTTGCCTGCAATACAAGACCCGCATGGTACAAACCCGCCAAGGACTCAACAGACGAACCGCCACCCGACTTCCGCAAATACAAAGCAATCAGCGCAGCAAGCACCGCCGTTCCAGTCGCCAGCGCCGGCCGTTTATACCTCTTCGCAAGCACTCTCGCCCGCTCAAGCTGCTTCTGCCTGATTTCCTGCGTCCTGATATCAGCAGCATGACGCTCGAAAGACCTCTCGCCATCTTGCAGGGTCTGCTTGGCGAGAGCGTTTGGATCACGGGTCGTTTTCAGCACGCTGTTATTAGAAATTTGATACCAGGCGAAGCCGCTGAGGCGGTTTGGAGGATAGGCGGCGTGCAGTTCTGAGGAGGCGGCGATGAGGGCGTCGAGGTCGAGGGGTTTGGGGAGCTTGGAGAGGATGGAGTGGAGCATGTCGTGTTCGTCTGCTTCGAGGGAGAGGAGCTCTTGTTTGCGGGAGACGATGATCTGGGTTGATTGGGTGGGTTAGTTGGGTTAGTGCGTAAGGTGGGCGAGGCTTGGAAGTGGGTTACGACTCACGGTTGCATATAGGTAGATCGAGACGACGGCTTCATTGGTCAGGAGGTAGTCGAATAGCCGGGCAATGTCGCCATATTCTTGTATCTCGTGTGCATATAGCGTTAATGTGGCGGGCAAAGCAAAGTAGAATGGTGCCGTTTCACTCAGATGATCAAAGAGCTCGGCATCTGCCGCTTTCAATATAGCCGGCAGCAACTGCAGATGAGATAATGCGCCAGTCATGGTCGGCAGCATGAAGTCGCGGATCCTCAACAACGACAGCCGCGCGGCGGCTGCGGGAGCTGCTTCTGCGCCGAGGACAAGGAGCAACACCTGCACGATGTCGTGGTAGCCCTGGAAATAGCAGAGCAGCGGATGGCGACGCAGCGTCTCCGTGATGACATTGGACAGTTCCTGCTTGCGTGCATCTATCCGCTTGTCGGACTCGCCTGGCCATGGATCGGATTCGTCAGTGACAGGTGTCCACGAAATATTGGTTATTTCCAGCGAGGTCATATGCAACCTACCTGTTGGGTAGTAGACGAATGAGCGGTTGACGTCCAGCTCGACTTGGCCTTCTTCGCGATGTTTTGGTAGTTTTTTCCAGTCTATACCGGAGATGTTCGGGCTAGGCTCGACGCCTAGCACCAACGGCCCTACATATGGTCGGTCAGCACTGCTATAGGTGGCAAATACCAACACCTCTCTATCTGCTTGCTAGGCACGTACAGACTATGCGGCGTACCTCATCGTCGATGAATCCTCCCGGTGAAGCTGCCAGGCGGCCTAATGCATGCCAGTCGCGTGTTTCAGTCGCGTTGATGATCCTCTGCACTTGGGCCTCTTCGTCGTCGGACAGAGGTTTGATCCTGGAGGCGGAGAGAGGTGGCACTTGTGTTTCGAGGGCCTGCGAAGTGGCGATCTGTGCTTCGACCTTGTCGTTGCTTGGTGTAGAGTCGGGAATAACGTCCATTGTTGTTGTTGAGCCGGTGACAGCCGTCTAGCATGAAGACACGAACACTGCAGCAAGCAGAAGAGATCCTGGCGCTTAGCTGCTGTGGCGTAGATGTGCCGTTGAACAGACGCAGGGTGATATGTGCATCCAGAAGCACGTCGTGCAGGGATAGCGTGCAGACGGAGCGCCAGCCGGCGGTGGGCCGCTGCTTAGTTACGGATCAGGAATACACACTTGGCCCCAATAGAAAGAGGAGCCGGCACGTCGGGATTCGATGCTGTGGCAGTTGTGTATGATGTCGCGAGGTGGTGGGGACTAGAAGGTTCATGTTGGTGCGACCAGCCGACGTTGGACATGCTTCCTCGAGGGTGCCGTTGGCAGCTGCCTCGCACTCACGACTGAATGCGACAGGTCACATTCAACAACACTCGTCGAATCTTGTCTTGTATAGCTATAGCACGCACATACCCACATACATGCAGTCCATCTCTCTACGCACCTCACATGACCTGCGCCAGCCGTTGCTATCGGATCTCCACGCACAACACCTCGTGTCGTGGCTGCGCGATCAAAACCGCTACATAAACAAGTCACCAGCAATGTCCCCCCTAACGCGAAGGGTTCCTGCCGTGCTCAATACCGTCGGTGCCTGGTAAAGGCCACGACATCCTCGTTTTAATAACATTGCATGTATCGTGTCGCCTTTCTCGTCTGGATCCACCGACCTGCCCAATAAGACTCCCTGGACTGGTTCGCCACGCCCAAATTCTTCCTGAGAAAACCCCACCAAAACGCCGCGAAACAACAACACAGTCTCGTGGCACAACTCACGCAAGGGCGTCCGGTCCTATATCCATGGGCTTTGTAGGGCTATCGACACCGACATTTCTGAGCATACCAGTCACTGGAAGCATATAGCATCCACCAAGCCAGCCTTGATATTTTCGGTTACTCTTCATCTATCTCGACCTCGCTCCAGCCTGGCTCTCCCCACATCTTACTCACACAACATGTTTTCATGATGGGCTCCGTCCAGCCTCCCACTGCCACTATGGCAAAGCCTGGCGTGCTGACCAAAACCATCGTCCGCACGCCTGTGATCAACTTCATCCTCCATGCCCGCATCCGCCATCTGGACCTCAATGACGTCGTCTTCGTTGGAGAGGATTTCATCCACATCAAGCAGGTCAAACACAACGGCCACCTGGAACACATAGCCACGAAAGACGACTTCGGCTCTCGTATCTTAGCAGCAAAGACCTTCAGTCTTGATCACGACCCGCCCAGCAATGGAGTCGAGTTTATCAAGTCGGAGCCCGAAAGCAGCAAATGTGGAACTGCAAAGTCGAATCTGCCGCCACAATTCGTTGTCCTCACCCTTGATTCGGAGGACCTGGTCTTCCTTTATCTGAAGCAACAGGATGATGGATCCTTTGAGTTCGCTCATCAGACATGCCCACTGCCAGCCTTCCAAGAGTCAATTCACAGGGTGGGACCCCATCTCGCCGTGGACCCAGCATCACGAGCTCTGGCGGTCGCAGGGCGCGAAAAGCAAGTGGTCATCTACTCCGCAAAGCCTACAAATGTCATTCGAAGTGAACTCGAAGAAGACAACCCAGACTGGTACCCAGTCTCTACACATGTTGTTGAATCTGTGACTGGCCGTATTCAGCACCTGGAATTCCTGCATCCGCCTGACAACGACCCCGACCACATTATTCTCCTTCTCATTCTGGTCGACCAACGAAGAACGAAAGCTCTTCTGATCGACTGGCAGGTGGCCAACCTTGGACATGCTCGTGTGCATCCTGCACAACCTATGGATGCTGAACGCGCGGCGTCAAATCTCCTGATTCCATTGAGAAATGCTGCATTCCTCATGATCACGGGTAGTGAGATGAAGCTACACAAGAACATTCTTTCAGGATCAATGAGGAGTATGTCTCTCGACCCTGATGCTGGCGAATCAAAGTGTCCCGGTAGTTCTCCGAAACGACCTATTTGGGCGAATTGGTGCAGACCTCTGCGAAACAAATCGGTCAAGCACGGCCAAGACATCGTCTACGTTGCTCGAGAAGACGGGATTGTCATCCTCGCCGAAATCACAAGCGTCGACACCATTCACGTAAGCCATGCCGGTGACGTTGGATGTCACGTCGGGACAGCGTTTGCATCGCTTGGTGACCCCAGCGACCCGGATATTCTAGCAGTGGTAGGAGACATGAGTACTGGGCGGGTAGTGCACATGGGAAATTGGCCTTCGCCAGTTCGAATCGCCAACATGACCAGGATCGACACAATGGAGATGCAAGACAGTGAGACCCTGCCAAACTGGGCGTCCAGCATTGACATGGTGGTGTCGAAACTTCCACAGTCACACAGTAGGTCACCGCGCACGAGGGACGCGGTCATGGTCACTTCGGGTCGCGAACCGCACGGCGCTATCACAGAACTTCGAAAGGGCTTGGAAGCACGTGCGGCAACATACTTCGAGCTTGAAGCCTTGAAAGGCACAACCGGTGCTTGGGTGTTGCCGAACATCTCGACCGGGTCTGTTTTGATGCTTCTGTCGACACCCTCATCCACTCGCATAATCGACTTTTCTCTTGACTTGGGGGAAGTGGACGTGCTTGATGAACAAGATACGACTGTCATGTCGCTAGATCAGCGTACTCTGATTGCAGGCATGTTTGGCAACAGCCATTTGGTGCAGATCAGTGAACGGTCAATATGCACCACAGCGAACCTCTCAGCCAATTTCGAAGACCGATCACGATGGGAAGCCGGTGATGGAAAGTCTATCATCGCAGCTGCAATCGAGCCAAGTCTCAACGGCGCTATGGTAGTGAGACGATGCGACGGGTACTCCGAGCTACTAGCGTTCAGGCACCATGCACCGACAGCCGACCAGGAATCGGAAGATTTGGTGGATGGTCTTGACCAGCTTCCGAATCCCCTGAGGCTGCAAGAAGAACCACTGTGCCTTGCCACAACTGTTTATCAGGACCACATTGTTGGAGTCTTTGCCACAGTTGAGGGTAACCTGGAGCTTTTCACACTTCACAAGTCCTCGGATGCAGCACTCCTAGACGCAGTTCGACTTGTTGAAGACAAGCAAAGCTTGTGTGACCATGTCGCGTTGCTGCAACCGCCTTCGACAGTACCGGCGACATCGCAAGGACTTCTGGCTGTCTGCGGCCTACGAGATGGTAGGGTCATCTCGGTCCAGATTGATCTCAGAGCCGGAGCACTCAGATTTGGAGGTAGCCACAGCACTCGCTTTGGGCATGAGACCGTAAGGCTGATACAGCAAGCTGGGGAGACCCAAAAGGCATACGCATTCAGCGGACTGGACACCTGTGTGCTTCAGTGGGACGGCACAACACCGAAATCGCTCGACATACAAAATCTCTGGGTCTCGGACAAGCATCGGCCACAACTCGCTCAAGGTGCCATCACGACTGTCTCTGTCATGCCATCCAGCGACTACCTGAGCAGCACTGAACTAGTAGGAGCACATGCTGGTTTTCTCGTCGTGGTATCTTCCAGCGAAGTTTTTCTCACATCTGTGGACGACAGCCCGACCGTGGTACCAAGACAAATCCAAGTCACAGGAACTCCCAGCCGCTTGCTCTACGCTGAGCAGCAGCGCAGCTTTGTGTGCGCTTCGATGTGCACTGGTGTTCGCTCTTTCGCCTCAGACAGACGGAACGCGCAGCCGGAAGAGCGTCGACAAATTTGGCCTGTCATCGAATTCATTCCCGCTGACAAGGACAGTGTCTCCTTTTCGTACGATCTTCAGCCAGGCGAACGAGTCTACGCATTGCTGGAATGGTCTTTCCAGAAGCTTGGCAAGACTTACTCCTCCATCATGGTTGGCGGCAGCTATGTGAGACAAAAGTCAGATCAGAAGCCGCAGCAGAGAGGTCGTATTTGGTTCTTGCAGCCGTCCAACCGAAACTGGCAAGTGGAGAGCGTGAAGGAGACCCGATCGATACTGTTCGACGAGCCCGTGTATGCGCTTGCCTTGTACGATGAAATGACTTATGTGGTGTGCACGGGCTCGAGTGTCCGGCTCTCTCGGTTCGATACCGACGTAAGCAAATGGGAGCAAATATGTGCACCGCTCCAACTGGCCAACAAGGGCACTTCAATCACGATCTCTGGAACACTGATATACATATCGACTGCCAGCGAAGGCTTGATCACCCTCCGGCTGAACCACTCGCCCTCACGTAATGAAGACGGGACTTTCCCGTACAGCCTGACGGCCATCGCCCAACCACCTCGCGCTGACCGTCCGATCAATCATACGATCATTCCTCTGACCACCAATACCAACCTCGCACTTGTCACTACAATGGAGCAAGAGTTGCTCGGACTGACCTCTCCCGCCCTAGATGCTTTGACCCGACACCGCACGGCACTGCTCTTCGAGGCGCAGCTTCCTCGCTCCATCAACAGGATCAAACAAGGCTCGATACGTCCTCTCTGGGCTCCCAAACCGCCTCCCGGCGTCTTGGCCTCCAACATCGTCGGCCTTTCCACCGACGGCTCATTAACAGGGATCAGCATCATCGACGAACCTCTCTGGCGCCGCCTCTTCTGGCTGCAGCGCGTGCTCGAGTGGGACAAGAATTTCTCGCCGCACGCGCCCGAATTCCCGGTGTACGGCGTTGATGCCGAGTTTTCTGGGAATCTCAGGGGCAGGGCGCGAGGCTTGCCTATCGGGTTCACTTCTGGGTCCACGGCTGAGGTTGCGCTTTTTTCGCATGCGGACATCCGCCCAGAGGGCGACAGGCATATTAACGGCGATGTTTTGGCAAGAGTCCTGCAGCCAGACGGCGTTGAGAATCTGAAGGCGGCTTTGAGGGCTTTGGCAGAGAGAGGCGACCAGATTGGCGAGTGGGTTGAGGAGCATCTGGATGAGGAGTTGGCAGAGGTGGAAGGGATTGTGGGTGAGGTTAGGATGTTGACGACGATGTGGATGTAGAGTTGGATGGGGATGTGAAGGGCTTGGGGGATTGTTCCGCGACATATATTCTACTCGATTGCTGTTGGACTGGTACAAGATAAGGAGTGGGTTGGGATGGTCGTTGGTCGGAGGGTGGGCTATGGTGGTCTTTTGCGGTGACTAGGCGCTAAGTATATGATCTACAGACGCATTTTTGCATTTTATGAACACTCGGTCGGCTCCTGATAACCATGCGCCACTTGAACGAGGTTCTTTCGCGATTGTCTTCACATACCCTGGAAGAAGACAAAATCGCGCCACACATCCTCATCAAGGACCGCAGAAAGCGACCCGGGCGACATCATCTGCACGTCGGAAATGCCACCGAAACCGTGCTCGAAGACATTGGACGTCCTGCCATCGGGATGATTTTGAGGAGCTTGCGAAACATTCTCGCCCTCGCGCGGCAACGCCTCCGCAGCCAATTCCGCGACCTGGATCTCATCATCCTGAGCGAAATTAATGGTTTTCTCCAGCGCCGCATAGCTCTCGCGCGAATGCGTAGTCCGCCGCACCTCGTCGCTCACAACACGATCGTACAATTTCCGCATAACGTCGACCACGCCCATCAGCCCGCGCCCCATCGGCCACAATTCGCTGAAGCGTCGCAGATCCTCCAAGTTCTCGCCAAACATTGTCTGTGGATCCTCCTCCGTTTGGCCGGAAGAAGAAAAAGAGGGACGACTCATGGCGGGGAACTTAACAGTGTACAGATTCATGAGTGTTGCGGTGAAGATGCAGAGGCCGCTGAACGGCGTGTAGTGCTGGGGATCGAGGACGCGCATTGCGCGCATTAGGCTGGAGATGTTGCGTACTGCGGCAAAGTGTTCGGTTGCGTTGCGTTCCCACCAGCCGGGCGGAGCTTCTTCGTGGAAGACTGGGGCGTCGATGGGGCCGCGGTAGGTTGTTTCGGCGGTGGGGAGGAAGGGGATGAATTCGCGATTGAGCCAGATTATGCTGTAGATGTGGTGGTTAGTATGAATTTGGTCACGATGTTTAAGAGTGTGGAAAGTGTATTGGTTCCAGGAGGAATGGCAAGCTCACCTGAGGTAGTATATCAAGTTCAAATGGACGACAGGCGCAGCCTGGTTCAGATACACGTGTGCCATGATCGGAGTCTCGGGATACTTGTGGCGTGGGTGGTGTGCGTCTCTCCACAGCTGCAACTCCTCTTTCATCATCGCCCATTGCGAGGTCGGCTTCCACGGACTATTGTCATGGTCCATCATTCCCGGCTGCTTGCGCCCACCTAGGGCGACCCATTGGTGAATCTTGGACCAGATATTCGTCCCGAATGCGAGCATGCGCACGAACACAGGCTTTTGAATTTCGAGGTCACGCAGTAGTGCATAGTCGACATCTCCACGTTGTGTCAATGTGTGAGCTGCGTGGGCTGGAGCTGAGATGGGGCCAAACAGATAATCATCATCGCCTGTAGGAAACGGCGGAACTGGATCGCGTAGTGATAACAGGGCTGGTCTTCCGTCGCCATTGTTAACTTGCTTCTCGAGTAAGGCGCATGACCAATAGGTTCGGCTTTCGACCTCGGTCAGTCGATACGCGATGTGTTGGGATGAGTGCAAGGGAGTGGTTTGCGGTTGGTTCTTTGTCGCTAATAGCGACTGCAGCATTCGAATGGCGACACCTACGTATATCCAGGCCGAGTACGTATGTCCCTCGCCCCACTCGTATAAAGCTATGAGCTGATAGGCTTGTATCAGAGCTAGGGTCGGAGGATCCGCGAGACAGTGCTGCAACTCGATTACAACAAACTGAGGCTGCTCTGGTGTGTCGGCAATGGCCTCTCGTCTAAGATATCGTGCCGTCACAGCCAATAGAGCCAGCAACTTGATTCTTTGGTGGTCGGATGTTGCGTCGCCGGACAATTCCAGTTCCTTTGGGTGATTGTAGCCATATTCAGGAAAGTGCGTTCTGAAGGTGACAACGGCACGGGTCCATATGATCGACGGATATTTCTCAAACTGATGCCGAACCTTCGAAGGAGGATTTGATGTCACAGCCGGCAAAGCCAGGTTGCTGTCATCGATCACTGACGGACTAGCCGGACCAAGTTCGTCGACAACGACAGAACGAGACAGTGGACTTCCATCATTTCTCGTCTCCCTGCGATCAGTGAGTACACTACGAGAGCCGCTTCCTCGAAGACTTCTCACTTCAGTCTTTTTTGGCGGCCTGCTCAAAATGCAAGTCTCAACGTTGCCGATTTTGACACAGCCGCGACAAGGCGCTTGGCCATCATTTACGCATTTGATTTTGGAAGCACTTAAGACTTCAGTCAGCTCCTACATGATAGAGTTGTTGCTGCTATGTATAACTTTACCGGCAGCTACGTCCATGGTCAGCCCTCGAGCGTCGGTTGATGCCGTTGAAAGAGAGCCATGATTACCGTTTGCACGCTAGGCTCGACCGCATTGCCGGGACTAGGCTATGGCGTGATGAGTACGATCCGTCAGACCATAACGTGGATAACAGGATTAGAGAACGGGGTTCATGATGGTATGGTGGAAGAAGAGGTCGAAAGCCGGGCTTATCGGCTTTGAAATGGCGAGAGATGAAACCCGATTCGGCTTTGGTGAACACGTCATAGCCGATCCCCCGAACCAAGACTGTACTGGAAAACCCACATCAAATGCCAACAAACTCGCTTACTTGGATCGCTTCGCGACTCCGGTCGACAATCCTGAAATGAGCGGAACGGCATATCGAGCTGAAATGGACGCAGCCAAGATAGGTGAATCGTTAGTCCAGCTATCGAATTGAAGGCCATGAGCTTTCTGGAAGCGTGTCCTGTCGAGAGCTGAATCGCGAAACATACAACCCAACTATAAGATGCCTCTTCAAATATAACACCTGGCAAGTCACCGCGGGGGCACAGAGACATACTGTGCACTGTTGCTTAGCATGCCTGATTGTTCAAGCCTGCTGACCATGTTTCCAGGCTTCGTTTACGCTTCTAAGCCGAATTCGAAGCCGAAGCCGATGGGAGACAGGCTTCTCAATTGATCACTTTAAACCCATATTTAAACACACTCCTCAAGCAGCTTGACCTTTGAGTACACGGACTTCTAACCGGAAATTGGATTTTTCAGCCGACCTTCCTACACTGATTGCATCTCATACAGGCCTTCTTTCCGACATCATGGCACCGCACGCTTCGTCGACAGAGGAATGTTGCACACAAGAACGAGACGTTCCAAAACCACTGGTAAAGGCTAGACAGCCCGGGCTTATGCACAGGAGCCTCAACTCTCGGCCGCACGTCGTCGCATCAGCATCGGGCTGCTATTTATTCTTGGAGAACGGGCAACGCATCTTAGACGGCTGTGCTGGCGCTGCAGTTGCGGTCATTGGCCATGGCTCGCAGATCGTGGCAGATGCCATGGTTGAACAGAGCCGCAAGGTATCATACGTCCACACGCTTGCCTATACGACATCGGCGGCCGAAGAATTGGCAGATCTACTGCTGGAAGGCAACCCGTTCGGTTTCAGCAAGGCCTACTTCGTCGGGTCTGGCAGCGAGGCGACCGACTCCGCCATCAAGTTGGCCCGACAATACTTTTTCGAGAAGGGTCAGACGCAGCGAACCAAGTTTGTGTCGCGCCAGCAAGCTTACCACGGCAACACTGTAGCTGCCATGAGCCTGAGCTCAAACATGGCACGACGCATACCGTACGAAAACGCGATCATGCTGCCAGGAGTGAGCTTTGTCAGCGCGGCGAACGCATACCGTGGCCAGAAGGTTGGCGAGACGGATGACCAGTATGCTGCACGGCTGGTCGAAGAGCTTGATCAACACTTCCTATCTCTCGGACCAGATACGGTCGCAGCTTTCGTCGCCGAGACCGTGGTCGGCGCTACTGCTGGCTGCCTTACAGCACCTAGAGGCTATTTCAGCGGGGTTCGACAGCTGTGCGACCGATACGGGATCCTGTTGATCCTCGACGAGGTGATGTGCGGCACTGGGCGGACTGGCACTTACTTTGCTTTCGAGCAAGAAGGCGACGACGTCGTGCCAGACATTGTCACCATTGGCAAAGGCTTGGGAGGCGGCTATGCACCAATTGCGGGACTCCTGGTTCGCCGAAACATCGTCGACTCGCTGCGCCAAGGCAGTGCCAGCTTCAACCACGGACATACTTACCAAGCGCATCCTATGAGTTGCGCAGTCGCACTGGCAGTCCAACAAGTCATCAGGGACGAAGACTTAGTGAGAAGTTGTGCCGCCAAAGGTCGCGTGCTTGCAAGCTTGCTTCACGAAGCTTTTGCTCACCATGAACACGTTGGCGAGATACGTGGCAGAGGTCTTTTCTGGGGCATTGAGTTCGTCGAGAATCGTGGAACGAAAAAGCCTTTCAAGTCAGGCGTGGAAGTCGGGCCCAAGGTTCAACAGAAAGCGTTTGACCTTGGGTTAGCAGTATATCCTGGACGAGGTACCGTTGATGGATGGACTGGTGACCACATTCTTCTCGCACCTCCGCTCGTGATAGAGCTAGACGAACTAATTACTATGGTGAACATACTGAAGGAAGCGGTTGATGTAGTGTTCAGCGAGCTCTTGGGTTCGAGCGAACTGACGCTTTAGATTATACTCTTGGGGATCTCTGAAACCATTAATGGCATCGCTGCAGATATGTAATCCAGATTACAGCGCCTCCAGACGTTGGAGAATGCAAAAGATTTTCCAACTCATGGCAAACACGATATATGTATTAGAACACTGAGGGAACTGGTGGTCCCCACACCGACAAGGCTTCTGGACCAGCCTGCACATTCGCCACTGGTGTATTTCGATTGACCAGATCTCCATCAGCGTAGTGCTCGACCATGAACTTGCTTGTGTCGAACCAGTAGTCAAACTAGTGATGAATGTTAGCATCAGATCCTGGATCAATGTCGACAGGAGCGTATGTGTGTTTAAACAAGACAACTCGGCGGCGTTGGGACTTACCACCTGACTTCCTAGAACATGCTGTGGTTTTCAGTCAGTAATATGTTCGAAGAGCTTGCGCCGAACGATTTCCACTCACCCTGCCGACACCCCAACATAGCTCGTAGCCCTGATCCGTCAGATATTGGTGTCCAAGTTGCTGGACATCAAAGTCGTGCACCTCAAAAGCAGCATGAGCGACATCCGGTTTATTTCCTGGCTTCACCATCTTGAAGAAGAACGCATGGTGATCTGCGTACTCCTCGCCTCTATCCACATGGAAGAAGCAGGTGATGGGCTTCTCGCCGCGGAAGACAATATCGCTCGGCGCCAGAGAGATGGTGGTGGTGTACCATTCGAACATTTCTTCGTATTTGCCTTCCGGATAAGTGACACCGTAATGGCCCCATCGGAAGACCGGTGCTGGCCCAGGTTCGAAGCGCTGGAATCTGCCTTTCCGAGGCTTTTCGTCTTCGTAGTTGATGGTGAGCTTCTCGAGTTGCAGTGGCTCTGCCGCCTTTTCTTGCCAGCCATGGACGAGGTGCACAAGATGTCCAGCTGGATCCTTGAGTGTGATAATCTCACCTCCGGCTGGACCAGATAGTTCACGTGCCGGGCCAGTGCAGCTTGCAAGCTGTGTCGCTCGTTGGAATTCATCCTTGCCATCAACGACATATGCGGCTCCTCCGAAGTAACTCGCACCAGTCTGGGATTGATACGCCACGTAGATGAAGGGTTCTACGCCGTAACCTTTGAAGTGGATCACTTCTCCAGGAACCTCTGCGGCGACTTGCATACCAAAGTCGAGGAAGAACTTCCTCGCAGCTGTCAGATTTGCATGGTGATAGGTGACAAATGCTGTCTTCAGCAGTTGTATGGGTTTGGGTGCCATGGTAGAATAATGGGTGAACAGAGATGAATAGTTCAAATGAGATAAGAAATAAGTCTAATTAGATTTGAGATCTGGTGACAAGCTGTTATACACAAGCAAGTCGGTGAACCTGTGAGCGTTATGTTGCAACCGCATCTCGCTACCTTGGGATGTCATGCTGTGCGCGAGTATCTCGCGGCACCAGATAGATGTCTCTCCGCACGATGAATCGCTTTGGGGCCCGGTACTGCAGGCTCTCGGATAAGGTGGCATCGATGGTACCACTCCGCTTTCCAAATCACACCACCGACCAAGTGGACTCTGCAGGGTCCCTGGAACCTTACTACCCGAGCTACCTACGCATGTCGCGTTTTGTTCGATACGGAACAACGTAAGACGCGTAAATAGTGAGCCCGTTCATCCGCACCAGAAGCCGTGACCGAAAGCCTTTCGTCTTCCAATCGAATTATCTTCCAAGCGCAACTTTCACCACAGCACGAGACCTTCAAGCCATGACTTCGAAATCTGACACCGTTGCTTGGAAACGCCTTGTGCGATACATCTCTTCTTCGGATGGCTCGGTCAAGTATGGCGAACCAATTCTTGAGGACAACAATGCAGACATCGCAGCGCTCGCACAGCAGGGAAAGCTGAAGGTTCACGTCCTTGAAGGCAACAACCCGCTTGACGCCAAACCAACATCGCACGAGGACCACGTCAAATCGCTTTTGGGACCACTGAGAGTGGAAGATGTTCCCATAATTCGATGCATCGGACTCAACTACAAGACACACATCAAGGAGACTGGCCGCGCCCTTCCAGAGTGCCCTACAGTGTTCACCAAGCCGGCACCCGCCGTTGCAGACTACGGTGCGGCCATTCCAATTCCCAAGATCGCACAAGAACAGTGCGACTACGAGGGAGAATTGACCATTCTGATCGGTCGTGATGCCTACGATGTCGCGCCGGAAGACGCCTTGGATTACGTTGCTGCGTACACCGTTGGCAACGATGTGTCTGCGCGCGACTGGCAGCGCCAGCCTAACAAGGCCGGTGTCGTACCACAGTGGTCGTTCAGCAAATCTTTCGACAAGTACGCACCTCTAGGTCCAGCGCTTGTTTCTACCGCAGTGCTCGGAGCCGCAGACAAGCAGGATCTTCAGACTATTGTTAATGGCGAAATCAGACAGAAGGGAAACACGGCGGATCTTTGCTTCGGGGTCCGCGATCTGGTAGCTTGGTGTTCGCAAGGGCAGACACTTCAGAAGGGATCGCTGATTATGACTGGTACGCCCGGTGGTGTCGGGCTGTTCATGAGCCCGCCCACCTTTCTCAAGAGTGGCGATGTGGTGGAAGTTGAGATTGGTGGAATCGGGAGGTTGAGAAACACGATTGAATTCAAGTAGATTTGGGTTGATCAGGAGACAAGAATGTACATCCTTGTCATTTGCCAACAACGACATACCATCATTAGTAGGAAAGACTGCTCCAAAAAGGGACGCAGTGAAGATCGAACCGTAAGTCGAGATTGTGGGACGTGTCAACGCAGATATAAAGAGCCCCCGTGATTAGAATGGTGGAACAATCAGATAATGTTTGTGGCTCCTGTTGTGTGACCGAGCCACGTCACGGACCAGCCTCTGCCGGGCTACACGCACTCCACATGGCGCGTGCTTGCCAAGGAGCGGAGAGAGCGGACGATCATTTGGTAGACAAAAGACGCGAAGGCCGAGACTCGGAACGTGACCACGGATATGTACCAATTCCCTTCGTAGCATGGATATCCTTGACACTCGATGCAATGCACGTTACAGCGCCCTTTATACGCATATCGTCTTGGATCTGGCCGCTGGAAACTTTCGAATTCGGTCCTGCTGCTGCAAAACGCCAATGCCAGCATAAACGCAATCCTCATTGAGCATTGTGGATCATGTACAAATGCAATGTTTGTGATAAGACCTACAAGACTCGGACTACCTTGACAAGACATGCACACAATCATACCAATGGTCCGACTCATACCTGTGATACTTGCGGTGTGTCATTTGCCCGACGAGACATACTGAATCGCCACCTCCGGCAAGGACACGTTGACGAGACGGTTAACTCCCGTCAACGAACGCATACAGCGTGCGAGCCTTGCAGGACCGCGCGTACCAAATGCGATGGTGACGAGCCATGTCAAAATTGCAGCGACTCCCAGAAGACATGCTCCTACAGCACGGCAAGCCGGCGCATCAGCAAAGCTGCCCATCGTCGCGCCCAACAACCATCGGCAAATCCTGATGAGCTGCTTCTGATGTCTCCGCCACTGGCAGAGTCTGACGCAAACTACAACATAGACATGGACGTTGATAACACTTTGGACTTCGATTCTGGTACCTTTGACCTTGGCTCTCAAGAAGTCAACACCGCTCTGCAAGCACCCACAGGAATCTTCGGCCAGACAGATGAAATAGTAAGCTCTGGCTGTAATGTTTCTGGAATCGGTAATCTACCTGTGGATCTTGACGGGATGTCCTGGCCTTGGCTCCATGAAACACTCTTTTTGCAAAACGATCCATTTGCTGGATTGTTCGACGATACAGCACCTCAGCAAGATCACACTCAATTTCCTAGCTTGGATGGCGACACCAACGGTGCCAGTTTGGAGACGTCGAATCAGGAGGGACTGATACCATCGCCGAGTGTGGACGATCTTCCAGTAGTCTCATCCGATCCGAATGTTGTTCTTGCTGAAGAAGTAGATCAGCTCGTTGAATACGCCACGAAGTCAAGTTCGGAGGTGGTAACGCACGCTGCGCGAAAATCCCGCTGGCGAGCCGCCAGCAGCCGACTCGAGGCTATCTTTTTCACCAATCACCTGCACACAGCACAAGACAGTGGCGAGAATCATTTAATGCATCAGGTGATTTTATTGGATTACATGCCGAAGTTCAATCGCCTATGGCCAATGTTCAGTCGTTATCAATTCGATCCAGACGCATTGAGTCCGATGCTTTATCTTGTCCTGGTCTCCATAGGCTCGATGTATGGGTCTGTCTCTCAGAAGCACTTTGGAACACTGTTGCACACACGTCTGCGTCGCTTGCTTGCAGGAAGCTCATTTGATCTAGAACATCCGGAAGGTGATATGATCTGGCTGGCACATGCAAGGCTTCTGACACAAGTCCAAGGCTTGTACTTCGGCCAAAAGCAGGGCTTTTCTTATGCTCAGGTATGTACAGCGGAACTAGTGCACAACTCAAGACGCTCACTAAACTATCTAAGCACCTTGGCGCACTGTTGATTGCCCAATCAAGACGACTGAACCTGTTTCAAGAGCCAAGCCACAGCCACACCGATTCGTTCGACCTTCCAGAAGCTGAAGAAGCTCAACTTGCCCGCTGGCGGAGCTTGGAGACTCGCAAACGTCTAGCATATGGTATCATGCGTGCCGACGTATACACCAGTGTGCTACTCAATTCTCGTCCCTTGCTGTCCTACGAAGAGATCTATCTCACGTTGCCACAATCTGAGAAGCTGTATCACAACGACGGAGGGCTTTCACCGCGAGAGCAACTTCTTACGTCTCGCATAGAAGTAGAGCGCTGCCCACAAATGGTGTTCTCGGACTTGTTGAGGGTCATGCTGGAAAGAAACGAGATCGCGCCTCTTGACGACGCCGTGGCTTACGAACTTTGCCTCTTTGCAATGCAGTCTCCTTTGTGGCGTTTCTCCCACGATGTTGAGCTCTTTCCTCGTCTGACTGGTGTGGAATGGGAGGCCGCTTCTCCGCTTGATGATAGGAGAACCTCTTTCAGCCTACCGGAGCCAACATCGACCGATTTACTCTCTGGCAGACCTTACACAGCACCTGACATATTGGGACGAGTACACCGCGGTATGCGAGACATGAGAGATGACAGAGATCGCATGGAGCGAGCACTCGAAAGATGGCACGACAGCTTTCTAGCCGCTCGACAATCGTCAGCATTTACGAGGCATCGCGACTCGTTGATGAGCAGCTTATTGCTCTTCAATACGTCTCATCTACAGCTACATGCACCGCTGGCTCAGCTGCACAATGTTGCATACCGTGCCGGGGAGACACGTCCTGTGAGCTCAAGGGCGGTCCAGCAAATTTACGACTGGTCAATTACCAGAAACGCAACGTATGCAACAGAGCGAGCTGTTGCAATATGCGATCTGATATCTCAGGAGCTTGACAGGCCAGAGAATAATCGAGCATGTTTCAACTTTCTTGCGTTTGGCAGTCTCCATCATGCCACCGTTGTCTTATGGACGATGTCAGAGATCGGAAGTGATAGCGACGATGGCAACCCGGAGAGACCAAGAAAGTTTTCCAGATTCAAGTCCAAGCTCGAGGACAAAGACACTCACGCTCTCCTACAGGAATGCTCAGCACTATTCAACAACTTGAGCTCACTTGGCGGTGCCTCTTTTGGTACTGCTGCGGAACAGCTATCCGCGAGTCGTTTCCCGAAGCGGCTAGAGAACGAAAGGCACGGTGTGCGCCCGCCGAGAGTGGATGGCTGAACGATGCAGTATACTGCCAAAATTTTGCGACATAGTGTACGAGATGAACTTGGAACTCATGTGTCAAGAAGAACATCGAGAAATGATCATTTGACTAAAAGCAGCTATGGAATCTGTTTCACTTGCTTGAAGTTATCAAACGCTCCAGTGAGAGACTTGTAAGAGTCTTTGTAACCAGTGTAGCCATATTCTCGAGCTTTGGAGACGCTGACCGTCGAACACCAAGCTCTCTGGAATACCCAGTCCTGGTACTGCCAGGTTCCTGCATCCCACGTCGCCTTAGCCTCCGGCAAGTTGGCTTTGTCGCAGATCTTGTCCCACACTGGCCGCTTGTCCTTGGACCATTCGGCGAGACTGAACTCTTGTTGCAATGCTCCAAGTTTTGGTGCCGGCTTCTGGAACTCGTAGTCCGGCGACGCTTCTGCGCCAAGATACTTTGCGAGGCTGGGCCACATGTATCGCCACTGGATGTAGTCACCATTCGCCGAGTTGAAAGCTTGGTTGGCTGCTTTCGGAGTTGTTGTCGCCCAGACGGTCAGATCGGCAATCAAGGCCGCATCGGAGCAGTCATCCACACCATGCCAGTATATCTGGTTTGTGGGCATCGGCGCGGCTTCTCCGAGTTCTTTCTGGACCAGGAAGTAGAGCGCATACGTCAAAGCCGAGTTCATACCGTTTGGCTTCGAGGTGTGGCCTGCAAGATATTGCTGTCAGAATTGGGTTTCGAGCTTTCATCTGCCTTTCGCCACATACCAATGATTGCTTCAGGTCTAATGACGTTCCAGGTCCATTTCTGTCCCTTCTGCATTTCTGCCAGGAAGTCCTCTTGAGGGTAGTAGAAGTTCTGATCGAAGGGTACAAGCCTGGGATCTTCTTCCTTTGCCGGAGATGGCACTGGCTGGAGGTGAACCTTTAAAAATATTAGCTCATGTGAGATTTGCATGTTGTGTTGCTGAGCCTACATTGTAGTACTTTCCACCCGTCTGAAGACATACAGCCTCTAGCTTCGGGGTCACTTCGACCAATGCTCTCAAGAAATTCTCGAAGAGTGCTTGGTTGGCAGTGTTCAGCTCCTGGAAGCTATCCTTGTGCACATACGACGAGAAGTAGGCGTGCGTGACAGGTGCACAAACGTTGCGCATCGACTCGATCAGCTCCTTGGGCGTTTTCGTAAAGTCCAGAGCTACGAATTTGATTCGTGGATCTTGAACCAGCGTCTTGAACGGGGAGCGAGAGGTCACTATGATATCGCTCCATTCTTCCTTCGAAGTGTTCTTGACGAGATGCTCGATTATTGCAGAACCAGTAATACCGTTTCCTCCAGTAATGAAAGCTACCTTGGGAGCCATTGTTGTGAATTGATGCAAGATGTGGACCTTTGTGGGCAGTGCTGAACGATGGATGAGAATATGGTATCTAGGCTCAGATGCGCTGAAGGTATTACTATCTAAGTACTCTACCAACCCTGCTATTTGCGATGCGGTATTGACCTCTCCATGCAGTGCATTCGGTTTTGCGGAGAGTGTTTGCGGAGAACGTTTGCGGAGTGGTGGTGGCGCACGGCTAATGTGGTATTGTACCATACCTTGGTGGAAGGTTATCGGCAAATAATCTGGGCGTTGATGCTTGGAGAATCGGGGAGCATTGATATTCTAGAATTATATGCAGCTGTGGCTGGAACAGGTGGAATCATTGATACCACGCCTGTATTCAACCCCCCGTCTCCTGATCATGCACCAATGCATCTTGCTTGTATTCCAGCACGTGTATACGTTTGTGTGAGTGGTTTTACATCAAGTGGGGATCGGAAAGCATTTCCTTCCACTTTTCGCGAACGACCGCGCACAAGGCTTTGGTTGCTACAGTGCGAGTTTGGAATCCGGTTTACCAATCTGCTGACAATTACCGATGCCGGGGCATGCATGGCTGTGCGTAGGCAGCCGCCAAGTGCAGGATATCAAGCACGGAAGAAATGAGCAGATGTTCACGACAGAGTAAAGGTTCCTTTTCCCATTCCCTTAGGTGTATGTGACCTCGCGATGAGGATAGCAGATCCGTGCGATCATGCCCGACATTATTCCCACTTGCTGTCTTCAGCGGAATTATTACATGTGTGTATGATTTTATCGTAGCCATACCAATGATGCTCGAACGGAAAGTGAGTTCTGATTGTAGATGAAATATTCTCTCGTATATATGAAGAGGCTATGCTACCGGCATTGATAACACATCGGCCAATGCTCGTTCGAGCAACGATGAAGCATCAGAAGATGCCGTTGGGTACCTCCAAGCAACAAAGTGATCTGGTCGGACCAGAACCACTCCCTCCTCTCCCACGCCCCGTACCCTTTCCCAGTCTCTGTAACAATCCATAAAGTCACAATGGAAGCCAATACTGTACGCCGCAATCTCAGGACGACCATCTCGCTTGCTCAAGTTCTTTGCTGCGTCGAGCCAACACTGCCCTCCAACGCCGCTTAGAAGTACAAAGCGCCCATGACCGGCTAAATCCAGCGTCGAGACTCTCGGTGAATGGCCACTTGCTGCAAGCCAAACATGCGGCAGATGGTAACCCGGATATGTCGATATGGCTACCTGCTTCAGTAGGTCGATGTCGTCGTTGCTGGGCAATGTATCACCTTCAACTACCGTAGTAGCAGGTGAGCCAACATAGATTTGGTTCATTTGGATGCCGAGAGCTTGGAGTTCTGCATCTGTCGCTTCTAGAGCATCATTCAGACGTCGCCGAGCGACCTTTCCGTCGGCGTCGCTGCGCTCCAAAACTTGCATCGCTTCCCGCCGGGTTTCTGGTGTCAGGCCAAGTATCGCCCACAAGGTACGATGAGCCTCCATACCCGTGTTTGCACGGCGTACAATGCCATCTCCGACAGGCTTTCTCTCGATCGTGAGGCTGTCTAGTAACGCTGGACCGGCAAGCCCTCTTATGACATAGGCCAGTTTCCAGGCCAGGTTGAAGGCGTCGGACATGCATGTATTGGATCCTAATCCATTGATAGGTGGGTGTCTGTTCAGAAAAGTAATGTGTTAACATAAAAACTCTCAAGGATGGCAGGGCTAGTACTTACCTGTGGGTAGAATCTCCGATACACAACACTCTCCCACGCTGCCATGTTTCGGCGACCTGATCGTTGATGTTCCATCGGAAAGTTGACAGCACTTTGATCTTCACGCTGGAATCACCGATCATCTGATGCAAACGGGCGATGATCTGCTCTTCCGTAGGATCAACAACAGCGCCATCCTTCTGTGCCGGGTGCATCGAGACGACCCACTCATCTGCAAAACGGTTAATGTCCGAACGGCAACACCATCACCAGACAAATCTCACTTACTCCACGGGCGCACCATGCGGAAGTTCCCAACCGCCGACCAATGTGGTGCTTCTGTGTTCAGGATCCAGTTGAGGCTGCCTGGTCTATGCTTCATGTACTTGGACAGATCTGCCTGAATGTGTACGTTGAATGCAGAGTTGATAGTTTTACCGATGATGGGGATTCCCAGAGCTTCGATCACAGGGCTTCTGGCACCATCAGCTCCAACGAGGTAGTTGCAGAGCACCTTGTACTCGCGCATCGTTTCACGTTCTCGGAGCGTGACTTCCACGCGATCGCCGTGGTCGATGTGGCTGACGTATTCGTGACCAAAGCGAACTTGCGCACCGTTTTTGACAGCTTCGTCGACCAAGATCGGTTCCAAGAAACTCTGCGGCAGGTCGGACATCTGGCAAGGGCTTGCGTCCTCATAGCGGCCTAATTCTGACGGCTTGTTACCCCAGGCGTACATGCGACCATACTCTTCTCCAGAAAGAGTATTTGACCACGATGTGTGTTGCATATCGTGAGATGAACTTGCGGCTTCTTTGGCCCGATCCTCAACCCCAGCATCACGCAGCACTTCCATGGCCCGCTGGTTGAAGATGTGCGCCCGTGGAGTGTTCGCTGTGCCGCGGTGTCGCGAGATGAAAATTGATTTAATGCCCAGCTTGCCGAGGTGGAGTGCCAGAGTCGCTCCAGCAGGCCCGGTGCCAACGATTAGCACAGGGATCTGATCCATGGTGATTGTTGTCCGGTGTTACTATGCCTTGAAGACGGTGTTCGATGACCTGCTCAAGTCCCCTCGATAGTGCTATGTAGGGTAGCGAAGATCCTGTTCAGCAGAATATTAGAAGATGTAGCTCGGTGGTAGATTTCACCGCAACATCGCCTGCCTCAAGTATGTGACAATTTTCGACTGTCGCATTAGACATTGGATTCTTTTGTTCCGATCGAGAATCGACCGTGTAACGCGTAGGTGGTCGTCATTCATCAGACTTCGTCAGCGCATTGTCACATCCAACTGGAGAGCTTGAATTCGGAGTTCGATTGATGCCACATATTCCGGACCGTTGGTCCAGCAGCAGTAAGCTGATCTGCGACGACGATCTCATCCCAAACGCTATCTCCGTCAGGCCCGACACTCCACATGAATACTTTTGTGGAGTGCATGAAATACATGCGGGGGAAAGGCACAATGCCACAATAACCTCATCATGGACACTTCCAATGACATGCTTAGTTCAGAGGTTGTCGAGAGAAGTTATGTTAAGATGATGAGCCCAAGAAGGCAACAACAACACTGAGATGGTGCTATAGCGATATCAATCCATCCCATACTTCCATACCAGACGAGCAACCAGCAATGATCGGACTTCTGCTGAGCCAAGAATGGACCTTGCTGCGATTACTAGCGATCGCAGCAGGCCTATGGATTTCATATACTGTAAGACCGCATTCACCGACATCCTATATGCTGACATGAGACTAATCAAACGTTGCAGGTCTCTTACGCCTTCCTCTTTTCGCCGGTACGACACATTCCTGGCCCTTGGTGGGCAAGGCTATCGAAACTGCCACTCTTGCGAGCAACTTACGAGAGAAGACGTAGTAAGTATGCTAGCGATCTGCTAGCGCAGTACGGGCCTGTCGTTGTGATCGCTCCCGATCAGGTCCACACCAATGACGCCGTGGCCATGCAAGCAATCTACAGCCGTAAATCATTGAAGACACCATTCTATGCCGGCATGGGCTCGTGGAAAGGCGTCACATCAACCCTAGGGTTCGTGGAGTACAAGGACGCCGCACCGACAAGGAACAATCTCATCCAGATATTCCAGAACCGGAACCTGGCAACACTGGTCGAGAACATCTCTTCTCATATCAAGGAATTCTGCCAGGTACTGGACGAGAAGCTGAAGACGGGAGAAGATGTTGATGGTGTCATTCTTTTCCGGCTACTGGCTCTTGATATCGTCACGGATGTTCTGTGGGGAGAGAAAAAGACGCTTCTTTCGAAAGGATCTGACGGTGCCACGAACCAGGAAACATCGGCCTTCCTGAAGCGCTTCCACGCTTTCAGCACTTACAACGCCATGAAGAGCTTCATTCCTGGGTTCGATACATACACAAGATATCTGGGCACGGCAAGATGGCGGGCGTTGCGCCAAGATTGCAGCGACATGGATGTTACCGCCAAAGAAGCCTTGGAGCGATGGAAGTCAGACAGCGAGCATCGGGATCGAGATGTGCTGAGCATGATGATCTCGATGGATCAAGCGGTCGACGAACGGAAGAGAGTGCCAAAGGAACACATACCAGCATACATGGTGGAGATGCTGGCTGCAGGAAGCTCCACCACATCACACACGGCAACGTTTACTTGCTTTGAGCTGGCAAATCATCCCGAAATACAGTCTAAACTGCATCGTGAGCTGGTTGACAAATTCCCGGATGAAGCCAACATTGATCAGAAGGAGATGATGGATCTGCCATATCTCGATGCGGTTATTCGGGAGACGATGCGCCTGATGCCGATGATTCCTGGTAAGCCACTCGTCCAGATTACGCAGTCTTTCTCGCTGACAGGCCGGGATTTACAGGTCCTTTGGAGCGGTACCTTGTCGAAGCAGTCGAGGTGGAGGGCATGCAGGTGAGTGCGACCCACGTTACTCAGTTTCACCTTCAAGCTGACTCGTCGAAGATTCCAGCCGGTGTCATTGCGTCGACTGCTGCCTATGACCAAGGAAGACTTGCATCTGTATATCCAGAACCCGGACAATGGCAGCCCGACAGATGGCTAGAGGCTACTGACGACATGCATCTGAATTGGACACCGTTCGGTCATGGTGCAAGGGGATGCCCTGGCTCAAATCTAGCGATGACAGAGTTGAAGTACATGATCGGTACCATACTCCGACTGTATCGCGTGGAGCCTCCGAAACAGCATAAGCCCAGGGCGCTTGATCTGGGCGACATCTTTGTCTCGGGCGAGAGAAGCGGATCTTGCTGGTTGCATTTCGCGGACGCTCGGTAGAGATCTCGGAGGAAAAGGATTGTTCACATCGGAGAAGGAAAAAAACGCCATGATTGATCCCTGATAGACTGTATGAAGAATGATTTGTCTAACTGACTATCTACTTTGGTATGTTGCAGATAATCT
>Ga0265797_10001406_pt1 | contig 42277 bp, 36 predicted proteins | sample P2T30metagenome_FD_192433 | JGI IMG/M metagenome (GOLD analysis project Ga0265797, IMG submission 192433) | Plant litter microbial communities from East Loma Ridge, Irvine, California - P2 T30 | ecosystem: Environmental > Terrestrial > Plant litter > Unclassified | place: USA: California...
CGTCCGTATAACCGATGACCTTCATGCCGCCCAGGGTGATGACGGCGGCAAACACGGCCAGGAAGGCCATGCAGGCAAACACGTTCAGGCCGGCGACGCTGGAAATGGCCAGCGCGCCCAGGTACAGGATCGACGTCAGGTTGACGACCACGTACAGGCCCAGCCAGAACAGCGCCATTGTCGTGGCGACGGCCTTGCCATAGCGCTGCTCGAGGAACTGCGGCATCGTGTAGATGCGGTTCTTCAGGTAGACGGGCATGAAGAAGATAGCCACGATGATCAAGGTGGCAGCGGCCATCAGCTCGTACACGGCAATGGCCATGCCGATCTTGAAGCCGGACCCGCTCATGCCGATGAACTGCTCGGCGGAGATGTTCGACGCGATCAGCGACGCGCCGATGGCCCACCATGTGAGCGAACCTTCGGCCAGGAAGTAGTCGTGCGAAGCCGTGCCGGACGTGGTTTTCCTGCGTTTGTAGTAGATCCACAGACCGTAGGCGGCAATGATAATGAAATAGACGAGGAAGACGAACGAGTCGAGGGAAGTGAAGGTGTTCATCGATGGTTGTAGTTTTAGACGCCGATCAAGACAGCAGCCGGCCACGCACGCGGCGGACGCTGTCGCTCATCTGCCCGGCATGCGGCCAGCGCATATCATATAGGCAACACTCCTGCGCGGCATTATAGCGCTACCACCACGGGGCGGTTGCTGTAAATGCAAAATTTTCACGGTGTTGACCGGGATTTGCTAAACAGAGGCCGGGTCTTCGCATCAACCCGTGAGAGGCACGAGTTTTTCCTGGTGCGGTGACGAAACTTTTTGGCGCTTGCTAAAGGTCGGGGACAGGCACGCCCGGACGGGCGAGCCAGTCCCCAGCGGATCAGCCACCGGTGGCCGTGGCGAACGGTGTCGTTGCGGACGTCAGTGTCGTTGCGGACGCTGACGTTGTTGCGGACGTCAGCGTCGCTGGGGACTGGCTCCGATCGTTGGGCGCAGGCCCGACGATCGGTGCCTGTCCCCGACCTTTTGCTCGGTGGGTCAGCGGACTCGACGTCCACGGGGCTGGGCGACGTCTGCCGGCTGAGCGTCAGTGGCCGGCTACGCTGGGCTGAACGTCGGGGACAGGCACGCCCGGCGAAGCCGGGCAAGCCAGTCCCCAGCGGCTCAGCGGCCAATTACGCGGTTCGCAGCAACGCCGGCAACCATCAGCGCTTCAGCACATTCAGCACCGCCAGGCTCATCGCCTGCGCAGCCGTCTTGATCGACGGTTCCGGCACCGGCGCGTAAAACGGCGAATGGTTGAACGCGACGGGCTTGCCGCCGGCGCGGGCCGCTTCCTTGACGTCCTTCGGATCGTAGACGCCGGTGAAGAAGAACATCGACGGGATGCCCAGGTCGGCAAACTGCGAGAAGTCCTCGCTCGCCGTCATGGCGGGCATGCGCTGGGCGTTGGCGGCGCCGAAGGCATCCTGGAACACGGCTTCCGTCTTGCGCACGAGGTCGGCGTTGTTGACGATCGCAGCGCCGCCGGCGATCAGCTGCACGTCCGGCGCCGGCGCGCCCGCCATCGCGGCGGAGGCGTTGGCGACGCGGCGCACGCCGTCCAGCAGCTTGGCGCGCACTTCCGGGCTGTACGAGCGAATCGTGCCGCGCACCTGCACGCTGTCCGGGATGATGTTGCCGACGGTGCCGCCGTTGATGGCGCCGATCGTCACGACGCCGAATTCCTTCGGATCCTTTTCGCGGCTGATCACCGTCTGCACGTCCACCACGAAGCGCGACGCGACGGTGATGGGGTCGAGCGCCTTGTCCGGCGCGGAGCCGTGGCCGCCGCGGCCCTTGAAGACGATCTCGATGGCGTCCGAGTTCGACGACACGGGACCGTCGTTAAAGCCGATGGTGCCGTAGGCGAGCGGCCACGAATGCAGCGCGAACGCGTAGTCCGGCTTGGGAAAGCGCTTGAACAGGCCGTCGTCCAGCATGGCCCTGGCACCGGACACCGTCTCCTCGGCCGGCTGGCCGATGAAGACCAGCGTGCCCTGCCACTGCGACTTCAGCTCGACCAGCGTCTTCGCCGCGCCCAGCCAGCTGGCCATGTGCACGTCGTGGCCGCAGCTGTGGGTGACGTAGCTTTCGCGCCCGTCGCTGGTCGCGCGCGCCTTGCTGGCGTACGGCAAGCCCGTCTTCTCTTCCATCGGCAGGCCATCCAGCTCGGTGCGCACCAGCACCGTCGGGCCGGCGCCGTTGCGCAGCACGGCGACGATGCCCGTCTTGCCGACCTTTTCCGTCACCTCGAAGCCCAGCTTGCGCATCTCGGCGGCCAGCTTGCCCGCGGTGCGCACTTCCTGGAAGGCGATTTCCGGGTGCGCGTGCAGGTCCTTGTAGACGCCGTCCAGCCACGGATACATGCGCTCGACCTGCGAACGCACCTGGGTTTTCAGCGGGGCGCCCTGCTGGGCGTGGGCGGACAGGCAGAGCAGCGACAGCGGCACGACGGCCGCAAGACGGGTCAGGACGGTTTTCAAGCAGGCCTCCTCGGTTTGAACGAAGCCCTAATATAACCGCCGTGCCCGACAATGAAAACCCGTGTGACAGCAACCGGCCCGACCTGCTATGCTGCGACCATGAGCACCGATACCGACATCCAATTATCCGGCCCGTTCAAGGCCACCGACAGTTCCGGCCAGAGCATCGACATCAAGGCCATCCGCATCTTCGACGAGGGCTACGGCATCATCGACGTGTATGTGGACGCGGCCAAGCCGCTGGACGGCGGCCACAAGGACACCATCCTGCTGCGCCAGATCGTCGAACGCCTGCGCGCGCTGGGCTACAAGGGTCCGGACTTCGGCCTGTCCGACGCCGGGCTGCAGGAAAGCAAGCTGATCGTGCTGGAGGCACCGGAGGAATTCGCCGAGTTTGCCAAGAAGCATGGCTGGAAGAACCTGGCCGAAGACTTCGACGAGTAAGCAAACTGGTCGGCAGGCCCTGCCGCCGCATCAGGGCTGCGCCGCCACCGGGCCATCCAGCCCCCGCACGCGGATATTCCGGTAGAACGTCTCGGCCCCCTCCGACTGGATCGAGAACTTGCCGCGCGTCAGCGGTACCATGCCATTCTTGCCCGGCTGGCGTGAGTTCGCCACCCGCAGCACCTCAATGCCGTTGACCTTGTGGATCAGCGTCTTGCCGTCCGCGATCACTTCCATCGTATTCCACTCCCCTGCCGGCTTTTCATACGCGCCCCGCTTCAGGATGCGCGACGCCAGGCCGGTGCGTAACGGCTGCGCCGGGTCGTAGCGGTAGAACTTCCAGTCGCCCTGGTTGGCGTCGCCCACGTGCGCGTCGACCGTCACGCCGTCCAGGCTGTGATAGTCGCCGCAATCCCCTTCCTGGATCTGGAATTCGTGGCTGCGCATCCAGTGGCCGCTTTGCGCGCCCTCCGGCCCTGCCGCGTAATACAGCAGCCCGCTGTCGCGCGGCGCGTCCAGCCGGGGGTGCCATTTCCTGGTTCCCCATTTGACATCGAAGCTCAGGTGGAAGTTCTCGTATTCGTCCGTCGTCGAGACGGCGCCCCACTCTTCGCCCGACACGCGCAGCATGCCGTCCACCACCGTGAACACGCCTTTCGGATCGTTGTTCAGGCCGCGCACGGACGTAGGCGTCTTCATGTTGTCGGTCGTCGGCTGCATGCTGACCCAGGTGGTCCAGCCCGTCAGGTCCTTGCCGTTGAACAGCGTTTTCCACGGTTGCTCGGCGGCGTGGACGATGGTGGCCAGGCCCAGTGCGGCCAGCAGGAGGGTGACGCGAGCGGTCGTGCGCGAAGTGATCATCGAATGTCCTGTTGTAGAGAGGTAGCGCATTCTGGCACGGCCGGGCATCAGCGGATATCACGAATTCGGCGCGCAGGTGCGCAATTGACGCTTGCCGAATTCGTTATAAATTTTTCCGATTTCCTGACACTTCGTGACTTAACGGAATGCTACTATCGTCGCATAACGAGAAGCAATAAGTCGGGCACAGTCCGGCATGAAGGCAGGAGACAAAAGATGAGCACGATGGTCATTGGCGGCGGCCTCGTCGTCACGCGCAGAGGTCGGGATGAGCACGACGAAGGCAGGCTGGACGCGCCGGCAGGGCCGGAAGACTGCGCCCGGTTTTTCAGCCGGCACGGCATCTCGACGCCGAGCGCGCTGTTCGACACGCTGTCCGATATGTACTATTTCGCCAAGAACCGCGCCGGGCAATTCGTCTGGGGTAACCGGCTGCTGCAACAGCAGCACGACCTGGCAGGCGTGCAGGACATTATCGGCAAGACGGATCACGATTTCATCCGCCGCGATATCGCCGACCGCATCCGCGCCGACGACCTGGCGGTGATGGAAAGCGGCGTCACGGTGCGCAACAAGCTCGAAGTCCTCAGTGGCATCAACGGCACCCTGACCTGGCTGTTCACGACGAAAGCGCCCATCTTCGACCGCCACGGCGAGATCGTCGGTATCGAAGGGTTCTCACGCGACGCGCAGCGCTCGCAGGACATCATGGCGCCGTTCCATGAGTTCAAACACTGCATTGAATACCTGCAACAGCACCTCACGGAAAACATCAGCATCGAGGACCTGGCCAGGCTGTCGTGCATGTCGCTGTCGTCGTTCGAGCGCAAGTTCAAACAGCACTTCGGCCTGACACCGAAGCAGTACATCCTGCACCTGAAGGTCCATGAGGCGTGCCGGCTGCTGCCGCAGGCGCACAGCATCGCCCGCGTGGCCGTGGAGACGGGCTTCGGCGGTCAGAGCTACTTCACCAAGCAGTTCCGCACCGTGGTCGGCATCACGCCGAAGCAGTACCAGATGTCGCTGGCGGGGCGCGGCAGCGCGCGTCGCCCACGGTCCGCCCAACCCGTCACCTGAGAGCAGTCCCATGACGTTACACGCAAACCGCGGCAATGCACGCCGCACGGCCCTGCTGCGCCTGGGCGCCCTGTGCGGCCTGACGCTGGCCGGCGATATTCCGGCGGCGCTGGCCGCGGCAAGGCGCACGCCGGCAGCGGCGCTGCTCACCGCCGACGAACTGACGCTGACCGGCGTGCTGGCCGAACTGATCATCCCGCGCACGGAAACGCCCGGCGCGCTGGACGTCGGCGCCCACTACACGATCGACCACCTGCTCGATGCGTGCGCCAGGGCGGAGGACCAGGCAACGTTCCGCGCCGGCCTCGCGCGCATCGACACGGTCGCCCGCGAGCACGCCGGCAAGCCGTTCCGCGCCCTGCCCGCCGTGCGCCAGACAGCCATGCTGCGCGCGCTGGACGGCGGTACCGCGCCTTTCACGCCGGCCGACATCGCCGCCTTCCGCAAGCTGAAAAGCTATGTGGCGTTCGCTTACTACACGTCCGAGCCGGGCGCCATGCGCGAGCTGGCCTACCTGCCCGTGCCGGGCGGGTTCACGGGCTATGTCAAGGTCACGCCGAAAACCCGCACCTGGGCCATCTGAGGAGCCAGCATGGAAGCATCGTTCTACATCAAGGAAAGCGCGGAACAGTACGACGCCATCGTCGTCGGCTCCGGCATCACGGGCGGCTGGGCCGCCAAGGAACTGACGGAGCGTGGCCTGAAAACGCTGATGGTCGAGCGGGGCCGGCCCGTGCAACACGGCGTCGACTACCTGGGCGAGAACAAGGACCCGTGGGTGATGCCGAACCGGGGCCTCGTCGACGCGAAGGTGGCCGAGGAACAGTATGCGATCCAGCGCCAGTGCTATGCGTTTGACGAGCACACGAAGCACTTCTTCAACAACGACCGCGACATGCCGTATTCGACGCCGGAAGGCCGGCCCTTCAGCTGGATCCGCGGCAATCAGCTGGGCGGCAAGTCGCTGATGTGGGCGCGCCAGTCGTACCGCTGGAGCGACCTGGATTTCGAGGCGAATTTGAAGGACGGCCACGGCGTCGACTGGCCGATCCGCTACGCCGACCTGGCACCGTGGTACAGCCACGTGGAGCGCCACGTGGGCATCAGCGGCGGTAAGGAAGGCCTCGACGTGCTGCCGGACGGCGAATTCCTGCCCGCCTTCGACTTCAACTCCGTCGAACTGGCGATGAAAAAGAAATTCGATGCGAGGCACGCGCCCGCGCGCATGATCATGGGCCGCACGGCCAACCTGCGCACGGCCACCGAGGCGCAGCAGGCGCAGGGCCGCGTGCAATGCCAGGCGCGCCACCAGTGCCAGCGCGGCTGCTCGTTCGGCGCGTATTTTTCCACGCAAAGCTCGACGCTGCCGCCGGCTTTGAGGACGGGCCGGCTGCGCATCGCCACCGACAGCATCGTCCACAGCGTCATCTACGATCCGAAAACCAATCGGGCCACCGGCGTGCGCGTCATCGATGCCAATACGCTGGCGACCCGCGAGTACCACGCCAAGGTCGTGCTGCTCTGCGCCTCCACCCTGGCCTCGACGGCCATTCTGCTGAACTCCACCTCGAGCGCCTTCCCCACCGGCCTGGCCAACTCCTCCGGCGTGCTGGGCCACTACCTGATGGACCACCTGTTCGGCGCGGGCGCCAGCGGCCGCGTCGAAGGCTTCGAGGACGACTATTACCAGGGCCGCCGGCCGACCGCGCCGTACATCCCGCGCTTTCGCAACGTACTGGAGCGCCATCCCGCTTTCCTGCGCGGCTATGCGCTGTCCGGCGGCGCTGGCCGCGAAGGCTGGCAGTCCGCCGCGTCGAAGCCCGGCTTCGGCAAGGACTTCAAAGCGATGATCAGGAAGCCCGGCCCATGGCACTTCAGTCTCGGCGGCCAGGGCGAAATGCTGCCGCGCTACGAGAACATGGTCAGCCTGCACCCGACGCGCAAGGACAAGTGGGGCATGCCGCTGCTGCACATCGACTGCAGTTACTCGGACAACGACCGCAGGATGCAGCACGATATCGCCGACACCGCCGCGAGCATCCTGGATGACCTCGGGGTCAAGGACGTCAAGAAGCACGTCAGCTCCCTCGAGGAATGGCCGCCCGGCCTGTCGATCCACGAGATGGGCACGGCGCGCATGGGGCGCGACCCGAAGACGTCGATCCTGAACGGGCATAACCAGGCGCACGACGTGCCGAACCTGTTCGTGACCGATGGTGCGTCGATGGCATCTTCCGCCTGGCAGAACCCGTCGCTGACGTTCATGGCGCTGACGGCGCGGGCGTGCGCGTATGTCGTCGATGAACTGAAGGCTGGCCGCATTTAACTGGAGACACGATGAAGACTTTCAAACTGGCCGCGCTGGCGGCACTGCTGGCAGGCGCCGCGCATGCCGCCGACAGCCCGCGCCTGGGCGTGCAGCTGTGGTCCGTCAAGGACGAAATCAGGCAGGACTTCAAGGGCACGCTGACGAAGATCGGCCAGCTGGGCTTCCAGGGCGTGGAGTTTGCCGGCGAATTCGGGCCCTACAAGGATGACCCGGCCGGCCTGAAAGCCTTTCTGGCGCAGACAAAGCTGCAATGCGCCGGCGCCCATATGCACCTGGACCAGCTGGTCGACGCCCGCTTCGCCGCGACGACGGCGTTTTATAAAACGCTCGGCTGCACCAACCTGGTGATCTCGATGGACGCGCGCGGCGCCAGCACGGCGGGCAGCGCGCAGATGAGCAAGGAACTGTCGGCATTGTCGGCGCGGCTGGCGGGCCTGGGCATGCGCATCGGCTACCACAACCATGCGCAGGAATTCGTCGGCGCTGTCGGCAGCACGCCGTGGGACGTCATCGCCACCGGCACGCCGAACGCGGCGATCCTGCAGCAGGACGTAGGCTGGACGACGTTTGCCGGCAAGGACCCCGTCGCCTACGTACGCAAATATCCGGGCCGCACCGTCAGCACCCACTTCAAGGCCAAGTTCGCCGAAGGCAGCACGGGCACGCCGATCATCGGCCAGGACAAGACCGACTGGGCGGGCCTGACGCGCGCCGTGCGCGAGGTGGGCGGGACCGACTGGATCATCATCGAGCAGGAGGAATACCCGAACGGCATGGGCCAGCTGGAAACCGTCGCCGCATCGCTGAAGGGTCTGCGCGCCGTGCTGGCCGCGCAGTAATCGGGACAGTGACGCCATGAGCCTGTCCGTCCGCTTCCAGCACATCGTCAAGGAGTTCGGTCCCGTGCGCGTGCTGCACGGCGTCGACTTCGCGCTGCAGGCCGGCCGTGTCGTCGGCCTGCTGGGCGAGAACGGCGCCGGCAAGTCCACCCTGATGAAGATCCTGGCCGGCTACGAGCAGCCGACCGGCGGCCAGCTGGTGGTTGACGGCGAGGAGCGCCGCTTTGCCGACGCCCGTGCGGCCGAGGCGCTGGGCATCACGCTGATCCACCAGGAGTTCAACCTGGCCGAGCACCTGACGGTCGCGCAGAACATCTTCCTCGGCCACGAAAAGACGCGCGGTCTGTTTCTCGATCGCCGCGCGATGGCACGCGAAGCCGCCCACTATCTCGATGAAGTGGGGCTGGCCGTCGATCCCGATACGCCGGTGGCCGACCTGATCGTCGCCGAGAAGCAGCTGGTGGAAATCGCCCGCGCCCTGTCGCGCAAGGCACGCCTGCTCATCATGGATGAACCCACGGCCACCTTGTCGCCCGGCGAAACAGGCCGGCTGTTCGCGCTGATGGCGCGGCTGAAGGCGCAGGGGGTGACGATCGTCTACATCTCGCACAAGCTGGACGAGATGGAAGCGCAGACGGACGAAGTGGTCGTCATGCGCGACGGGAAGTTCGTCGCCAGGCTTGACACGGCCGATGTCAGCCGCCAGCAGATGGCCAACCTGATGGTGGGCCGCGACGTTTCCGACATGTTCCAGCCGAAAAGCGCCGTGCCGCCGGAAGCGCCGGTGCGGCTGCGCGTGGCCGACCTCACCGTCCCCGGCTGGGTACAGGACCTGGCCTTCGACGTGCGGGCCGGCGAAATCCTCGGCTTCGCCGGACTCGTTGGCGCCGGGCGCACGGAGGCGTTCGAGGCGATCGTCGGGCTGCGCCAACGCAGCGCCGGCACGGTCGCCATCGACGGCCGCGACGTGCGCATCGCCGGCCCGCGCGACGCCATGCGCCACGGCCTGACGTACCTGAGCGAGGACCGCAAGGGCAAGGGCCTGCACATGGACCTGGGCCTGCGCGAGAACCTGACGATGATGACGCTGGAGCGCGACTCGCGCCCGTGGGTGGACGTCAAGGCCGGGCGCGCGGCGCTCGACGGGGCCATCGCCGACTTCGGCATCCGCGTGCGCGACCCCGATTGCCCGGCACGATCCCTCTCCGGTGGCAACCAGCAGAAACTCGCCCTGGCGAAGTTCCTGCGGCCCGGCCCCGGCGTGATCGTGCTGGACGAGCCGACGCGCGGCGTGGACGTGGGCGCCAAGCGCGACATCTACGCGCTGATCCACCGCCTGGCGGCCGAGGGACGCGCCGTGGTCGTCATCTCGTCCGAATTGATCGAACTCATTGGCCTGTGCCACCGCGTGGCCGTGCTGCACGGCGGTCGCCTGCAGGCGCTGCTCGGTCCCGACCAACTTAGCGAAGAAACCCTGATTGCCCATGCAACCGCAACCCACCACTGATTCCACGCCCGTGCCCGCCCTGCCCGCCCTGCGCAAACGGCTGAAGGGCCTCGGGCCCGTCGTCGCGCTGGCCCTGCTGTGCATTGCCGGCGCTGCGCTGAACAGCGACTTCGCCACGTTCGACAACCTGATGAACGTTCTCACCCGCACGGCGTTCATCGGCATCATCGCTGTGGGCATGACATTCGTGATCGCGGCCGGCGGCATCGACCTTTCCGTCGGCTCGCTGGCGGCGCTGATCGCCGGCGTCATGATTGTTGCCATGAACGCGCTTGTGACAGGCCCGAACGCGCCGTCCGGACTGGCCATCGTGATGCTGGGGATTGCGCTGGCATTGGGGTTCGGCGCGCTGTCCGGCACCGTGCATGGCCTGCTGATCACGCACGGCCGCATCGAGCCGTTCATCGTCACGCTCGGCACACTTGGCATCTTCCGCGCCGTGCTGACGTGGCTGTCCGATGGCGGCGCGCTGACGCTGGACTTCAACCTGTCGGAACTGTACAGCCCTGTCTACTACCACAGCATCGTGGGCGTGCCGGTGCCCGTCTGGGTCTTCGCACTGGTTGCCATCGCCGGCGCCGTGATCCTCAACCGCACGCCGTACGGCCAGCACGTGCAGGCCATCGGTTCGAACGAGCAGGTGGCGCGCTATGCGTCGATCCGCGTCGACCGGGTCAAGGTGCTGACCTACCTGCTGCTGGGCGTCTGCGTGGCCATTGCCACCATCCTGTACGTGCCGCGCCTCGGGTCGGCGACGCCGACGACCGGCATCCTGTGGGAACTGGAAGCCATTGCCGCCGTCGTGGTGGGCGGCACGTCGCTGAAGGGCGGCGCCGGCCGCATTTTCGGTACCGTCATCGGCGCCGTGCTGTTGTCGGTGATCGGCAATATCCTCAACCTTACCAGCATCATCAGCGTTCACCTCAACGCCGCCGTCCAGGGCGTCGTCATCGTCACCGTGGCCTATCTGCAGCGCGGCCGCCGCTAATCACTTTAAAAGGAATCGACATGCTCGTTAAAACCCTTTGCCTCGCCGCCGCACTGCTGGCCGGCCACGCCGGCGCCGCCGAAAAAGTCACCCTGGGCGTGGCCATTCCCACGGCCACGCACGGCTTCACCGGCGGCATCGTCTGGTGGGCCAACCAGGCCAAGAAAGAGCTGGAGGCGGCCCATCCGGATCTGAAGATCATCGTCAAGACGGCCGGCAGCACGCCCGAGCAGGCCAACCAGGTGCAGGATCTGTACTCCGTCAACAAGATCAATGCGCTGGTGATCCTGCCGCTGGAATCGGCGTCGCTGACGCAGCCTGTGGCGCAGGTGAAGAACAAGGGCGTCTACGTGACCGTCGTGGACCGCGGCCTGACCAACCCGGCGGCGCACCACGCCTATGTCGCGGGCGACAATACCGCGTTCGGCCGCCTGCCGGCCGAGTACCTGGCCAAGCGGCTGAACGGCAAGGGCAATATCGTTGTCCTGCGCGGCATGCCCACGACCATCGACAACGAGCGCGTCGACGCGTTCAATGCGGAGATGAAGAAATACCCCGGCATCAAGATACTCGATGCGAAATTCGGCAACTGGAACCGCGACGACGCGTTCAAGGTGACGCAGGACTACCTGACCCGCTTCAAGCAGATCGATGCCGTCTGGGCGGCGGACGACGACATGGCGATCGGCGCGATCAAGGCCATCGAACAGGCCAAGCGCACCGACATCCGCGAAGTGTTCGGTGGCGCAGGCGCCAAGTTCGCCGTCAAGAAGGTGATCGACGGCGACAAGCTGGTGCAGGCTGACGTATCGTATTCGCCCAAGTTCATCTACGACGCCATCAAGATGACGGCCACCGCGCGCCTGAACGGCCAGGCGCTGCCGGCGCGCACGATCATCCCGTCCGTGCTGATCACCAAGGCCAACGCCAGCCAGTTCTACTTCCCCGACTCGCCATATTAAAAGGCCGACCATGAAGACGATCAAGGGACCGGCGATCTTCCTGGCCCAGTTCATGGGCCAGGAAGCGCCGTTCGACACGCTGGCCAACCTGGCCGGCTGGGCGCGTGGCCTGGGCTACGAAGGCATCCAGCTGCCGACCGATCCGCGCCTGTTCGACCTCGCCGTCGCCGCGGACAGCCAGACCTACTGCGACGAGATTACCGGCGTGCTGGCCGAGCACGGGCTGGCGATCACGGAGCTGTCCACGCACCTGCAAGGACAATTGGTGGCCGTGCACCCTGCTTACGACGCGCTGTTCGACGGCTTCGCGCCCGCGCATCTGCGCGGCAAACCGCAGGCGCGCCAGGCGTGGGCGGTGGATCAGGTGCAGGCAGCGGCGCGCGCGTCGCGGCGCCTTGGCCTGAACGCCCACGCCAGCTTTTCCGGCGCGCTGGCATGGCCCTACCTGTACCCGTGGCCGCAACGGCCGGCGGGGCTCGTCGAGGAAGCGTTCGGCGAACTGGCGCGGCGCTGGCGTCCCATACTCGATGCGTTCGAGGATGCCGGCGTGGACATCTGCTACGAGCTGCATCCCGGCGAGGACCTGCACGACGGCGTCACGTTCGAGCGCTTCCTCGATGGCGTGGGCGGCCACCGCCGCGCCAACATCCTGTACGACCCCAGTCACTTCGTGTTGCAGCAGCTGGACTACCTGGCGTTCATCGACATCTACCATGAGCGCATCAAGGCGTTCCACGTCAAGGATGCGGAATTCCGCCCGGACGGCCGGCAAGGCGTCTACGGCGGCTACGGCTCGTGGCTCGAGCGCGCCGGCCGTTTCCGCTCGCTGGGCGACGGCCAGATCGACTTCACGGCCATTTTCTCGAAGCTGGCGCAGTACGATTATGCCGGCTGGGCAGTGCTGGAATGGGAGTGCGCGCTGAAGCACCCGGAGGACGGCGCGCGTGAAGGGGCGGAGTTCATCCGCCGCCATATCATCCGCGTGGCCGACCGCTCGTTCGACGATTTCGCGGGCAGCGGCGCCGACCGGACCGCGCTGCGTGCACTGATGGGGATTCAGAATGACTGAACCGACGCTTGGCCCGACACCACGCCGGCTGCGCCTGGGCATGGTGGGCGGCGGCGCCGGCGCCTTTATCGGCGCCGTCCACCGCATCGCCGCGCGGCTGGACGACTGCTACGAGGTCGTTGCCGGCGCGCTCTCCAGCGATCCAGGCCGGGCGCTCGCGAGCGGCGCGGCGATCCGCCTCGATCCGCTGCGCTGCTACACGGACTACCGCGAGATGGCCCGCGCCGAAGCGGCCCGCAAGGATGGCATCGACGCCGTCGCCATCGTCACGCCGAATCACCTGCACGCGCCGGTCGCCACGGCATTCCTGGAAGCGGGCATCCACGTCATCTGCGACAAGCCGCTGGCCATCTCCACGGTCGAAGGCGAAGCGCTGGCGACGTTGGCGCGGCGCCACAACCGCGTCTTCGCGCTGACGCATACCTACACGGGCTATCCGATGGTGCGCCATGCGCGCGCGCTGGTGGCCGACGGGGCGATCGGCGACGTGCGGCTGGTGCAGGTGGAATATGCGCAGGACTGGATGGCCGAGACGGACAAGCAGAGCGACGCCTTCCAGCGCAGCGACTGGCACAACGACCCGCAGCGCGCCGGCCCGACCGGCTGCACGAGCGATATCGGCACGCATGCGTTTCACCTGGCCGGCTATGTCAGCGGCATCGCGCCGAACGAGCTGCTGGCGGAACTGCACGCTTTCACGCCCGGCCGCACGCTGGACGACCATGTGCAGGTGATGCTGCGCTATCCGAACGGGGCACGCGGCATGCTGTGGTCGAGCCAGATGGCGACGGGCTGCGAGAACGCTTTGAGGCTGCGCGTCTTCGGCAGCAAGGCCAGCCTCGCGTTCGACCAGGAAAACCCGAACGAGCTGTGGCTGACGCCGCAGGGCGGCTCTGCCCAGCGGCTGACGCGCGGGCGGGTACGCGGCGCGGCGGCGGAACATGCCACGCGCGTACCCTCCGGGCATCCCGAGGGGTACCTGGAAGCGTTCGCGCAGCTGTATCGCGATGCGGCCGCGCGCATCCTGGCCATCGAAAGCGGGACCGAGCCGCCGGCGGCGTCGCTGGATCTGCCGACGGTGGACGATGGCGTGGCCGGCATGCGCTTTATCGATGCCGTGCTGGCCAGCCATCGGGCCGGTTCGCGCTGGACGGCGCTGTAAGCGTCACTTCACCGCCGCATTGCCGCCGTCCGCAAACAGCCCGGCGCCCGCGACGAAGCTCGCCGCCGGGCTGGCAAGAAACGCGATGGCCGCAGCGATTTCTTCCGGCCGGGCGATGCGCTTCAGCGCGTGCAGCCCGGCCGCCCATTCCTTCTGCTCCGGCCCGCCCGCCATCGGCGTATCGGTGCCGCCGGGCAGCACCGCGTTGGCGCGGATGCCCTGCGCGGCGTAGTCCGCCGTGATGCCTTTGACGAGTCCCATCAGCGCTGCCTTGGCCGCGCCGTACGCGGTCATGCCGGGTAGGCCGACGCTGGTGCCGACAAAGGTGGACGTAAACACGATCGCCCCACCCCCGCGCGCCAGCATCGCCGGAATCTGGTGTTTCGCGCCAAGGAAGGCGCTGGTCGCGTTCCCGGCCAGCACGGCGTTCCAGTCGTCGAGTGCCAGCTCGGCCAGCGGCAGGACGGGCCCGACAATGCCGGCGTTGTTGACGGCGATATCGAGGCCGCCGAATTCCCGTGCCGCCTCGACCAGTCGCTCGTGCGTGCCGGGCTCGGTGCTGTCGCCGGGCACGGCAAGCGTCCGCCCGCCCTGCCCGCGGATCGCACGTGCAACATCTTCCAGCGGTTCGGCGCCGCGGGCGTTGAGGATGACCGTCGCGCCATGCCGGGCCAGCAGCAGCGCCGTGGCCCGGCCGATGCCGGACGATGCGCCGGTGACGATGGCAACCTTGTTGGTGAAATCGAACATGGGAGGACTCCTTCGTGGTGGGTATGGCCGCAATGTAGCCGCCCCATCGGACTTCCTCACTCCGGTTCTTGCGATGCAATTCGCGCCCGTCGCCTGACCGTCCCTTTGCCCAACCACAGGTGCGGGAACGCCGCCTTGCAACAATGTGTGACCTTCGATCTGCTGCAGGTCGGCTGGTCGAACCCGGCAACGCCGCCGACTCCCAGGCGTGGCGGCGCAAGCGGCCGCGCGTGTATCGTTTGCGCCGTGTGCGCCGAAGCGCATTGGCACGGCGGCGCTGGTCAGTGTCCGCGGCACGCGCTACAGTAGCGTTTTTGGCAGGAGACCCGCATGCACGGCCCCGACCCGAACGATCCCTTCCCGATGCCCGGCTTCCCGCAGGTGTGCTACCTGAAGAACGTGGTGGACGATCCGCAGATCGAGATCGGTGACTACACCTACTATGACGATCCGGACGGCCACGAGAACTTCCAGCGCAATGTGCTGTACCTGTTTCCGTTCATCGGCGACAAGTTACGCATCGGCCGGTTCTGCGCGCTCGCGCGCGGCGTCAAATTCATTATGAACGGCGCCAACCACCAGATGAGCGGCATCTCCACCTACCCGTTCTTCATCTTCGGCAACGGCTGGGAAGGCGCCCGCCCCGCCGCAGGCGACCTGCCGTACAAGGGCGACACAGTGATCGGCAACGATGTCTGGATCGGCTACGACGTGCTGATCATGCCGGGTGTGACAATCGGCGACGGTGCCATCGTTGCGGCCCGCTCCGTCGTGACGGCGGACGTGCCGCCCTACACGATCGCCGGTGGCAACCCTGCCCAGCCGCTACGGGCACGCTTCGATGCGGACACGGTCCGGCGCCTGCAGGCGATCGCGTGGTGGGACCGGCCGGCGGAGTGGATCTCGGCCCACCTGCCGCTGATCCGCAACGGAGATGTCGCGGCACTGGAACGTGTTGCCCGATGACGCCATCACGCAGGCGCGTCTGACCGCATCCAGCGCCGCGCAGCCGCAACGCGGCCACGGCGCCACCCCGGCCGCAAGCGCGCTTACCGCCTGCGCCGCGCCAGTGCTCCCAACACGCCCAGTCCGCCCAGGAGCATGCCGTAAGTGGCTGGTTCCGGCGCCGGGGAAATAAACGACAGTGAAATGTCCAGCGATGCATCGCGCACGGCGTTGCCCGTTGCCACGACCGTGTAGACACCTTGCGCCAGTGTGCCGCTGAACGAGGAATGCGCGAAGCCCCCCAGCACACCGCTGAAGTCGTCGCTGGCCACCACGGTATCCGACGCATCGAGGATATCGATGTTCACCCCCACCAGCCGCGGGCCCTGCCCGTCCGCCGTGTCGATGATCCAGCCGGCCAGCCCGTTGAAGTCGGCATTGCCGTACAACGTGAAGGTCGTGCGCTGCACAAGGGCGCCCTGATCGGTGGTGAACGTGTCGATGAACAGGTTGTCGCCCAGGTCGAGGGGCGCGCCTACGGTCGTGTTCGCGGTAAGCGTCGAGTAGGCGACCGAGCGGGTCGTGGCAAACGCAGGATTCATCAACAGGGCGGCCAGCGCGACCGCGGAAAGCCGGCTGATGACGGATAGTACGGGCAAACGTTGCAGATCTTGCATAAGACCTCCCGGTAGCTGGTTGTGCGGGACACGGCACCGCCGCGTCAAGTCCAAGTTACTACGTCTCCAGCGCTTGTCAACCGGCCTCATGTGCGATAAATGCCGGCCTTTCCCTGCGGTACCCGCACGACTCCGACCGACGCGTGGCCTACAGGCGGGCCGATCCATTATGATGTGCAACATAACAACATCGAATGGACATCATGAAGCGCTACACTCTGCCGCAAACCTCGTTCCTGCTGCTGCTGGGCCTGGTTACACTGGCCTTTATCTGGATCCTGACGCCGTTTGCCGGCGCCGTGTTCTGGGGCATCGTCTTTGCCATCGTGTTCGCGCCGCTGCATTACCGCCTGCTGGAAGTCACCGGCAACAAGCCGACGGCGTCGTCGCTGATCGCCCTTCTGCTGATCCTGCTGATGGTGATTCTGCCCGTCACGCTGATCACGCTGTCGCTGATCGACCAGGCCGCCGGCGTCTACGCGATGATCGAGTCGGGCCAGATCAATTTCAGCACGATGTTCCAGCGCGTCATGCACGGGATGCCGGGCTGGGCCACGAGCCTGCTGGAGCGCTTCGAGCTCACCAACCTGGCCAACCTGCAGGCCAAGCTGACGGCGGCCGCGTCGCAGATCAGCCAGTCGGTGGCGAAGTACGCGATCAACTTCGGCCGCAACACGCTGGACTTCCTCGTCAGCGTGACCGTCATGCTGTACCTGCTGTTCTTCCTGTTCCGCGACGGCCAGACGCTGTCGACGCGCATCCGCGACGCCGTGCCGCTGGCCGAGCGCTACAAGGAGCCGCTGTTCGAGAATTTCATTACCGTCATCCGCGCCACCGTCAAGGGCAATATCCTCGTCGCCATGGCGCAGGGCGCGCTGGGCGGCCTGGCGTTCTGGTTCCTGGACGTGCCCGGACCGCTGCTGTGGGGCGTCGTGATGGCGTTCCTGTCGCTGCTGCCGGCCGTCGGCGCGGCCATCGTCTGGGGCCCCGTTGCAATCTATTTCCTGATCACGGGCGCCACGTGGGAAGGCATCGGCCTGATCGTCTACGGCGTCATCGTCATCGGCCTGGTCGACAACCTGCTGCGCCCGGTCCTCGTCGGCAAGGACACCAAGCTGCCCGACTATATCGTGCTGCTCTCCACGATCGGCGGGATGGCGCTGTTCGGCCTCAACGGCTTCGTCATCGGTCCCGTCATTGCCGCGCTGTTCATTTCGACGTGGGGCTTGTTCGCCGAGGCGGCGGAGTTTCACGAGCAGTAAGTGCACGCACGGCGCGACCCGAGCGCGGTCCGAAGGCCCCTTGCCCGCCTAGCACGTCTGACGGCACGTTCGGTACCAGTTGCACCACACACCAGGCGCGCCGCCGGCCGCGCATGCTACGATCGGCGCATGCCTGGACGACCATGACCGACCGCGATCTCACACTGACTTCTTCGTTCACCAGCCACGACAGCCAGTGGCCGGCACTGCTGGCGCTCACCATCGTCTGGCACCCCGACCAGACGCGCATCGGCGCACAATTCGTCTGGGCCCCGGACGTCCCGATCGAGCTGTGCCGCTTTGCGCCGCTGTTTCAGCCGCCCGGCGGCGCCGGCCTGCCGCTCGGCCACGAGCGCGTGTCCCGCTCTCCTGTTCGCCTCGTGCCTGACCAGCGCGACGGCGAACTCGGCCTGATGGTCGCTTTGCCCGACAGTCGCATGGCCGGCGAGCTGAACGGCCGACCAATTGCCGGAACGGCCAGGCTGGATGGGGCGATGCTGCGCGACAGTCCGATCCTGACGGTGGGCCGCACGGTCGTCCTGTGCCTGCACTGGATGCGGGGGCTGCCCAAGGTCAACCCCGTTCCGGGCCTCGTGGGCGTCGGCAGCGCTGCGATCGAGGTGCGCGACCAGATCCGCATGGTCGCGGCCACCGATCTGCCGGTGCTGCTGCTGGGCGAAACGGGAACGGGCAAGGAGATCGCCGCTCGCGGCATCCACGCGCTGAGCCGGCGCCACCAGGGTCGGCTGGTCGCCGTCAACATGGCTGCGCTCAACGAGTCGCTGGCCGCGGTGGAACTGTTTGGCGCGGTGAAGGGAGCCTATACGGGCGCCCAGGCGGATCGCGGCGGCCTGTTTGCCGAAGCGGACGACGCCACGCTGTTCCTGGATGAAATCGGCAATGCGCCCGCCAGCGTGCAACCGATGCTGCTGCGGGTGCTGGAAGGCGGCGACTATCGGCCCGTCGGTGGCGGCCGCGACCGACGCAGCACCGCCCGCCTGATCGCGGCGACCGACCAGCGGCTCGGCAACGGAGAATTCAACCAGGCGCTGCTGCGCCGGCTGGAACAGTTTGTCATCGAATTGCCGCCCCTGCGCGAGCGGCGCGAAGACATCGGCGTGCTGATCGTCCATCTGCTGGCGAAGCAGGACAGCGCGCCGCCATTGCCGGTCGACTTTGTCACGGCGCTGGCGTGCCATGCCTGGCCCGGCAATATCCGCCAGCTCGTGCACGTGCTGCGACGCGCCGTGTTGCAGTTGCGGCACGGCGTGGCGCCGCAGTTGCAGGCGCTGGTGCGCGACGTCGCGCCGGCGCCTGCGTCCGCACCGCCCGCCCATGCGAGCCTGGCGCCGGCTGCCCGCAAGCGGCGTCCCGCCGAACTGACGGAGCAGGAACTGCTGGACGCCATGGCCGGCAATGCCTGGATCATCCAGGCGGCCGCGCAGGCACTGCACATCTCCCGTCCCACGCTGTACAAGCTGCTCAAGGGCCACAGCGCGATCCGGCCCGCCGAGCGCATTCCGGCCGACGAGATCCGGCAGGCGTTGGGCGCCTGCGAGAACGATCTGGCACGCTGCGCGCAGCTGCTGCAAACGCCAATGGAACCGTTGCGGCGGCACCTGCGGCAGCTGTCGTAACGACCGCTCAGGTCGATCCCACCTGCAGTTCGGGATCGGGGATGTACTGGAATTCCGGTCCCAGCACCGTGATCAGAGTGAAGGCGAGCGTAAAACCCCAGGTCTCCACCGGCAAGGGCAACGTCGACAAGATGGTCAACTTCTGGTTTTGCTGCAGCGTGACCGGAGTGGCGACCGTGAATGGCGATACGGGCTCGCCATTGTTAAACCTGCCAGTCAGCAGTGAACATTCCCCCAGTTTGAAAGGACCGTCGAACACGAATTCAATCTGGTCCCCGCGTTTGACATTGCATTTCTCAGGCTTGGTGTTGTCGAATTTCCAGGTTGGCTTTGCTCCGTTGAGACCGGGAATAACAGTAAAAGTGTGCTTCGTCATGGCTGGCTCCTTCTATCGTTGCATGGGCGGCGCAAGCCGCAGGATGGTGCAAGCGCTTACCGGCTGTCATACCCCGGATCGCGGCGCAGTGCCACCAGATCGGGTTCGGCCTCGATGAACTTCACCGGATAACCCAGCCGCCTGGCATCGGCAATGGCCGCAAGTGCCTGCACACGATGTCCGAGCAATTCGTATGCCATGCCTGCGCGGAAACTCACGTCCGCCCGGCCGGGGGCCAGCGCCAGCGCATGCGCCATCATCGTCATCGCCGCCTCGGCATCACCCGTGCGCGCCGCGTACAGCCCCATCCGCGATACCAGCACCACATCTTGCGGCGCCCGTTCCAGCCGCGGCGCAAGCAGCTCGCGTGCCTTGCCGTAAGCGGCGCGCGCTTCCTGCTCGCGCCCCGGGATCCACAGCAGCACGTCGGCCAGGTTGGCCCAGTTCAGGTAATCGCCGGGGGCGCCGCGCGTGGGCGAGACGGCGTTTTCGAGTGCCTGCGCCGCCCCCACGTAATCACCGCGCAGAAACAGGGCGGTACCCAGGTTGCCGTATAACTTGGCGTTCGGCCGTACTTGCAGGCCCTGCTGGAGCACGTGCAGTGCTTCGTCGGGACGGTCCTGCCGCAACAGCACGGCATTCAGGTTTGCGTAGGCCGTGACGGCATCGGGCTGCAACGCGATACTGCGGCGAAAGGCTGACTCCGCCCGGGCGTCGTCGGCCTGCTCGTAGTACACACTGCCGAGTTCGTCGGTGAATACGCGCTCGCGCGGAAAGCGCCGCAGTGCCTCCGCCAGCGCCGTGTGTGCCTGGGGATGGCGCCCGGCCCGGCGCAGCGTGTACACCTTGCCGTACCAGGCGAGGAAATTGTCGGGATCGAGCCGCAGCGCCCGCCCGAACGCTTCGCCGGCGCCGTCCGTCTGCCCCATCGCTCCCAGCACCCAGCCGTGCGCCGCGTGGGCCAGGGCGAGGTGATCGTCCAGCTTCAGGGCCTGCTGGGCGCTGGCATCGGCCTTGCGCAGCCAGATTTCGTCCTGCCGGTCGCCCGCATAGCGCAGGCTGTACAGCAACGACGTCCCGGCCGCGGCTGCGGCACTTTGCGGGTTCTGCCGCAGTACGCGTTGAAAGTGCGCCGCGGCCTGGTCCAGTGCGCCGGGGCGGTCGAACAGCGCCAGGGCGGCAAGGCCGGCATCGATCTCGGCCGTCTCGGAGTAACGCTCGGCGCCGCCATCGCGCCAGAACCGGGGCGCCTCCACATACCATGCCCCCGCGGCCGCCACGACAATCGCCAGCGCCGCCGCCGCGCGCCAGCGCACCGGTCGCGCCTTGCGCACGGCGCGACGCGGCGTGGCGACAAAGCGCTCCAGCCGCGCCAGCACCTCGTCCATGCTGCGCACGCGCGCCGCCGGCTCCCGCTCCGTCATGGCGCGGATCAGTTCGACGACGGGCGGCGCCAGCGTGTCCGGGTAGCGCCAGGTGGCGGAGGAAGACTGCAGATGGGCCGCCATCAACGCCAGTCCCGCCAGGTCCGCGAACGGCCGCATGCCCGTCACCAGCTCGTATAACACGACACCCAGTCCATAGACATCGCCCGCCGGCGAGGGACGCGCGCCCAGCAGTCGCTCCGGCGCCATGTAGGCAACCGTGCCCTGTGGGGACGTCTCGACCACGGTGCCCGTCGCCAGGGGATCCTGGCGCACGGCGATGCCGAAATCGAGGATGCGGATGCGATTACGGGGCGTTTCCAGCATCAGGTTGGACGGCTTCAGGTCGCCGTGGACGAGGCCTGTCGCATGGGCCTCGCGCATGGCCTCGGCGACCTGGCGCACCCAGTCCAGCGCAAGGACGGGATCGACGGGGCCGGCGGCCAGCGTCTCCTTCAGCGTGGCCCCGTGCACCAGCTCCATGACGATGGCCTGGTTGCCTTCGTCTTCCTCGATCGCATGGACCTGGACGAACGCATCGTGTTCGAGCGAGGCCACCGCCCGCGCTTCGCTCAGCAGGTCGGACCCGGGCGGCCCTTCGCCGCCCAGCCGGACGCACTTGATCGCCACCGTGCGGCAAAGCTTGCTGTCCCACGCCTCGAATACCCTGCCGTGGCCGCCTTCGCCGATGCATTTGCGCAGGTGGTAATGCTGCGGCAGCACCCCTGCAGGCACCAGCCGTACCGGGGCGCTGCAGTCATCCACATCGTCGAAAGCGGTCATGGGATTCCAGCTCAATGCGGTATGAACCAAGTATAGCAATGGGACAGCCACGCCCGTGGGCGGATTGCGCCGGATTCCCGCAAAACCCACAGCGGCCCCTGTCAAACCTGCCGGGTTTTACACGCTATTGACAGCCGGTTGACAGTGTTTTTACGCCATGGCCGGGCGAGTACGGGCGGCCATGGCGCTTTTCAACTGGCACGGGGATTGCGAATACACCGTCAAGCACCGATCCACGGTGCGAGTCGATGCAGTCCCTGCCGCCGAGGGTTTTTCGACGGGGCGCTTTTCCGAAAAGCCAAATGAGTAGGGCCAAAACGAGGAACCATCATGACCGACCAAAAATGCCAATGCCAGCCAGCGCTCGTACCGGATCTGACGAAACGGACGAACACCACCGCGGCAACCGCCACCGCACTCACACTGGACAAGAGTGTCACCGCATTCAACTTCAGCCTGTGCGCCACCGTGGCATACAACAATAACCAGATCTGTATCTCCGTGCCGATCATCGGCCAGATCTGCTTCGACGTCACTTTGCCCGTGCCCGCAGGAAGCAATCTGAACGTTTGTGTCGCCACCTGCGGATCAACCTGGATGCCGCCATTCTTCACCGGCGTCAATGCCACCGTGTACTTCAACGGCAACGCGATCTGGAGCGGCACCATCTGGGGCAGCTGCTGACAGCATCGCCTTTACCAACCGACTCAACACACTGAGAGACACCATCATGAACACCACTTCAACCACGCCGTCGGACTGCGATGTATTTATCCAGATCTGGGTGGACGGCAACGCGACACAACTGGGCCAGACCAAGGGCATTTATCTGGTCGATAACGGCGGCATGCCCGGCACCGAAGGCGGGACAGGACTGAATACCGTCTGCACGACAGGTTCCCTGATCTGCTGGACCGTCATGCCGGTGGACCCGAATTTCGTGGCGAAAGGCGGCTCGCTGCAGCTCCAGAGCGTCGGCAACTCCAGTGCCTGGGGCGACAGCGGTCAGCCGAACGAGTTCGACAGTTTGAATTTCATCGGCACGGCCGAGACGGTGGGCAGCGCCAGTTACCAGGTGACGATCAATGTCTGCGCACCAGGCGGCTCGGGCATGACGCTGTTCGTCAACCCCGCCATCACCGTCAATTGAAACGAGGAGAGCATCATGACCACAGCATCAATGCAAGATAACGCAACCGACACAGCCCCCGGCCGGCTCCCCCAGACCCAGGTCGCCATTGCGATCGACACCGCCTACGTGGCCTCCGTCGGCAGCGGGACCATCGGCGCGGGCGCCTACATGATGGACAACCGAGTGCAACTGTGCAGCCAGTCGGAAGGCCAGCTGGAGCTCACGACTTGCTGCCCGGTGGGCCAGGAGATCGGCTTCACGGTGTATCCGATCGACCTGGGCAGCGGCGACACGGTCGCGATCACGGGCTTCAACGTCTCGGCCGGTGACGTCTTCGGCAGCAGCGGCTACCCGAAAAAACAGGGCGGCAGCGGCAACTACTGGGTCGGCAAGGCGCAAAACCAAGGCAGCCAGACCTACCAGATCCAGGTCACGGTGACGCCTGGATCCGGAGGTGGCCCTTACTACATCAACTGGGACCCATTCATCAACGCAGTGTAGACCCGAAACGAGTAGCGCCGGCCGGCAGCGGCCGGCACCAGGTCTGTCGGTGACGTTTTCAACGATGAGCTCGTGATGTAGTGGCCCGACGCGTCATCATCCCGTCACAACCCATTGCTATTCTCGCCATCTTTCCCATCCCGGATCGATGATATGAAATTCGAGGCAACCTGCAAGTCCATCTTCATTGCCGGCCTGAGCGCCGCTGTCCTGGCCGCGTGCGGCAGCGACAGCGACCCGGCCCCAGTTACCGCCCCGACGCCGCCGGCGACGACGCCACCGGTCGCCGGCGCGGCACCGAAAAACGTCATCTTCTTCCTCGGCGACGGCATGGGCCTGACGACGATGACGGCCGCCCGCATCTACTCGGTCGGCGAGGACGGCGAGCTGACGATGGACACGCTGCCGGAAACGGCCTTCGTCAAGACGTTCTCGAACGACGCGCAGGTCACCGACAGCGCGCCGTCGATGGCCGCCTACATGACGGGCGTGAAGATGAACAACGAAGTCATCTCGATGTCGCAGGACACAAAGGCGATCGATCCCGTCAACGACAGTGCCGGCAACAAGCTGGCCAACGCCTGCGGCACCGGCAACGGCAAATCCGCCGTCACGCTGCTGGAACTGGCCAAGGCGCAGGGGCTGTCGGCCGGCGTCGTCAGCACGGCGCGCGTCACGCACGCCACGCCGGCCGCCACGTACACCCACATCTGCCACCGCGACCTGGAAAACGACATCGCCGCGGCCGTCGTGCCGGGCGGCGCGGGCTTCAACACGGCGCTGGGCGCCACGGGCCTGGATGTGCTCATCGGCGGCGGCAGCCAGTTCTTCAAGCCCGTCAAGGACGGCGGCAAGCGCGCCGACGGCCGCGACCTGATCGCGGAGATGAAGGCGAAGAGCTACGCGTTTGCCGGTAACACGACGGAATTCACCGCCATCGATGCCACCAAGACGGACAAGCTGCTGGCCCTCTTCACCTCCAGCCACATGAGCTATGACCTGGACCGCGACCCGGCCAAGGAACCCAGCCTGGCGGAGATGACGACCAAGGCGATGGACGTCCTGGCCCGCAACGGCAAGGGCTACTTCCTGATGGTCGAGGGCGGACGCATCGACCACGCGCTGCACGAGACGACGGCGAAAAAAGCGCTGCAGGACACGGTCGCCTTCGACAACGCCATCAAGGCGGCCATCGCCAAGGCCAAGCTGACGGATCCGGAGCTGAAGAACACGACGATCGTCGTCACGGCCGACCATGATCACACGCTGGTGCTGAACGGCTATGCGAAACGCACCGGCAAGACGGCGGCCGGCAACGCGGGGGTGCTGGGCGTCGTCAAGAACTACGTCACGGGCGAAACGGACAAGGACCTGGACGGCGCGCCCTACGCCATCATCGGCTTCGGCAACGGCGAGAACCGCGTGCAGGCCAGCCGCGCCAGCCAGGCATCGCTGGACGACAGCGTTACCAGCGCGAACACCTACCACCAGGAAGCCGTGGTGCGCATGGGCGCCGGCGGCGAGACGCACGGCGGCACGGACGTGTTCCTGGGCGCCATCGGCAAGGGTGCCGAAACGTTCAGCGGCACCATCGACAACACGAAGGTCTTCACGCTCGTGAAGAACGCCGCCGGCCTGTAAGCCTCATTTTTACGGAAAAATCACGCTATGAAACGTACCCTGTTGGCCGCCGCGCTGGCACTGACCTTCTCCGCCGCGCACGCCGCCGGTGAAGCCAAGAACATCATCTTCTTCCTGGGCGACGGCATGGGCCCGTCCACGATCACGGCATCGCGCATCTTTAAATATGGCGAAGACGGCAGCCTGACGATGGACACCTTCGAACGCACCGCCCGCATCAAGACCTACTCGCAGGACGCGCAGACGACCGACAGCGCGCCGTCGATGGCCGCCTACATGACGGGCGTCAAAATGAAGAACGAAGTCATCTCGATGTCGCCGGAAACGGTCGCGACGAATCCCGGCAAGGACGCCAACGGCAACCTGGGCGTCAACAACTGCGCCGCCGGCAACGGCACGCCGGCCACGACGATCCTGGAACTGGCCAAGGCCAAGGGCAAGGCCGTCGGCGCCATCACGACGACGGAGCTGACGCACGCCACGCCGGCCGCCACCTACTCGCACATCTGCAACCGCAACGCGCAGTACGCCATCGCGGCGCAGCTGGTGCCGGGCGGCGCGGGTGCCAACGCCGCCCTGCTGGACGGCGTCGACGTGCTGATGGGCGGCGGGCGCAATCACTTCACGCCGTTCGTTGCCGGCACCAACGCGGCCGGCCGCGCCGATGGCCGCAACCTGCTGAACGAGCTGGCGGCCAAGGGCTACACGGTGGCCGCCAACAAGACAGAGATGACCGCGGCGCCCGCCGGCAAGAAGTTCATTGGCCTGTACAGCAGCAAGAGCCACCTGGAATACGAGCTGGATCGCGCCGCCACGCCGCCGGTCGGCGAAGGCGCCAACCAGCCCAGCCTGGCCGAGATGACCGTCAAGGCAATGGACCTGCTGAGCCAGAACCGCGACGGCTACTTCCTGATGGTCGAAGGCGGGCGCATCGACCACGCGCTGCACGGCACCAACGCCAAGCGCGCGCTGACCGACACGATCGCCTTCGACGACGCCATCAAGGCCGCACTGGCCAAGGCGAAGCTGACCGACCCGACGCTGGCGAACACGCTGATCGTCGTCACGGCCGACCACGATCACACGCTGGCGTTCAACGGCTACGGTAAGCGCGGCAACCCGATCCTCGACATCAACCGCGGCTACCGCGATGGCCAGCCGGCGAAGGACGCGGACGGCAACACGTACACGACCCTGGTCTTCGGCAACGGCCCGAACCGCCCCGCACTGCGCACCAGCGTGGACAGCACGGCGGCGCTGGCCGACAACTACCTGCAGGAGACGGGCGTGCGCCTGTCGTCGGAAACCCACGGCGGTGGCGACGTCAAGCTGTTCGCCACCGGTGCCGGGTCGAAGGCCTTCAAGGGAACGCTGGATAACACGAAGGTATTTACCTTGCTGAAGTCGGCCTCCGGCCACTGATCTGGCAGGAACCCCGGCCCGCGGGCCGGGGCGATGCATTCTGAAGGAATCAAGCATGAAGCAACTCTGCCTGGCTGTCGCGATGCTGTGCGTTGGCGGCACGGCCAGCGCCGCGGCCGACCTCGACGCCCGCGTGGCCTACTACAGCCGTGTCGTCACGGCCGAAGGCGTCACGCGTGAGTCGCGTTTCGAAGAGACGATGCTGCGTCGCGCGAATCACGTCTGGACGGCGCGCGTGCTGGCCGCCGCCCCGGCGCACGAGGAGCACGCTGCCCACGCCAACGACAAAGCACGCATCAGCAAGGCCGTCGTCCGCGATACATCGGTCCACAAGCACTTCAATCCCGTCGTCCTGCCGCGCCACCTGGCGCTGGAAGGCAAGCAGCTGCGCCTCGAATACGTCGACACGCATGCGAAGGAAGTGATCGCCGTGCCGCCGGGTGAGTTCGACAACGTCAGCTTCGACGGCTCGTGGGAGCGGGCCTACTACCTGCTCGACCCGAAGCGCTTGCAGGCGATGCCGCTGTCGGCGCGCAAGTCCAGCGTTGCCGGCGCGCGCTGGCGCGAGCGCGAACGCGACGGCGTCTACGAACGCGTGCTGTGGGACGAGCGCCGCGAGATTCCGCTCGTGATCGAGTCCGGCGACAAGGCCGGCACGTTCTTCAACCGCCTGGCGCTGACGGTGCAGCCGCAACTGTCCAGCGACCTGCCGTGGCAAAAGCTGAAAGGCTACGCGCGCCGGGAATACGCCGACTTCCTCGACTGACCCGTACGGCACGCGGGCGGCGCTTCCTTTATGATGTGAGAACGCTCACATCGCTTTCGGCCGCCGCATGAAACAGTCAGACGTTCCGCACGAATTCCACCCCGCCGTGGCGGCATGGTTCGACGCGGCCTTTCCCGGCCCCACGCAGGCGCAGCGGCGCGCCTGGCCGCTGATCCAGGCCGGCCAGGCCACGCTGATCGCGGCGCCGACCGGCTCGGGCAAGACGCTGACGGCCTTCCTGGCCGCCATCGACGCGCTGGTGCGTGAAAGCGTCGTGCAGCCGCTGCCCGACGAAACCCGCGTGCTGTACGTCTCGCCATTAAAGGCGCTGTCGAACGACATCCGCGTCAACCTGCTGGTGCCGCTGGAAGGGATCAGTACCCAACTTGCGGCGCTGGACCTGCCGCCGCACGGCATCCGCAGCGCCGTGCGCACCGGCGACACGCCGCAGGCCGAGCGCAATGCCGCGCGCAAGCGTCCGCCCCACATCCTCGTCTCGACACCGGAATCACTGTACGTGCTGCTGGGGTCCGACAGCGGCCGCGCCATGCTGTCCACCGTGCGCACGGTGATCGTCGACGAGATTCACGCGGTGGCCGGCAGCAAGCGAGGCAGCCACCTGTCCCTCAGCCTCGAGCGGCTGGCCGCACTGTGCCCGCAGCCGCCGGTGCGCATTGGTTTGTCCGCAACGCAGAAGCCGATTTCCGTCGTCGCGCAGTTCCTCGCCGGCGCCGGCAGGAACTGCGCGGTCGTCGACGTCGGCCACGTGCGGGCGCGCGACCTGGGGCTGGAGCTGCCGCCGGTGCCGCTGGAAGCGGTCATGCCGAACGAAGTCTGGGACCGCGTCTACGACCGGCTGGCGGAGCTGACCGCCCTGCACCGCACCACGCTCGTCTTCGTCAACACGCGGCGCATGGCCGAACGCATCGCGCGCCATCTGGCCGACCGGCTGGGCGCCGAACACGTGGCCGCGCACCACGGCAGCCTGGCAAAGGAATACCGACTGGACGCCGAGCAGCGCCTGAAACGGGGCGAGCTGCGCATGCTGATCGCCACGGCGTCGCTGGAACTGGGCATCGATATCGGCGATGTGGATCTCGTCTGCCAGATGGGCTCACCGCGCAGCATTGCCTCGTTCCTGCAGCGTGTCGGCCGCTCGGGCCACCACGTCGGCGGCCTGCCCAAGGGACGGCTGTTCCCCACCTCGCGCGACGATCTCATTGAATGTACCGCTCTGCTGGACTGCGTGCGGCGCGACGAACTCGATGCCCTTCGCATCCCGCCGGCGCCACTGGACGTGATGGCGCAGCAGATCGTGGCCGAAGTGGCCAGCCGCGAATGGTCCGAGGACGAACTGTTCGCCCTGATACGCGGCGCGGCGCCGTATGCGTCTCTCACGCGCGAGAGCTACGACGCCGTGCTGCGCATGCTGACGGAAGGCTTCAACGGCCGCCAGGGCGTGCGCGCGGCGTACCTGCACCGCGACGCCGTCAGCGGCACCTTGCGCGGACGCCGGGGCGGCAAGCTGACCGCGGTCACGTCTGGCGGGGCGATTCCCGACAACGCCGACTTCACGGTGTTGCTGGAACCGGCCGGTCAGAGCGTCGGCACGGTGCACGAGGACTTCGCGGTCGAGAGCCTGGCCGGCGACGTGTTCCAGCTCGGGAACACGTCCTACCGCATCCTGCGTGTGGAAGCGGGCAAGGTACGCGTCGAGGACGCCCATGGCGCCGCGCCGAACATTCCGTTCTGGCTGGGCGAAGCGCCGGGCCGCAGCGACGAACTCTCAACGGGTGTGGCCCGGCTGCGTGGCGAGATCGACCGGCTGCTGGGCGAGCGGGAGGATGGCAACGCGGCCATCGAACACGCGATCGACTGGCTGTTCGAACACCTGGGCCTTGCCGACGACGCGGCGCGTCAGATCGTCGACTACCTGGCGCGCGCCCGCGCCGCGCTGACGGCGCTGCCGACCCATGACACGCTGGTGCTGGAACGCTTCTTCGACGAATCCGGCGGCATGCAGCTGGTGCTGCACTCGCCGTACGGCAGCCGCATCAACCGCGCCTGGGGGCTGGCGCTGCGCAAGCGCTTCTGCCGCACGTTCAATTTCGAACTGCAGGCGGCAGCGACGGAGGATGCCATCGTGCTGTCGCTGTCCGACAGCCACAGCTTCCCGCTGGACGATGTGTGGCGCTACCTGCGCGCCGACAGCGCGGAGCACATCCTGATCCAGGCGCTGCTGGATGCGCCGCTGTTCAACGTGCGCTGGCGCTGGAACGCGACGACGGCGCTGGCCCTGCCCCGCTTTGCCGGCGGCAGGAAAGTCGCGCCGCAGCTGATGCGGATGAAAAGCGACGACATGCTGGCCGCCGTCTTCCCCGACCAGGCGGCGTGCCTGGAAAACATCGTCGGCGAACGCGAGCTGCCCAGCCACCCGCTGGTGGACCAGACGCTGGACGACTGCCTGCACGACGCGATGGACAGCGAAGGCTGGCTGGCGCTGCTGCGCCGTATCGAGGCCGGCGCGGTGCGGCTGCTGGCACGTGACCTTCCCGCCCCGTCGCCGCTGGCGATGGAAATCCTTAACGCGCGTCCGTACGCTTTCCTGGACGACGCGCCGCTGGAGGAGCGCCGCACGCAGGCCGTCATCAACCGGCGCTGGACCGATCCGGCGTCCACCGACGACCTGGGGGCACTGGATGCCGGCGCCATCATAGCGGTGGCGGACGAAAGCTGGCCGGAAGCACGCAACGCCGACGAGATGCACGAGGCGCTGGTGGCGCTGGCCTGCGTGACCGCCGCCGAAGCGGCGCGCAATCCCGGCTGGGAAGAATGGCTGGCGGCGCTGGCAGCCGGCGGCCGCGCCACGCTGCTGCAAGGCGACGGCTACGGTTTCTGGGTCGCGCTGGAGCGGCTGGCGTGCCTGCAGGCCGCATACCCTGCCGCCGTCGCCACGCCAACGCTGACGATCCCGGAACGGCTGGCGGCCGAGGAACCGTGGACGCGCGACGCGGCCCTCGTCGAAGTCTTGCGCGCCCGTCTGTCCGGCTTCGGGCCGCAGACGCTGGCGGCAATCGCCGCGTCGCTGGCCCTGCCGCAGAGTACCGCCGCGATCGCGCTGGCGCAGCTGGAGGCGCAGGGTTACGTCATGCGCGGCCGCTTCACGCCCGGCGCGCCGGACGAGGAATGGTGCGAGCGCCACCTGCTGGCGCGCATCCACCGCTACACGATCCGCAGCCTGCGGCGCGAGATCGAGCCCGTCGAGCGGCAGGACTTCATGCGCTTCCTGTTCGAATGGCAGCATGTGGCGGACGGCGCCCGATTGCAAGGCCCCGATGCGCTGGTCGTCGTGCTGGCGCAGCTGGAAGGGTTCGAGGCGGCTGCCGGCGCCTGGGAAAGCGAGGTGCTGGCCGCCCGCATCAAGGACTATTCGCTGCTGTGGCTCGACGACCTGTGCCGCGCCGGCCGCATCGTCTGGACGCGCGTGGGCGCGCCCGCCAGCGCCAGCGGCGGCCCGGTACGCGGCACGCCACTGGTGCTGCTGCCACGCCGGCAACTGAGCCTGTGGCACGCGCTGCCGGCCGTCGCCAGCGAAGTGGAAGTGTCGTCGCGGGCGGTGCGCGTGCTCGATGCGCTGCGCAACCACGGCGCGATGTTCTTCGACGAGCTGTCGCATGATGCCCGCCTGCTGGGCGCGGAACTGGAGGACACGCTGGGCGAGCTGGTGGCGACAGGCCTCGTCAACGCCGACAGCTATGCCGGGCTGCGCGCGATGCTGGTGCCGGCCAATAAACGCAACACGATGGACCGGCGGCGCCGTCGCGGTGGCGGCCCGACGATGGAGGAAGCGGGCCGCTGGGCGCTGGTGCGGCGTGCCGATGGCGTGACCATCCGCGAGCGGGGCCTGGATACTCCCGCGGCGCCGCCGACACCCGGCCGCCGCCCACGCACGGAGCCACAGACCCTGGAGCACATCGCCATGACCCTGTTGCGCCGCTATGGCGTCATGTTCTGGCATCTGCTGGAACGGGAGGCGGCCTGGCTGCCCGCCTGGCGCGAGCTGCTGCCGGTCTACCATCGGCTCGAAGCGCGCGGCGAGATCCGCGGCGGCCGTTTTGTCGCCGGGCTGTCGGGCGAACAGTTCGCGCTGCCGGAAGCCATTCCGCTGCTGCGCGAGATGCGCCGGCGGCCGCACGACGGCAGCCTGGTACTGATTTCCGGCGTCGATCCACTGAACCTGTGCGGCACGCTGCTGCCGGGGGACAAGGTCCCTGCGCTGGCCGGCAACCGCGTGCTGTTCCGCGACGGGGTGCCGGTGGCCACGATGGTCGCGGCAAAATTCAGCTATCCGCTGACGCCGGCGCCGGCGGAACGCGAACTGTTGCGGGCGCGCCTGGTCGGGCAGTACTGATCCAAGGACGGGCACGCGGTCAGGCGCTCTTCAGCAGCGGTCGTTGCCGAACACCCGCTCCAGCGCCATGCGGCTGCGTTCCTCGCGCCACGCCGCCAGCTCCGGCGGCCCGTCGTCGGGCTGCTCCAGCGTGACGGCCAGGCGGCAGCGCACGTCGATGGCGAAGACCAGCAACTGGCCCGGATCGATGCGCAGGTCGTCGGGCAGGATCGCCATGCCGACGGTTACCCGCACGGGCGCCGTGGCCAGCCGCTGGCCGGCGGCGATGGTCCGGGGATCGGGATAAGCCACGCGCAGCCGGCCGACGGCGCCGTCCAGCAGATTCTCGATACGCCAGCTGCCTGGCCGCATCGGCATGCACGCGTAGCCGTCGCCCTGGCGCAGCTCGCGCGAATCCCACAGCGGCTCGTCGGGCCGGTCGCCGTACAGGAATGCATGGCAGCCGGTACGGGCGCCGCGAGCCGCGAGATTGATCATGCCGCCAGGCGCCAGGAAGCCTTCGCCGAGACCGGCCAGTCTGCCGCGATCCGCGTCGGCCAGCTCGATCGCATAGCGGGCCTGGCCGCCTTCTCGCACGATCACATCGAACTGCCGCCTGGGCGCGACGCGGCGGCCGGCGGCGGCGAGACGCCAGTAGCCGACGTCGCGCATCGGATGGGCGATGGACGCGAGACCGGCCAGCGCGCCGCTGTCGAATTGTGTCTGGGTCAGCATGGTCGGGAACATGGAAGCTCCGGTCAAAGGCCAAGGTCGAAACGGATGTGCAGCATGTCGGCATCGAAGCGCGCTGCAGGATTGACGATGTTTGCCGCCGGTGCAGGCAGGGTCGTCGTCGGACCGGGCGGCTGGGGATCGGCAAAGCCGCCGAAATCGGCAATGTCCATCTTGATGGGCGGCAGCAGGCTGTAAGGATCGGGAATGTCGAACATGGTTTTCTTCAATACGGCCGTCGTGATCAGTCCTTCCAGGACGTTCGGCAGGCCGATTTCCACATTGAGCCAGCGCGTCAGCCATTCCTGCAGGTCGTCGCCGATATCGAGGATGTCCAGCAGCAGTTCGGTGAGCGAGGGGAAACCGAGAATACCCAGCGCCAGGTCGATCGCGAACGCGGGCGGGTTCGCCGTGACATACTTGGCGCCGGCGGCGACGATGGCCGCCTGCAGGATCGCGGGCAGCTTGCCGAACGTGTCCTGGATCGAGATCGGATCGACGTCGATGGACTGCTTGTGCACCTTCAGTTTCAGCGTGCCGCCCTCCGAGACGGGGCTGATGCGGAACCGGCCGGAAACCTCCGTGACCACATACGACACGATCGGACCCAGGTCGATGACCAGCGGGCCGATGTCCGTGTCGGCCCCGAACAGGTCCGTTTCCGGAAATTCCCACACGCAGTCATTGCTTTCCCATGGCAGGATATCGTCTAGGCGCAGGATGCAGAAGCCGCCCACGCGCACCGTCGGAATGTCGAATCCGAGCCGCAGCACCAGCTTGTCCCAGGCGATTTCCAGCTCGTCGAGCCAGAAGGTGTCGCCGTCCTCGAAGTCGACGCCGTCCGCGCCGGCGATATGGATGGCGCCGGCGACGCCGAACTGCAGCCCCGCGAACGACGCCGATTCGTCGAACGGCAGCAATGGCGTGGGCAGGATCCGGCTGAAGATCGTCTCGAACGCGGCTTCCGACACGGACAGGGATACGTCGCTCATGGCCGCCTCACGCGAAGGCCAGATCGAGCCAGACGTGCAGCGCGTCGTGCTCGATGGCCGGATTGTTCGGCAAGCCGGCGCTGAGGGACGGCGTGACCGCGGTGAGCCCGAGCGTGTGCACCGGCACCGCCTGGAGCGCCAGCACGAGCTGCGGCAGGATCGCTCCCTTGAGCATGGCGACGAGATAGCATTCGACCGCCTGCTCCAGCCCGGGCGGCTGGATGTCGACGATCTCCAGCCCATCGAGTTCCAGCCCGATCTGCTGCCCCGGCGGCCCCACCACCAGGTGGCCGATGACGAAGATCTGGATCAGGAAGCACTCCAGGCTCTCGACGGGCAACACGGGCAGTATCCATTGACGGCCGTGGGTGGTGGGTGGCGGTGCGCTGATGGCCTCGGGCGGGATGCAGGCCAGGCCGAACTGGACCTGGGCACGCAGGGCAAAGCGCTGCGGCGCCAGCGGGCCGGCCAGCTGCGGCGGCAGCGTGATGGTATCGCCCGGGTGAAAATCGAAACGCAGGTCGATCAGCTGGATGGCGCAAGGCAGCTTGATTGGCACGCCCGGCACGCCGAACGGCGGGATGCGCCGGTAGCGCGGAACGCCTGGTGGCGGGGCCGGATCGACGTCGGAACAGACCACCCAGTTGTCGTCGAAGCCGACGATATTACCGGCATCGTCGTGGCGCGCCTTGAGCGACGGCGCCACGTAATTGAACAGGTACGGGGCACGCGCATGGAGGAAGCCGGCGATGCGGTTCAGGGCGTCGTCCGTGACGGCGGCATACAGGTCTGCCATGGGCCCCTCCTCAACGTATGTGCCGATTATTGGCGCTTTTCCCCGGCCCGGTTGTCTTCGTTTGTAATCCCGTGCGCACTGTCTCGGGAACGCCACGGCCGCTCCGGCTCGACGCCGCCGCGGGATTCTGCCATCATGGCGAACCCCGATTCGTCAAGGAGCGCGCATGAGCATGCAGGCCACGCCCACATTCTGGCGCGACCCCGCCGTGCCGTTCCTGGAAGCGCGCGCGATCGAGGACGGGCGCAACGTCTGCTATGCCCGGCACGCGCACGAGACGTTCTCCATCGGCCTGATTACTGGCGGCGCAAGCGAATACCTGAACAGCGGTAAGCGCCAGCACGTCCGCGCGGGCAGCGTCGTGCTGATGAACCCCGGCGACGTCCACGCCTGTAATCCGCTGGGCGACGAGCCGTGGGCATACCGCATGTTTCATGTCGACTGTGCCTGGCTGGGCAGGCTGCAGCAGGAACTGGACGGCGGCGCCGATGCGGCGTTCCGGCCGTATGGGGCCATGGCCAGCGACGATCCCGCGCTGTATGCCGGGCTGGCGGCGCTGTATGACGCCTGCGTCGATCCGGATCTGGACACGCTGGCCAGGCACAGTGCCGCCGTCGGCTTCTTCACGACGCTGCACGAAACGTTGCAGGCGGTGACGGCGCCCGCGCCCGCCGACGACCAGCTGCGCCGTGCGGCCGACTACATCGAGGCGCATTGCATGCGCCCCCTGAAGCTGGAGGAGATTTGCGCCGCCGCCGGCCTGTCGCCGTCGCACCTGATCCGCAGCTTCAAGGCCCGCTACGGCATGACGCCGCATGCCTGGCTGGTGAACTGCCGCATCCAGCTGTGTCGCCGGCGCCTGAAAGCCGGCGACCCGATTGCCGACGTGGCGCTGGCGGCCGGCTTTGCCGACCAGGCGCACCTGCAGCGCGCGTTCAAGCTGCACGTCGCGGCCACGCCGGGCCAGTACCGCTCTAGTTCGCCAGCAGCCAGAGCGCGCTCGCGATCAGCAGCAGCGCCATCGCGCGATTGAACAGGCGAATGCGCGCGGCATCCGACAGGTAGCCGCGCAGCGCCGCCCCCGCATACGCCCAGCACGCGATCGACAGGTAGCAGACAACAAAATAGATGGCCGCGAAGCGCCATACGAGCACCGCGTCGCCATCGGCCACGTACGCGCCCATCCCCGCGACCGACGCCAGCCACGCTTTCGGATTGAGCCACTGCATGGCGGCACCGGACAGCCAGGACGGCCCGGCCGCCGCGTCGAACGACAGGCGGCCATCGTCGATGGCGAGCTTCCACGCGAGATAGAACAGGAAGCCGATGCCGGCCCAGCGGATGAATGCGATCGTCTGCGGCCAGCGCAGCATCAGCTCGTACATGCCCAGCCCCGTCATCAAGAGCAGCAAGGTAAAGCCGACGGTGGCCCCACCGACATGGCGCAGGCTGGCCGCCAGCCCATGCTGTGCGCCGGCGCTCAAGGCGACAATATTGACGGGGCCGGGGGTGATGGACGAGGCCAGCGCGAAGGCGGCCATGGAGAAATAAATGGATGGAATCGTCATGCATGCCTCCTGGTTGACAGAGGCTTGACGATAGGCGGCAGGCAACGCCGTGTATTGAAGAAAATCGCCACGACGCCAGCACGCGCCGCTGGGCGCTTTGCCAACAGTGGCCCCCGCCGGCTGCGGCAAGAAGCACTACTGTCTGGGCTGGCTGCGCTGCCTGGCCTGCCTGGGCTGCCTGGGCTGCCTGGGCTGCCTGAGCCGCATTTTGCCTGAGCGGCTGCAGGGAAAGCCGGTCGATGGCAACGGCGCAAGCGCATGCGCCGTCAGCAGGCCGCTGCCCCCGTTCTCCGGGACAGCGGCGGCCCCGCCTCAGCCGCGTGCCGGCGCCGTCACCACCGGGTCCGGCGCCCCGCTGACCACAGGCTCGTTCAGCTCGCGCTGCAGCACTTGCCGGTACAGCACGCCTGCAAGCGCGCCGCCCAGCAGTGGCGCCAGCCAGAACAGCCACAATTGCGCCAGCGCCCAGCCGCCGACAATCAGCGCGGGGCCGGTGCTGCGGGCCGGGTTGACGGAGGTGTTGGTAATCGGGATGCTGATCAGGTGTACCAGCGCCAGTCCCAGGCCGATCGCGATCCCGGCAAAGCCGACCGGTGCGCGCGAATGGGTCGCGCCCAGCACGATCAGCACGAACATGAAGCTCATCACCAGTTCGCACACGAGGGCGGACTGCAGCGGATAGCCGCCCGGCGAATGTTCGCCGTAGCCATTGGCCGCGAACCCCGCCTGCACGTCGAAGTCCGGCCGGCCGCTGGCGATGGTGTACAGAACGAGAGCGGCAACGACGGCGCCGGCCACCTGGCTCAGGATGTAAGGCCCCAGCTGTCTGGCGGGAAACCGGCCGCCCGCCCACAGCCCCACCGACACCGCCGGATTGAAGTGGCCGCCGGATACCGGTCCGAGCGCGTAGGCACCCGTCAGCACCGTCAGGCCGAAGGCCAGCGACACGCCGGTCAGGCCGATGCCGACCTCGGGAAATTTAGCGGCCAGCACGGCGCTGCCACAACCACCCAGCACCAGCCAGAACGTGCCGATGAACTCGGCAAGCAGTTTGCTGAACATGACGTCTCCCTTGTCGGCAATGCAATTCGTTCAATATTAGATTTATGTCGTCGGTGGCGCGGCGCTACCCTCACGCTTGTTGATACAGGTCAAACTGCAGCCGATTAAGGCATGGTGGATGCGACACAGTGCATCCGCTGAGCCCCGGGTACAATGGCGCTCCGCCAACCGCTGCCCCACTTGCCCATGACTCCCACCGACCTCCCCTTCCGCGCCACCGTTGCCGAAGCCAGCGCCTGGCTGGAACAGCAGACCGGCTCGCCCTGGAGCCTGGCGCGGCTGCTGGAACACGAGCTGACGCCGTATGTCTGGCTCGACTATGACCCGGCGTATCCGGAACTGTTCGGGGAAGCCAATGGCGGCTATGCGGCGCCGATCTTCTTCGAAGGCGATATCGCCCGGCTGGCGGCAGGCAGCGAGGACGTGCTGATGACCATGACGAAGGACGCCTACAAGATCGTGGCGCGGCTGCCGGCGCCGGGCTTCGTGCGTCCGCTCGACGCGCTGCGCTTCCAGAAGAAGGACGTCGAACGGCTGGCGGGCAAGCTGAAACACGCGGCGCTGCCCGTCAAGACGCCGGCGGCGGCCGAATCGGCGTTCGGCATCGGCAAGGACGACGTCATGACCGCGTTCGCGTCGTTCGTGCGGATGGACCTGGCGAAAGCGCTGGACGACGCCATCGGCGTATTCGGCGACGACGGCGCCCGCGTCAAGGCCAGCGCGCGCAAGTCGAAGCGCAACGCCGTGTGGAATCCCGTCACGCTGGCGCTCGGCCTGCATGACGTCTACCGCGCCCCGCTCGGCCCCCTGAAACGGGCGTTTGCAACGCACGACTTCCTGCAGGCGTGGCGGGCAGACTGGGAACAGTCGCTGCGCCTGCTCGGCAAGTAAAAATCAGCGCGCCAGCAGCCGGCGCAGCTGGGCGGCCTGGTACGCGCCGAACGTATCGCTGAACAGGCAGCGGATCAGCGGATCGTCGACGATGTCCGCATCTGCCAACGCTGTTTCGGTGGCTGCATCGAACACCATGTCGTTAATGCGCAGGTACATCGACGTCAGCGACTCGCCCTGCTCCAGCGCCGCGTACAGCTTGGCCGCGGGGATGTCGGTCGTCCAGGCCAGGGGCGCCGTGCCATCGTCCGGCGTTGCCGTGCCGTCCGGATCGAGCCGGTAGCGCCAGCGCGTCACATCGCCCGCGTGATCGTACAGCGACAGCTGCCAGACGCGCGGCTTGTCGAAATAGTCGGATGCCGCCGGCACGTCGCCATATTTATCCGGCAGTCCGGTCGTGCAGTACTCGACGACACGGGCCTGCTGCGCGGCCGTCAACGGCGCGAAGTGCTGCGCGATCCGCGCCGTGGACGGCGCATCCGCATGGCCGACATGCACGTAATCGACGTCGCGCGGACCCACGGGCACCACCCAGTCCAGCGGCGGCGCGGGACGCAGCGACGTGCCGTCCAGCCGCACCGAGACCGACGGGTCGAGACGGACCACCTGCGTGTCCGGCAGCGCCGCCGTCACCTCGCGGGTGAACTGCGCGTACGAGATCGGGAAGAACGCGCGGTTGTACCACGACCACGGCTCCTGCAGGAACTGGCACGAGCTGGGCACGACGTAGCGCGGCGCCAGCGCGCGCAACTGCGGTATCCACTCTTCCGGCAGCGCGGGCGCCGCGGCCGGGGCGCGCGATGGCGCCAGCACTTCCATTTCGCGCATCGTCTGGAACGGCCACAGCACCATGTCCCACGGGCCCTCGCTCACCAGCTGGGCCAGCGTGCCGTCGTCGATCCATGAATCGACGACATTGAGCATATTCAGGCCGGCCGCCCGCACCTGGAACATCGAATCGACATCCGCATCCATCGCTTCGCGCGGGATGACGCGGAACGGGCCCACGTCCACCGGCTCGTTCAGGCGCAAGGGCTGCACCCTGGTAAAGCCCAGCTGCCGGATCATGTCGAACAGCTCGTCGAACAGGCAGTACAGATACAGGGGCGTGGCGCGGTCCAGCAGATCCAGGCTTTCCAGCGAACAGTGATCGTCATGGAAGTGCGAGATGAAGACGGCATGGAAGCGCTGCCGGCGGATGGCCGCCTCGTCGAAGCGCACGTCGGGGAACGCGTGACAGTTGCGGCTGAACGGGTTCTCGAAAATCGTGTCGAAGGCGATGCGCGTGCCGGCGCATTCAAACACGTAACCGGCGTGGAGGATGCGCGAAATCGTGACGGGCGTGGCGGGAATGCTGGCGGACGACATGGTAATGGTAACGGCAAGTTTGCAAGCGGAGAATGTACACGCGACGGGGACGCGTTGCCACCCCAATCTTCAGCCGGCGCCCCCCACGACCGTTGTGGAAACGGTACCACAGGCGTCGGCAGGTGCCTTGAAATCGCTTTCATGTTTTCTTGTTGTCTACTACCATCGGTTCAGTACGTAATTACGTAATAACAAGAGCGTCAAAAAACCGCGTACAAAAAAAACCAACGACAAGAAGGAGACCCATGAGTACTAGCGAGATTTTCCTGTTGGCCATGCTGCTCATCTTCGCGGCGCCCTACGTGCTCTGGCGCTTCTGCAAGACCGATTATTTTGCCCCGCTGGTAGTCGTCCAGATCGTCATGGGCATCGTGCTGGGCCCCGGGGCATTGGGCGCCGTCTTCCCCGAGTATCACAAGTTCGTCTTCAATCCCGACGTGACGAAAACGCTGAACGGCGTCGCCATGTGGGGCGTGATGCTGTTCGTCATGCTGGCCGGCGTCGAGCTGGACCTGAAGAAAGTCTGGCAGTACCGCCGCGAGAGCGCCACCACCGCCGGCCTGTCGCTGGGCGTGCCGCTGCTGTTCGGCTGCGGCGCGGCGCTGCTGCTGATGGCCTATCCCGGCTGGAAAGGCGCCCGCGCCGCCGACTGGCAGTTCATGCTGGGCACCGGGATGGCCTGCGCCGTGACCGCCCTGCCCGTCCTCGTGCTGCTGATGGAGAAACTCGAGATCCTGCGCCAGCCGATGGGTCAGCGCATCATGCGTTACGCCAGCCTGGACGACGTCGCGATCTGGGCCGTGCTGGCGGTGATCCTGCTGGACTGGGAACGCATGGGCCGCCAGCTGGGCTTTATCGTCACGTTCGGCGTGCTGACTTTGCTGTTCCGGCGCCTGATGGCGCGTCTGGCCAAATCGGATCGCTGGTACGTCGCCATCGTCTGGCTGATCGCCTGCGGCCTCGGCGCCGACTGGGCCGGGCTGCATTTCATGGTGGGTGCATTCCTGGCCGGCGTCGTCATGGATGTCGAGTGGTTCGGGCAGGAGGAACTCGATACGCTGTTCCGCAACGTGCTGCTGGTGCTGATGCCCGTGTTCTTCCTCAGCACGGGCCTGCGCACCAAGTGGGACCTGGGCGGCTACTCCGTGTTCTTCGCGGCGGGCCTGCTGCTGCTGGCCTCCGTGGGCGGCAAGCTGGCCGGCGCGCACCTGGCCGGGCGCATGCTGAAGTGGCAGCGCGGCGAAGCGTCCATCATCGGCTGGCTGCTGCAGACGAAGGGACTGATCGAGATCGTCTTTGCCAACATCCTGCTGGACAAGGCGATCATCACCAGCGAGACCTTCACGGCACTGCTGCTGATGGCGGCGGCCAGCACGATGCTGACGATTCCCGTCGTACACCCGAAAATGCACCGGGTGCAGAACCGCGGCCTGGTTGGCCAGGCCAGCTCCTGAAGGAGAACGACATGGCACGCACGGGCATCACGAAAACCCAGGTCAGGACGATCCGCGACCGCCTGCTGGCCGATGGCCGCCACCCTTCCGCCGACGCGGTACGGGGCGCGCTGGGCGACACGGGCTCGAAGTCGACGATCCACCGCTATCTGAAGGAGCTGGCGGCCGAGGAGGAAACGGCGGGCACGGCGCACGGCGCGGAAGACGGCCTGCGCGAACTGATCGAGCAGCTGGCGCGCAAGGTGCACGCGGAAACGGAGCGCCGCCTGCAGGCGCTGCGCGACGAACACGCGACGGTGCTGCGCCAGAAGGACGCGGAACTGGCCGGGCTGCGCAATACGGTCGCGGCCCTGTCGGCCCGGCTGCAGGCACAGGATCCGGCGAGCGGCATCGGCGGCGATACGGGCCCGCTGCGCGAGCCGGCGCGCGTCATCGGCGGCTTCGGTCACTTCGGCGGGCTGCTGTCGCATTCGCGCAGCGGGCGCGACGAGACCTCCGTGTTCAACCTGGTCCGTGAAGGCGGACGCAGCAACGTACTCGACCGCGACGGCGAACAGGCCGCCTGACGCCGTCGAGTTGCGGGACGATCACACCACCGCCGGCCAAGCCAGATTTCACTGCGCCGGCGGTGCCCTTTCATGCTACCGTCAAATGGCATGTCGCAAGGCACGCCGCCCTGTCGATATTGCCAATGGTGGCTTGCCCGGTGATCGTCGAGGTGTCCCATGGTTGCTCTGCTGCGGTTGTTGACGTTGCTGGTTGCGGTTGCAGCGTCATGCGTGTCTCGCGCACAGGGCAGCAAGCCACCGGAAGCGCCACCGCTGCACCGGCTGGCGCTCGTCATCGGCAATGGCGCGTATGTCAACGCCGCGCCACTGCAGAACCCGGCCAATGACGCCGGCGACGTCTGCGCCGCGCTGCGCGGGCTGGGATTCGAAGTCATCTGCAAGACCGACCTGGCGACGAAGCGCGCCTTCAAGGACGCCATTTTCGAATTCACGGGGCGGACCCGCAAGGAAACCATCGCGTTGTTCTACTTCGCCGGCCACGGCGTACAGATCGATGGCCTGAACTACCTCGTCCCCACCGGCGCGGCGCTGCGCACGAAAAGCGATATCGAGGATGAAAGCGTCCAGGTCAACTACCTGATGACGGAGATGGACAGCCGCCAGGCAGCACTCAACATCTTCCTGTTCGACGCCTGCCGCGACAATCCGTTCGTCACGCCGATCCGCGGCTACGCCCCCCAGCTGGGGCTGGCGTCGCAGCTGTACACGCCCGGCAACACCATCCTCGCCATGTCGACCGGGCCCGGACAGCTGTCGCTGGACGGCAGCGGGCGCAACGGCACCTTTACCCGCAGCCTGCTGAAAAACATCGGCACGCCCCGGCTGGCTATCGAGGACATGCTGAAGGCCGTCAGCCGGGGCACGGGCGAGGAGGCAAGGCACCTGGGACGCCAGCAACTGCCGCAGATCACGACGTCCTATACGGAACGCTATTGCCTGGCGGGCTGCACGGATGCGCCGCTGGCCGCCAGCGCGCCGCAGCTCGATGTCAAGACGCAGGAAGTCGATACGCTGCAGCAGCTGATCGGCCAGGCGAAAGCCAAACAAACCGAGCTCGACGAACAGAAGAACGCGCTGCTGAAAAAACAGGGCGAAGTGGACCAGCTGCGCCAGAGCGTCGAACGGACCCAGGCCGGCCAGGCGGCCCAGGACGCGGCTCAGGTCAAGCGGCTGAACGAGGAGATCGCCCAGGCCACGGCGCGAACGCAGGAGCTCGACGCGATCAAGGCCGTGCTGCAGAGGAAACAGCTGGAACTGGACCAGAGCCGCGAACGGATGGCGCAGCAGCAGGCCAGCATCGAACTGCAGGACAAGGCCATCCAGACCCGAAAAATCGATCCGCCGCCCCCCCGCAAGAAACGCGCGACCATCGTCC
>Ga0265797_10001407_pt1 | contig 42251 bp, 36 predicted proteins | sample P2T30metagenome_FD_192433 | JGI IMG/M metagenome (GOLD analysis project Ga0265797, IMG submission 192433) | Plant litter microbial communities from East Loma Ridge, Irvine, California - P2 T30 | ecosystem: Environmental > Terrestrial > Plant litter > Unclassified | place: USA: California...
TCGGGGTGGTGGGCACTGAGGTACACCGCACCGGCACCCTGACGGGCGCCGAGCTGGTTGGCGTAGCTGAAGCTGTCCTCGAGGAGCTTCATGACGGGGATGATCCCCGACGACTGGTTCTCGATCTGCTTGATGGGCGCACCGGCCTCGCGGATGTTCGACAGCGAGAGGGCGACGCCGCCGCCGCGCTTCGACAGCTGCAGCGAGGAGTTGATGCCGCGCGAGATCGACTCCATGTTGTCCTCGATGCGCAGCAGGAAGCAGCTGACGAGCTCGCCGCGCTGGGCCTTCGCGGTGTTGAGGAACGTGGGCGTGGCCGGCTGGAAGCGGCCGCCGATGATCTCTTCGACGAGGTCGACCGCGAGCTGCTCGTCGCCCTGGGCGAGGCCGAGGGCGGTCATGACGACGCGGTCCTCGAAGCGCTCGAGGTAGCGCTTGCCGTCGAACGTCTTGAGCGTGTACGAGGTGTAGTACTTGAACGCGCCGAGGAACGTCTGGAAGCGGAACTTCTTCGAGTACGCGAGGTCGTTGAGGCGCTCGATGAAGGCGAAGTCGTACTGGTCGATCGTCGCCTGCTCGTAGTACTCGTTCTCGACGAGGTAGTCGAGGCGCTCGCGCAGGTTGTGGAAGAAGACCGTGTTCTGGTTGACGTGCTGCAGGAAGTACTGCTTCGCCGCCTCACGGTCCTTGTCGAACTGGATCTCGCCGCTCGGGCCGTACAGGTTGAGCATGGCGTTGAGGGCGTGGTAGTCCATGCCCGTCGTGCCGGCCGCTCCCTGGCCGGGCGCCGCGATCACCGTGACGTCGTCGACTGCTGCGTCCAAAATTCGTCCAATCCACTGCTGACTGCTGAAACGTCGTCCGGGGTGCCGAACACCTCGAACCGGTACAGGACGGGGACGTCGCACTTGGCGGCGACGATGTCCCCCGCGAGGCCGTAGCCCGCGCCGAAGTTCGTGTTGCCCGCGGACACGACGCCGCGGAGGAGGGCCCGGTTGTCCTCGTCGTTGAGGAACCGGATCACCTGCTTGGGGACCGCCCCCTTGCCGTCTCCCCCGCCGTAGGTGGGGAGGACGAGCACGTACGGCTCGTCGACCCGCAGCGGGGGCTCGGTCGCGAAGAGCGGGATCCGGTGGGCGGGCCGACCGAGCTTCTCGATGAAGCGCCGGGTGTTGCCCGAGACGCTCGAGAAGTAGACGAGGTCGGTCACCGCCGCACCGGTCCCGGGGGGTCAGGAGAGCGCGGCGGCGAGCGTCGCGATCTTGTCGGGGCGGAAGCCGCTCCAGTGGTCCCCGTCGGTGACGACGACGGGGGCCTGGAGGTAGCCGAGCGACTTGACCATCTCGAGGGCGGCCTCGTCGGTGGAGACGTCGCGCACCTCGTACTCGACGCCCTTGTTGTCGAGGGCACGGTAGGTGGCCGTGCACTGGACGCAGGACGGCTTGGTGTAGACGGTGACGGACATGGTCTCCCCTTGGTTCTCGGTGCTGCAGCCGTGGTCATCCGGCGCCTGGTCGATACTACATCTCGTGGCCGAGGACCGCACCGACCACTAGATGCGGTGTCACACCACTGTAATTCTCCGGACGTGGTTCTCCACAGGGAAGTCCACCGGTCCCTCCACGGAGGAGCCCTGGTTCTCCCCAGGTCCGAGGCGTCCGTCCACGGATCCGTCCACAGGATCACCCCGACCACCGACACCGGACGAGGTCCTCCCCCGTTCGGGCCCACGGCGTGTCGTCGGCGTGTCGCGACCCGCCCCAACGTCGCGGGGCGCACCTCCGGCCACCCCCTGCGCGTCGCCGCCGACGCTCGTAGACTCGGGTCCTCGTGAGCACCTACTCGTCACTCCTCAGGACGCCCGGCGTGGCGAGGATCATCGCTGCCCAGCTCACCGCGCGGTTCCCCTTCGGCATGCTGTCGCTGGCGTACCTGCTGCACGTCGAGGGCGTGCACCACTCCTACGGGGCCGCGGGCCTCGTCCTCGCCGCCACGAGCATCGGGCAGGCCGTCTCGGGTCCGCTCACGAGCCGGTGGATGGGTCGCTGGGGCATGCGCCCCGTGCTGCTGCTCACCCTCGCCGTGTGCACGGCGAGCGTGCTCACCTTCGCCTTCGCGACGCTGTCGGTGCCCCTCTACATGGTGGTCGGCCTGCTGAGCGGGCTCAGCGTGCCCCCGGTGCAGCCGGCCGTCCGCACCATCTACCCGAAGATGGTCGCGTCGAAGCAGCTGACGCCTCTCTTCTCGCTCGACGCGTCCGCGCAAGAGGTCATCTGGATCGCCGGACCCGTCCTCACCACCTTCGTCGGCACGCAGGTGGGCACGCAGCAGGCGATCCTGCTCGCGGCGGCGTTCCTCGTCGGCGGCGGTGCCTGGTTCGTCGCGAGCCCCGAGGTGGGGCGGGTGCGGATCCCCCGCAGCAAGCGCGCCTTCGGCCGGGTCCTCGCGAGGCCGACGGTCCTCATGGCGACGGTGACCGGCTTCTTGCTCATCGGCGGTTGCGCGGCGGTCGAGGCGGGCGTCGTGGCGACGTTCGGGGAGGGCAGCGCCGACTCGGGCCTCGTGCTCGCGGTGTTCGCGCTCGGGTCGCTCACGGGGGGCCTGCTGCTCGGGCACGCGCCGGTCACCCCGTGGTCGTTGGCCCGGCGCCTCGCGATCGTCGTCGTGGGCATGGCGGGTGCCGCGGCCGTCTCGGGCTTCGTGCCGCTCACGGTGGCGCTGCTCGTCGCGGGGCTCGGCATCGCCCCGGCCCTCGCCGTGATGTTCGCGGTGGTGTCGTCGAGCGTGAAGTTCAGCGACACCGCCGAGGCGTACGGCTGGGCGGGCACGGGGCAGCTCATCGGCGCCGCGCTCGGCTCGGCCCTCGCGGGCTTCGTCATCGACGCGCGCGGCGGCTCGGGCGGCATGCTCGTCGGGGCCGCGTTCGTGCTCGTCGGCGCGCTCGTCGCGGCGGTCTTCCACCGTGCCCTGCCCGACCTCCGCGGTCGCGAGGCGGCGCCGATCCCCGACACGGAGCCCGTGCAGGTGCAGCAGCCGTAGTCCCCGCGGGGCACGACGCGGCCCGTCACGCCGCGGGGCAGACTGGTCGCATGGTCGATCCCGCCACGGTGCCCACCTTCTCGCTGCCCGCCCCCGTGACGGCCGGAGGCGCACCGGACGTCACCGAGGCCGGCACCGGGATCCCCGCGGTCGGCCTGGGCGTCTACAAGGTGGACGACGACGGCGCCGAGGCGGCCGTCCGTGCCGCCCTCGACGCCGGGTACCGCCACGTCGACACTGCCGAGATGTACGGGAACGAGTCGGGCGTGGGCCGGGCCCTGCGCGGTCGCGACGACGTGTTCGTCACGACGAAGGTGTGGAACGACCACCACGGCCGCGACGCCACCCTGCGCGCCTTCGACGCCTCCGCCGCCCGCCTCGGCCGCGACGTCGTCGACCTCTACCTGATCCACTGGCCGGCGGCCGCCGCCGACCGCTACGTCGAGACGTGGCGGGCGCTCGTCGAGCTGCGCGACGCAGGACGCGTGCGGCACGTCGGGGTCTCGAACTTCCAGGTGCCGCACCTGGAGCGCCTGGTCGCCGAGACGGGCGAGGTGCCCGAGCTCAACCAGGTCGAGCGGCACCCCTGGCTGCCCCAGCACGAGCTCGTGGCGGTCCACGCCGAGCACGGGATCCGGACCGCCGCCTGGTCGCCGCTCGGCCGCGGCCGCCTGGTCGACGACCCCGTGCTCGCCCGGGTCGCGGAGCGGCACGACGTCTCCGTGGCGCAGGTGCTCGTGCGCTGGAACGTCCAGCAGGGCGTCGTCGTCCTGCCCAAGTCGGTGACGCCGTCGCGCATCGCGACGAACGTCGACGTCGCGGGCTTCTCGCTCGACGACGCGGACCTCGCCGCGATCGCCGGCCTCGAGAACGGGCAGCGCACGGGGTCGCACCCCGACCGGGTCTCCTGAGGCGGGTCCGCCGCGACGGCGGTGCCGTGCCTCGCCAGCCCGGCCGGAGGCGCGGGCCCTCCCCGGCGGGCCGGTAGCGTGGGCGCGCACACCGACGCGAGGAGACCAGCGTGACCATCACCGCCGCCGCCGACGGATCCGCCCTCGGCAACCCCGGGCCCGCCGGCTGGGCCTGGTACGTGGACGACGACCGTTGGGCCGCCGGCGGCTGGCCCCGGGCGACGAACAACCAGGGCGAGCTCACCGCCGTCCTCGAGCTGCTCCGTGCCACGGAGGGCACCGACGAGCCGCTGCACGTGCTCTGCGACAGCCAGTACGCGATCAAGGCCTGCACCGAGTGGATGGCGGGCTGGAAGCGCAAGGGGTGGCGCAAGGCCGACGGCAAGCCGGTGCTCAACCGCGAGATCCTCGAGCTGCTCGACGCCGCCCTCGCCGGGCGGCAGGTGACGTTCGAGTGGGTGCGCGGCCACGTCGGCCACGAGATGAACGAGGCGGCCGACATCCGCGCCCGCGCCGCGGCGACCGCGTTCCAGCGTCGTGACGCGGTTCCGGAGGGGCCGGGCTGGCCCGGTGCCGGGCCGCGCGTCACGGACGACCTCCCCGAGCCTCCGGCACCGCCCGCCACGCTCTTCTGAGCGGGCCGCGCGGAGGACGACGACGGGGACGGGAGCGACGCTCCCGTCCCCGTCGTCGTCCTCAATGTCGTGACTCTCTAGCGTTCTGTACCCCGAAATGCAAAGTGTCCCCTTTTGCATACTCGCGCTACCGTGGCCCCCGCGACCCAGGGTGGGTCGCGGACAAGGAGCACACCGTGGCACAGAAGACCACGCCGCAGCGCCGACGACGGGCGCTCGCACTTCTCGGCACCACCGTCGCCGGCTGCACCCTCTTCTCGGGGCTCGGCATCGCGCAGGCACAGCAGCTCGTCGTGCCCGGAGGGCAGGCGCCCTACATCTTCCTCATCGACGGCCTGCCGGCGACCGGCACGGACGACGAGGACGGCCAGGCCCTCGACGCCTTCATCGTCGACGAGCGCGACATCTCGGCCTCCGTCGTCAACGACGACGGACTGCTCGAGATCCGCGACGAGACCGGACGCGTCGTGTGCTCGATGGACCACGGCGTCGACGCCTGCCCGTTCGAGCTCGAGCCGGGCCGCCACGTCCTCACCGCCTCGGTCACCGACGGCGGCGAGACCCTCACCTCGGCCCCCGTGGTCGTCTACTCCGAGGCACCCGAGCGGGACGTCCAGGAGGCCTTCGACGGCGTCTCCCCCGCGGCCGCCCACCTCGTCGGCGCGGAGCAGGGCCCGAACCACTACCGCGAGACCCTCGCGACCTTCGGCGGCCAGCCCGGCGACGTCGCCGCCGTCTACGAGAAGAACGGCCGCCTGCTCGAGAAGACCGTCGTCGGCACGGACGGCACCTTCACCGCGAACGTGCCCACCGGCAGGGAGGACACGTCCGTCGTCGTGCAGACCCGCCGGAACGGCGAGCGCCTCGACACCGAGATCGTCGTCCCCGGCGCCGCCCAGGACTCCGTCGTGGCCAGCCCGATCGAGCTCGTCTCGGTCACGAGGCGCACCGAGGTCGAGTACGGCCACACGATGCAGTACGCCGACGTCGTGGTGAGCGGCACCCCGTTCGCCTTCCTCACGATGCGGCTGCCGTACCAGGCGACGTTCAAGGAGTACATCGGCTCCACCGGTCAGGCCACGTGGCGCATCCCCGTCGGTGACGAGGCCCGGCACCTCGAGATCGACACCACGACGCAGGGCAGCGAGGGCGACGTCCTCTGGGGCACGCTCGCCGTCGAGGTTCCGGCCGCCGAGGGCGAGCCCGTCGTCGCCGAGCCCGGCACCGGCGACGCCGACTTCGGCCGCCCCGTCGTCGCGGAGCCCGGCCAGGGCGACGTCGACCCCGGCTTCACCGTCCCCGGCGACCAGGGCGAGCCCGTCGTCGCCGAGCCCGGCACCGGCGACGCCGACGCCGACTTCGGCCGCCCCGTCGTCGCGGAGCCCGGCCAGGGCGACGTCGACCCCGGCTTCACCGTCCCCGGCGGCGACGACGAGGCCACGCCCGGCGTGAGCGTCGTCGACGTCCGCGCCGGTGGGACCGCGGGTTCCACGACGGTCACCTTCGGCGGCACCCCCGGCGACCTCCTCCTCGTCGAGGACGGCGAGCGCACGCACTACACCTCGGTGCAGGGCGACGGCACGGCCGAGCTCGAGATCGCCGACTTCCTCGAAGGCCAGACGCGCGAGCTCACCGTGCACGCCTACGGCGCCGACGGCGAGCGCACCTCGACGTTCACCGTCGAGGGCAAGGGGCGGGCCGCGGTCGAGACCGTGCCGCTCGAGCTCGTCGAGGTGCTGCCCAGCGAGACCGCGACCGTGCAGGTCGTCCTCCGCGGCGCCCCGGGCACGCGCTACTCCCTGTACGCCCCGTTCGGGCAGGTCTTCTCGGGCACCGTCCCCGAGGACGGCCTGATCCGTCAGGACCTCACCTTCGAGGGAGTCGAGACCTACCTCGGCGCCGTCGCCTACGGTGACACCGGACCCCGCGAGACGAACATCACCGTCGCCGTCCCCGGCACGCCGGCCGAGGGCGAGGTCGTCGTCTCCGACACCGAGGCCGCCCCCGGCATCGCCCGCACGACGGTGACCTTCAAGGCCCGCCCCTGGACCTACGCCGAGGTCCGCGGCACCGACGGCAGCTTCGTCGGTCGTCTGTCGTTCGGCAGCAACGGCCTCGCGAAGGAGACCTTCGACGGCCTGGCCGAGGGCCAGACCCGCGACCTGCTCCTCAGCGTCTCCACGTCGACGGGCAAGCCCTCCACCTCGCGGGTGACCATCGAGGGCAAGGGCGTCGCCCCCGTGGCCGCCCAGGCGCTCGAGCTCGTCGAGGTGCTCCCCAGCGACGTCGCCACCGCACGCCTGCAGGTCGTCCTGCGCGGCCTGCCCGGCCAGGCCTACGGCCTCACCACCCCGTTCCGGGGAACCCACGGCACCGTCCCCGCCGACGGCCTCGTCCGCTGGGACGTGGAGTTCCCCGACGACAGCGTCGAGCTGACCACCCGCACCTCGGGCGACCTCGGCTCCGTCGCCGAGTCGACGATCACCGTCGACGCCCTGCCCGGCACGGTCGCCCCGACCCTGCCCGGCTCGAGCAACGTCGACCCCGGTTTCGGTGCGCCCTCGCAGCCCGGCTTCGGGTCCCTCGAGGTCGAGCTCGGCTTCATCGGCTGGACCGGCGACCACCAGCGCGCCGCCGTCCTCAAGCTCACCGACCCCGAGGCCGAGAAGGACTACAGCGCCATCGTGCGCGTCGACGGACGCAACCGCGACATCGCCACCATCGGCACGAAGACCAAGGCCTTCACCGTCAAGCTCGACGACGTGCCCGGCGACCACGTCGTCGACTTCGTCGTCAAGGGAGCCGTCGTGAAGACCTTCACCGTCACCCTGCCGCAGCCCGCCGCCGCCGCCACGCCGGGCGGCACGGACCAGCCCGGCGAGCAGCCCGAGGTCCCCGGCCAGCAGCCCGAGGTCCCCGGCCAGCAGCCCGAAGTCCCCGGTGACGCAGCTCAGCCCGAGGTCCCCGGTGAGCAGACCGAGGTCCCCGAGGAGCAGCCCGCGGTCCCCGGTGACGCGGCTCAGGCCGAGGTCGTCGAGCCCGAGGCCACCGAGCCCGAGGCCACCGAGCCCGTGGTCGCGGTGCCGGCCCCGGCGGACGTCGACCCCGGCTTCACGGCGGAGGAGGACACGCTGGACGTCCGTGCGACCCTGCACGGCCCGTCGTACGGCGGCTTCCAGAACTTCCTGCTCAAGGACCCGAAGGCGCAGGGCGCGAACGGCTACTCGGTCCGCGTCACGATCGACGGACGGCCGACGCTTCCGGCCCGGGTCACCCAGAAGGGCTCGCCGTACTCGCTGAAGAACCTCGGCCTGGGCTCCGGTGAGCACACGGCCACCTTCACGACCGCTGCAGGCATCGTGAAGACGGTCACCTTCACGATCTGACCGACGACCCGGTGACGAGGGCGGGGCGGGAGCGCGAGCTCCCGCCCCGCCCTTCGTCGTGCCCGCCGACGACGAGGACCGAGGGGCGACCGCCCGACGGGCACCGCCCAAGGGGGCGGCCGGCCAGGCCGCGGACCGACGTCAGAGCGAGGGGTGCGTGCTCGACAGCCCGCCGTCGACCGTGAACTGCGCACCGGTCGAGAAGGCGCTGTCGTCGCTGGCGAGGTGCAGGGCGAGGCCGGCCACCTCGTCGGGCATGGCGAGCCTGCCGCGCGGGCTCATCGTCTTGAACGCCTCGAGCAGCGCGGGCTGCGCCTCGACCTGGCGGCGGAACAGCGCCGTGTCGGTGGGCCCGGGGTGCAACGAGTTGATGCGGATGCCCCAGCCCTCCTGTGCCGCGTGGGCGGCGGAGGAGCGGGTGAGGCCGACGAGGGCGTGCTTGCTCGCCGTGTAGGCGGCGTCCGCACCGAAGCCGGCGAACGACGTCGCGGGGGCGAGGTTGATGATCGACCCGCCGGCGACGTCGGGGTTCGCCCGCATCTGCTCGATCGCGAAGCGGGTGCCGAGCATGACGCCGGTGACGTTGACGGCGAAGACCCTGTTCCAGGTCTCGAGCTGCGTCTCGTCGATCGACTGCCCGCTGACGATGCCGGCGTTGTTGACGAGCACGTCGAGCCGGCCGTGGCGCTCGGCGACGAGGTCCATGACGCGCTTCCAGTCGCCGCCGTTGGCGACGTCGTGCTGGGCGAACTCCGCGCCGGCCTCGGAGGCCACCCGCGAGCCGTCGAGGATGTCGGTCGCGACCACGTGGGCGCCCTCGTCGGCGAACCGGCGGACGATGGCCTCGCCGATCCCGGAGGCGGCCCCCGTGACGATCGCGACCTTGCCGGTGAGCCTGCTCATGGGTGTCTCCTCGGGGGCGAGCACGGGTGGTGCTGGGGTGGCGGCGCCCGGGTGGGAGGCCTCGACGAGACTACCGCGCGGCCCCTCGGGACCAGCCGGGCGCGGGCTGGGCGGACGACGCGACCCGCGACTCCGGCCCCGCCGCCGCACGCCCCGCCGCCGCCCGCCCCGCCTCAGCGGGCGGCGCCGGTCTCGGGGCCGACCGCGATGACGCGGACGACGGGCTCGCCCCGCTCGTCGCTGGCGGCGAGGTCGACCTCGGCCCGGATCGCCCAGTCGCGGTCCCCGGCCGGGTCGTCGAAGACCTGGCGGACGTGCCACGCGTCGGGTCGTTCGTCGACGTGGAAGAGGGCGGCGCTGCGGGCGTCCGGCCCGGTGCCGAGGGTCTCGTACTCGTCCCAGTAGCCGTCGAGCGCGGCGCTCCACGCGTCGACGCCGAAGCCGGCGGCGGCGTCGAGCTCCCCGAGGGCGTCGACGTCGTCCAGGGCCGCGAGCTGCACGCGACGGAACAGCTCGTTGCGCACCGCGACGGTGAACGCCCGACGGTTCGCCGTGTAGCGGCGCAGCACCGGGGGCGCGATCTGGTCGTGCGCCCTCTCTTCAGCGGGCGAGAGCATCTCTTCCCACTCGTCGAGCAGGCTGGAGTCGACCTGCCGCACGAGCTCGCCCAGCCACTCGATGACGTCGACGAGGTCGTCGGTCTTCGCCTCGTCGGGGACCGTCTGGCGCAGGGCCCGGAACGCGTCCGACAGGTAGCGCAGCACGAGCCCCTCGCTGCGCGCGAGGCCGTAGTACTGGACGAGGTCGGCGAAGGTCATCGCCCGCTCGAAGAGGTCGCGCACGACGGACTTGGGGCTGAGCTCGAAGTCGCCGATCCACGGCTGCGAGCCCTTGTACGTCTCGAACAGCGCGGTGAGGAGCTCCTCGAGCGGCTTGGGCCAGGTGACCTCCTCGAGCAGCTCCATGCGCTCCTCGTACTCGATCCCCTCGCGCTTCATGGCCGCGACGGCGTCGCCGCGCGCCTTGTACTGCTGCTGCACGAGGATCTGCCGCGGGTCGTCGAGCGTCGCCTCGACGACGGAGACCACGTCGAGGGCGTACGTGGGCGACTCGGGGTCGAGGACCTCGAACGCGGCGAGCGCGAACGGCGACAACGGCTGGTTGAGGGCGAAGTTCGGCTGCAGGTCGACGGTGAGGCGGACCGTGGTTCGGCCGGAGTCGTCGGTCACCCGCTCGAGGACGCCGCCGGCGAGCAGGGTGCGGGTGATCGACAGCGCGCGACGCGCGAGCTCGTACTGCCGGGCGCGCGGCTCGTGGTTGTCGAAGACGAGGTCGCGCACGTCGGCGAAGGCGTCGCCGCCGCGGGCGACGACGTTGAGCAGCATCGCGGTGGTGAGCTGCAGGTGCGAGGTGAGCGCCTCGGGCTGGGCGGCGACCAGCTTCTCGTAGCTGGCCTCGCCCCACGACACGAAGCCCTCGGGGGCGCGCTTGCGCACGATCTTCTTCTGCTTCTTGGGGTCGTCGCCGGCCTTCTGCACGGCCTTGAGGTTGTCGATCTCGTGCTCGGGCGCCTGGAGCACGACGGTGCCGGCGGTGTCGTAGCCGGCACGCCCGGCGCGCCCGGCGACCTGGTGGAACTCGCGCGCGGTGAGGTGGCGCATCCGGGTGCCGTCGAACTTCGTGAGCGCCGTGAGCAGCACCGTGCGGATCGGCACGTTGATGCCGACGCCGAGCGTGTCGGTGCCGCAGATCACGCGCAGCAGGCCGCGCTGGGCGAGCTGCTCGACGAGGCGGCGGTACTTCGGCAGCATGCCGGCGTGGTGCACCCCGATGCCCATGCGCACGAGCCGCGACAGCGTCTTGCCGAACCCGGTCGCGAAGCGGAAGCCGCCGATCAGCTCGGCGATCTCGTCGCGCTGCTCGCGGGTGGCGACCTTGACGCTCGTGAGGGCCTGCGCGCGCTCGAGGGCGGCGGCCTGCGAGAAGTGCACGATGTAGACGGGCGCCTCGCCGCCGGCGAGGAGGTCCTCCACCGTCTCTTGCACGGGGGTCGTGGCGTACCGGTAGTGCAACGGGACGGGCCGCTCCACGCCCGTGACGCGCGCGACCGGGCGGCCCGTGCGGCGCGCCAGGTCGTCGCCCAGCGCCTCGACGTCGCCGAGCGTGGCCGACATGAGCAGGAACTGCGCGCGCGGCAACAGCAGGAGCGGCACCTGCCAGGCCCAGCCGCGGTCGGCGTCGCCGTAGAAGTGGAACTCGTCCATGACGACCTGGTCGACGGGGGCGTCCGCGCCCTGCCGCAGGGCGAGGTTCGCGAGGATCTCGGCCGTGCAGCAGATGATCGGGGCGTCGGCGTTCACCGACGAGTCGCCCGTCACCATGCCGACCCGCTCGGCCCCGAAGAGCTCGACCAGGGCGAAGAACTTCTCGCTCACGAGGGCCTTGATCGGGGCCGTGTAGAAGGTGCGCCCGCCCTGCGCGAGCGCCACGAGGTGCGCGCCCGCGGCGACCAGGGACTTGCCGGTGCCGGTGGGGGTGCTGAGCACGACGTGGGCGCCCGAGACCAGCTCCATCATCGCCTCGTCCTGCGCCGGGTACAGCGGGAGCCCGCGACCCTCGGACCACCCGGCGAAGGCCTCGTAGAGGGCGTCGGGGTCGTACGCGGCGTCGCCGGGGACGTCGGGCAGCAGGGCGGCGAGGGGCGCGGTCGACGAGGGGCTCACCCGTCGATCCTGCCGCACCCCGCCGTCACGGGGCGAGGCGGGCCCCCGCCCGACCGTGGCCGCACCGGCCGGAGGCGCACGCTCGACGCCGCGAGGACGGGGGACAGTACTCGAAGCGAACTGGGCTGTAAAGGGGGCACGCGTGCCCTCCTCCTCGTGTTGGGTGGCAGGGGCAACGACGGCGGCCGAGCACACGAGCCGCCCCACCTCAGCACCAGATGAGGTACCGCATGACCCTCGCACTGCCGCTCCCCGTCCGCACCACCCGCCCCGCCGCCGCCTCCCGGGCCACGGCCGCCCCGCGCCTCCGGCCGCCCGTCCCGCTCGAGGGGCGACGCCCGTCGTCGGCCCGCACCGAGCGGGAAGAGGTGCGCCGCCGGGTCACGCTCGCCCGGTTCGCCGAGCTGGCCGCGGCCCCCGACGACGAGCGCCTGCGCCGCCGGACCGTCGAGCTCGTCGTCCGCGACCACGTCGACGTCGCCGACGCGCTCGCGCGCCGCCACGCGTCCGGCGCCGACGACCGCGAGGACCTGCGGCAGGTGGGCTGCGTCGGCCTGCTCAAGGCCGCCCACCGCTTCGACGCCGAGAAGGGCGACGACTTCGTCGCCTTCGCCGCGCCCACCGTCTCGGGCGAGATCAAGCGGCACCTGCGAGACACCGGCTGGCTCGTCCGCCCGCCGCGCCGCCTGCAGGAGCTGCGCGCCAGCGTCGCGCACCTCAGCACCGCCCTCACCCAGCAGCTCGGCCGTCAGCCGTCGGCCCGCGAGCTCGCCGACCGCCTCGACCTGCCCGTCTCCGAGGTGGCCGAGGCCGTGCTCGCCCAGCGCGACGGCCAGGCCGTGTCGCTCGAGGCGACGCTGCCGGGCACCGACGACGCGTGCCTCGGCGACTCGATCCCCAGCGAGGACGACGCGCTCGGACGCGCCGAGCGCTGGGCCGAGCTCGAGCGAGCCCTCGCCGGACTGGGCGACCGCGACCGGCTGCTCGTGCGGCTGCGCTTCGTCGACGACCTCTCCCAGGCCGAGATCGGCCGCGAGCTGGGCGTCACGCAGATGCAGGTGTCCCGGCTGCTGCAGAAGGTCCTGACCCGGCTGCGGGGCGAGCTGGGCGACGGGTCGGCTCCGGCAGCCGTCGCGTCGTCACCAGCTGGTGGGCGACGTCGGCGAGCTTGAGGTTGCCCTGCTGCGAGTGACGGCGGAGCACCGCGAAGGCACGGTCGGCGTCGAGGCCGTGCCGCTCCATGAGGATCCCCTGCGCCTGCCCGACGAGCGCCCGGCTCTCGCGGGCGGCCTCGAGGTCGTGCGACGCGAGCAGGTCGGCGACGGCGACCGCGACGTGCCGCACGAGCGCGTCGAGGGCCGCGTCGTCGTCGTGCCGGCGGAAGGCCCCCACCCCGCGTGACCACAGGGTGAGCACCCCGAGGTCGCGGTCGCGGGCGAGCAGGGGCACGACGAGGGCGCTGCGGTAGCCCCGAGCCGCGACGGACGCGCCCCAGCCGGGCCAACGGGCGTCGACGAGCACGTCGTCCACGGCCAGCGGCGCGGTCTCGCGGACCGGGGTGCCGGGGGCGGCGTGCGCGAGCGACAGCTGCGCGAGCCCCTCGGCCCGGGCGGACGTGGCGGCGACGACGGGGCCGGGACCGGGCGCGACCCGACGGTGCACGCGCACCGACGCCTCGTCGCAGCGCATCAGCGAGCGGGCGTAGCCGACGGCCCGCTGGACGGTGACGCGCAGGTCGGGCTCCTCCTGCAGGTCGGCGGTGAGCAGGGCGAAGAAGTCCTCGTCGCGGTGCACGGTGCTCCCCTCGGTCGGCGGACCGCACCGGGGACGGCGACGGTCTGCGGGCAGGGGCGAGCGGCGGGCTCCCTCCCTGTCCCTCAGTGCTACTCCTGTGCGCGGGCGCGCCGCCAGTCCGTCGTCCGCGGTGCGCACCGACCGGAGGGCGTCAGTCGAGCGTGCGCAGCACCCCGCGGCCCGCGGAGACGACGTCCTCGACCTGCACGGCGAGGAGGGCCGGGTCGCACTCGGTGCCGAAGGTGTCGCCGACGCGCAGCTCGGGGTGCGTGAGGACGACGTGCGGGCCGTCGGCGGGCGGGCCCCACTCCTCGGGCGGGGCCGGGCCGAAGAGCACGACGGACGGCGTGGCGTAGGCGCTGGCGAGGTGCGCCGCCCCGGTGTCGACGCTCACCACGAGGGCGGCGTCGGCGACGACCGCGGCCATCTCGTCGAGCTCGATCCGCCCGGCGAGCACGTCGCGCTCGACCTCGTCCGCGTCCCAGTGCGCGGCGGCGGCGACGTCGAGGGCGCGGTCGCGCTCCTTGGCGCTGCCGGTGAGCACGACCCGGTGCCCGTCGGCCCGGAACGCCTCGACGACCCGCGCGAAGCGGTCCACGGGCCAGTGCCGCGACCCGTAGAAGGCGCCCACGTGCACGACGACGGCGCCGCGGGCGGGCGAGGGCACGGCGGGCCGGGCGATGCCGACGTCCTCCTGGTCGGCGGGCATGCCGTGCTCGGTGGCGAGGCGGGCCCAGCGGTGGCGTTCGAGCACGCCGTCCTCCCAGGCGGGGCCGTCCCAGCCGGGCGACGCGTGGCCGAGGCGCACCCGGGGGCGCAGGTGCTCGAGCACCCCGCGGCTCTCGGGGCCGTTGCCGTGCAGGTTCATGGCCGTGTCGATGCGCCCGGGCTCGATGCCGAGCGGGTGGTCGAGCCCCGGCGTCGGCCAGAGCACGTCGAGGCCGCCGACGAGCTCGGCGACCGGCTCGAGCCAGCCGGGCACGGCGAGGACGATCCGGTGGTCGGGCCGCTCTCGGCGGATCGCGTGCAGGGCGGGCACCGCGACGAGCAGGTCACCGAGCTTCAGCGCGCGCAGGGCGAGGAAGTCGGGCGTGCCGTCGGGGTCGGGCAGACGTCGCATGGGCCCACCGTGACACAGGTCCGCCCGCCACGCCCGGACTGCGCGCCGCGGCAGCAGAAGGTGATGTGTGCACGTTTGAGGTGGCGGGCACCGGGGCAGGGCAGGGGACGTGACCAGCTCGACCCGTGGACCAGGCCCCGTGACGGGCCCGCGCTCCGCCGTGCTCTTCGACCGTGACGACACCCTCGTCGTCGACGTGCCGTACAACGGGGACCCCGCGCTCGTCGTCCCCGTCGCGGGGGCGCAGGAGGCGGTGGCCGCGGTCCGCGCCGCCGGTCACGCCACCGGCGTGGTCACCAACCAGTCCGGCGTCAGCGACGGCCGCATCACGCTCGAGCAGGCGCTCGCCGTCAACGCGCGCGTCGACGAGCTCGTCGGCCCGCTCGACGTGTGGGAGCTCTGCCCGCACGGCCGCGAGGCGGGCTGCGCCTGCCGCAAGCCCGCGCCCGGCATGGTGCTGCGCGCCGCGGAGCGCCTCGGCGTCGACCCGACGCGGGTCGTCGTGATCGGCGACATCGGCGCCGACGTGGGGGCGGCGCGTGCCGCCGGCGGGCTCGGCGTGCTCGTGCCGACCCAGAAGACCCGTCTCGAGGAGGTCGAGGCCGCCGAGGTGGTCGCCGCCGACCTCGCCGAGGCGGTCGACCTGGCCCTCGCGCACCTCGCCGCCCTCGACGCCGGCCCCGCCTCCGCCGACGAGGTGGTCGCGTGACCCGCCGCGTCCTCGTCGCACGCCTCGACAGCGCGGGCGACGTGCTCGTCAGCGGCCCCGCCGTCCGCGCCGTCGCCGCGGCCGACGACGTCGAGGTCACCCTGCTCTGCGGCCCCCAGGGCGCCCCCGCCGGCCGCCTGCTGCCCGGCGTCGACCGCGTCGTCACCTGGGCCGCCCCCTGGATCGTCGACCCCGCGCCCGCAGCGACCCGCGAGCACGTCGCCGACCTCGACGCGCTCCTCGACGAGGTCCGCCCCGACGAGGCCGTCGTGCTCACCTCGTTCCACCAGTCCCCCCTGCCGCTCGCCCTGCTGCTGCGCCTCGCCGGCGTCGACCGCGTGTCCGGCGCCAGCGTCGACTACGCCGGCAGCCTGCTCGACGTGCGCCTCAAACCCGGCGAGACCCTCGACGAGGACCAGCCCGAACCGCTCCGCGCGCTCGCGATCGCCGAGGCCGCAGGCTTCGCGCTGCCCGCGGGCGACGACCGCGGCCTCGCCGTCGTCGCCCCGCCCGCCGTCGACGACCTCGTCGGCGACGGCCCCTACGTCGCCCTGCACCCGGGCGCCGCCGTGCCCGCCCGCGCCTGGAGCGTCGAGCGGAACGCCGAGGCCGTCGAGGCCCTCTCCGACGCCGGCTGGCGCGTCCTCGTCACCGGCTCCCCCGCCGAGCGCGACCTCACCCGCGAGGTCGCCGGCACCCGTGGCGTCGACCTCGGCGGTGCCGGCGACCTCGCCACGCTCTCCGGCGTCCTGGGCGGCGCCTCCGCCGTCGTCACGGGCAACACCGGGCCCGCGCACCTCGCCGCCGCCGTGCGCACCCCCGTCGTCAGCCTCTTCTCCCCCGTCGTCCCCGCCGTCCGCTGGGCCCCCTGGGGCGTCCCCGTGCGCCTGCTCGGCGACCAGGACGCCGCCTGCCGCGGCACCCGCGCCCGCGTCTGCCCCGTCGCCGGGCACCCCTGCCTCACCTCGGTCACCGCCGCCGACGTCGTCGCGGCCGTCACCGACCTGGTCGGCCCGCCCCCGCGCGGCGCCGGACCCGCCCCCCTCGACACCCTGGAGGTCGCCCCGTGAAGATCCTGCTCTGGCACGTGCACGGAGGGTGGGCCGACGCGTTCGTCCGCGGCCCGCACACCTACCTGCTGCCCACGCTGCCCGAGGGCGGGCCCTGGGGCCTCGGCCGCGCCGGCCGGGACTGGCCCGACACCGTCGTCGAGGTGCACCCCGACGACCTCCGCGACACCGAGGTCGACGTCGTCGTCCTGCAGCGCACCGAGGAGCTCGCCGAGGCCGAGCGCCTGCTCGGCCGCCGCCCCGGACGCGACGTCCCCGCCGTCTTCGTCGAGCACAACACCCCCCGCGAGGCCGTGCCGAACAGCGTGCACCCCTACGCCGACCGCGACGACCTGCTGATCGCCCACGTCACCGCGTTCAACTCGCTCTTCTGGGACTGCGGCACCACGCCGACCGCGACGATCGAGCACGGCGTCGTCGACCCCGGGCACCTGTACACCGGCGAGCGCGCCCGGCTCGGGGTCGTCGTCAACGAGCCCGTCCGCCGCTGGCGCGTCACCGGCAGCGACCTGCTGCCCCGCTTCGCCGAGGCCGCCCCGCTCGACGTGTTCGGCATGGGCGCCGAGGGGCTGCCCGACGCCCTCGGCCTCGGGCCCGAGCAGATGACCGTCGTCGGCGACCTGCCCACCAGCCGCCTGCACGCTCGCCTCGCCGAGGACCGCGTCTACCTGCACCCGATCCGCTGGACCAGCCTCGGCCTGTCGCTCATCGAGGCCATGCAGGCCGGCATGCCCGTCGTCGCCCTCGCCACCACCGAGGCGTTCCGCGCCGTGCCCGCCGAGGCCGGCGCCGTCACCACCGACGTCGACCTGCTCGTCCGCCGGGCCGCCGAGCTCGTCGCCGACCCCGACGAGGCGCGCGCCCGTGGCCTCGTCGCCCGCGAGCACGCCCTCGAGCGCTACGGCCTCGGCCGGTTCCACGCCGAGTGGGACGCCCTGCTCGGCGCCCTCGTCGAGGGCGGGCCGCGCGCCGCCGCGACGAGACCCGACCTGGCCCGGCCGACCCGCGCCTCCGGCACCGCCACGACCGGCGCCCCCACCGACCCCTCCCTTCCCAGGACCGCCCCGTCCACGCCCCCAGAGAGGATCCCCGCATGAAGATCGCCATGGTCTCGGAGCACGCCAGCCCGCTGGCCGTGCTCGGCGGCGTCGACGCCGGCGGCCAGAACGTGCACGTCGCCGAGCTCAGCGCGGCCCTCGTCCGCCGCGGGCACGACGTCACCGTGTTCACCCGCCGCGACGACGCCACGCTGCCCGACGTCGTCCGCATGCCGTCCGGCGTCCAGGTCGTGCACCTCACCGCCGGACCCGCCGACCGCGTGCCCAAGGACGACCTGCTGCCCTTCATGCCCGCCCTCGCCGACGGGCTCGAGCAGGCGTTCCTCGCCGACCGGCCCGACGTCGTCCACGCCCACTTCTGGATGTCCGGCGTCGCCACGCTCGACGCCGCCACCCGCCAGTCCGTCCGCGAGGCCGGCGGCGGGGCCCCCGTGCCCGTCGTGCAGACCTTCCACGCGCTCGGCCACGTCAAGCGCCGCCACCAGGGCCCCCTCGACACGAGCCCCGCCGAGCGCGCCACCCTCGAGCCCTGGGTCGGCCGCACCGTCGACACCGTCGTCGCCACCTGCTCCGACGAGGTCTTCGAGCTGCGCGGCATCGGCGTCGACGCCGACCGCATCGACGTCGCCCCGTGCGGCGTCGACTCCGGCCTCTTCACCCCCGACGGACCGCAGGAGGCGCGCCGCCGCCCCGTGCGCGTCGCCACCGTCGGCCGCCTCGTCGCCCGCAAGGGGCACGGCAACGCCATCAGCGCCCTCGCCCGCGTCGTCGCCGCCGGCCACGACGCGGAGCTGCTCGTCGTCGGCGGCCCCCGCCAGGAGGACCTGCCCGCCGACGAGACCTACCGGCAGCTGCACGCCCTCGCCGAGGCGGAGGGCGTCGCCGACCGGGTCGAGTTCCGCGGGCAGGTCGCCCAGGACGAGCTGCCCACCGTGCTCCGCAGCCTCGACGCGTTCGTCTGCGCCCCCTGGTACGAGCCCTTCGGCATCGTCCCCCTCGAGGCCATGGCCTGCGGCGTCCCCGTCGTCGCCGCCAGCGTCGGCGGCCTCATCGACACCGTCGTCGACGGCGTCACCGGACGGCTCGTGCCGCCCCGCGACCCCGAGGCCATCGCCGACGCGCTCGTCACCCTGCTCGCCGACCCCGAGAAGGCCCACGGCTACGGCCGTGCCGGGCGCGACCGCGTCGAGTCCCGCTACTCGTGGGACCGCATCGCCGCGAAGACCGCCGCGAGCTACCGGGACACCGTCGCCCGCGCCGCCGCCACCCCCCGCCCGACCGTCAGCGCCGAAGGAGCAGGACGATGAGCCTCGACATCCGCACCGCCCCCGTGACCGTGCCCGTCGTGCCCGCCGCCGCGGGAGGCGCCGCCCCCTCGGCCGCCACGGCCGGTACGCCCGCCGCGACGTCGGCGCCCGTGCCCGCCCCGGCACCGGCGGGCGTCCCCGGGGACGCGCCCACCGCCTCCGGCGCCGCCGCGATCCGCGCGCACGTGCGCGACCTCGCCCCCGTGCTCCGCTCCCTCGAGGACCAGGCCGACCAGCTCGAGGCCTGGGGCGTCGAGCTCGTCGACCGGCTCTCGGCCGGCCACCGCCTGCTCGCCGCCGGCAACGGCGGGTCCGCCGCCGAGGCGCAGCACCTCACGAGCGAGTTCGTGGGCCGGTTCGCCGGCGACCGCCCCTCGTTCTCGGCGATCTCGCTGCACGCCGAGTCCAGCGCCGTCACCGCCATCGGCAACGACTACGGGTACGACCAGGTCTTCGCCCGCCAGGTGCGCGGCCACGGGCGGGCCGGGGACGTGCTCGTGCTGCTCTCGACGAGCGGCTCCAGCGCCAACCTGATCGAGGCCGCGCACGCCGCCCGCGAGGTCGGCGTCACCACCTGGGCCGTCACCGGCCCCGGCCCCAACCCGCTCGTCACCGTGTGCGACGAGGCCCTCACCCTCGACGGCCCCTCGTCGAGCGTGCAGGAGGCGCAGCTCGTCGCCGTGCACGCCCTCTGCCTCGTCTTCGACGCCGAGGTCGCCCGACGCGGCGTCACCGGCCCCGACCGCGGGGTGCGCTCGTGACCGTCGTCGTCGTCGGGGACGCCCTGCTCGACGTGGACGTCGTCGGCACCTCCACCCGGCTGAGCCCCGACGCCCCCGTGCCCGTCGTCGACGTCGAGCGCCGCAGCGTCCGGGCCGGCGGCGCCGGGCTCGTCGCCGCGATGCTCGCCCTCGACGACGAGGACGTCGCCCTCGTCACCGCCCTCTCCGACGACGCGGGCGCCGAGCAGCTGCGCGAGTCCCTCGGCTCCGTGCGGATCGTCGCCGGCCCCCTCGGCGCCGGCACCCCCACGAAGACCCGGCTGCGCATCGGCGACCACGCCGTCGCCCGCGTCGACGAGTCCTGCGGCCCCGCGCCCGCCCCGGGCGTCACCGCCGAGATGCTCGACGCCGTCCGCGGCGCCCGGGCCGTCGTCGTCGCCGACTACGGACGGGGGCTCACCGCCGACGAGCGGCTCCGCGCCGTCCTCGCCGAGGTCGCCGCCACCGTCCCCGTCGTCTGGGACCCGCACCCGCGGGGCAGCACGCCCGTCGCCGGCTGCGCCGTCGTCACGCCCAACCAGGGCGAGGCCGCCGGGCTGCACGGCTCCCCCGTCGCGGACGTCGACGACGCCCACGCCGCCGGCCACGCCCTCCGCGAGCGCTGGGACGTCGCCCACGTCGCCGTCACCCTCGGCGGACGCGGCGCCGTGCTCGCCGGGACCGTCCGCACCGACGAGCCCGTCCACGTCCCCGCGCCCCGCGTCGAGGTGCTCGACCCGTGCGGCGCCGGCGACCGGCTCGCCAGTGCCCTCGCCGTCGCGCTCGCCCGCGGCGCCGACCCCGTCGACGCCGTCGCCGAGGCCGTCGGACGCGCCGCGCGCTTCCTCGCCGACGGCGGCGTCGCGACCCTGCCGCTCGAGCGGCTGCGCGCCACGGCCGGAGGCGCGGGTGCGGACGACGACGCCGACCTGCCCGAGCCGGTCCGGCTGCCCGGCAGCGACGCCCTCGACGTCGCCCGTCGCACCCGGGAGGCCGGCGGCACCGTCGTCGCCACCGGCGGCTGCTTCGACCTGCTGCACGCCGGCCACGCCCGCACCCTCGCCGACGCCCGGGCGATGGGCGACTGCCTCGTCGTCTGCCTCAACAGCGACGACAGCGTCACCCGGCTCAAGGGCCCCGAGCGGCCCATCATGGCCCAGCAGGACCGCGTCGACCTCCTGCTCGCGCTCGAGTGCGTCGACGCCGTCATCGTCTTCGACGAGGACACCCCGCACGAGGTCCTCGACCGCGTGCGACCCGACGTGTGGGTGAAGGGCGGGGACTACTCCGCCGACACCCTCCCCGAGGCCGGCCTCGTCGCCGGCTGGGGCGGACGCACCGTCACCGTGCCCTACCACCCCGGCCGGTCCACCACCCGGCTCGCCTCCGCCCTCGAACGTGTCGGCTGACGCACGACCCGACCGACCACCGGACGCGACCCGACCCGAGCGGCCGACCCGCGCCTCCGGCACCGCACCAGACCCCCCTCGAAAGGACACCCATGACCTCGACCGACCCCACGAACCCCGGACGCGTGATCGTCACCGGCGGCGCCAGCGGCCTCGGCGCCGCCATCGTCCACGCCGTGCAGCTCGCCGGCGGCACGCCCGTCGTCCTCGACCTCAACGTCGAGGGCGTCTCCGGACACGCCCGCCAGGTCGACGTGAGCGACTCGCACGCCGTCGACGCCGCCGTCCGTGAGGTCGCGGAGGAGCTCGGCGGCCTCGACGCCGTCGTCACCGCCGCCGGCGTCGACGTCCCCGCCCCCCTCGACGCCCTCAGCATCGAGCAGTGGGAGAAGATCGTCGGCGTCAACCTCTTCGGCACCGTCTCCACCGTGCGCGCCGCCCTGCCCCACCTGCGCGAGTCGCACGGCAAGGTCGTCACCGTCGCCTCGTCGCTCGGCATCAAGGCCGTCGGCGACGCCACCGCCTACTGCGCCTCGAAGTTCGGCGTCGTCGGCTTCACCCGGTCCCTCGCGGCCGAGCTCAAGGGCGTCGTCGGCGTCACCACGCTGATCCCCTCGGGCATGAAGACGCGCTTCTTCGACGCCCGCGACGACCAGTACAAGCCGCAGGACGACTCGCGCCTGCAGGACCCCCGCGACGTCGCCGACGCCGTGCTCTTCGTCCTCGGCATGCCCGCCACGAGCGAGATCCGCGAGCTCGTCGTCACCCACCCCGAGGAGGACAGCTGGCCCTGATCGGCCGCTGACGCCGCCCGGCTGCCGGCTGCCTTTGCCTGCTGGCTGCTCGTCCCTGGCCGAAAAGGCGACAAGTCGGTCGCGACGCGCCGTCCCACGACACCGTGGGGCGGCGCGTCGTCGTCGAACGGTCGCGTTCGGCGCCGCCCGGGGGGCGCCGGACCCCGCCGGTCGACGCCGGACCCGGCCGGACGACACCGGGCGCACCCGGTCCCGGGGTCAGGAGGCGCGCCTCCGGCCCGTCCCGCCCGTCCCGTCAGACCGGGGCGAGGGGGCGCTGCTCGCCGGCCGGCAGCTCCACGCGGAGGGCGTCGCCGGCGCGGACGGTCCCGCCGTACCGGACCACCGCCATGACGCCGGCCCGCCGCACGATGGCGCCGTCGTCGTCGCGCCCCACGACCAGGCGCAGCAGGCCCTCGTCGAACCCCTCGATCTGCGCGCACGGGTTGCGCAGGCCGGTGACCTCGACGACCGCTTCCGCCCCGAGGTGCAGCACGGTGCCGGTGGGCAGGCCGAGCAGGTCGACGCCGTGCGTGAGGACGTTCTCGCCGAGGCCCCCGGGCGGCACGTCGTGACCGGCCGCCGCGAGCTCGTCGAGCAGCTCGCCCTGGATCAGGTGCACCTGTCGCAGGTTGGGCTGCGAGGGGTCCCGGGCCACGCGCGACCGGTGCTGCACCGTCGCCCCCGCGTGGGCGTCCCCCTCGACGCCGAGCCCCGCGACGAGGACGACCTCGTCGACGACGGCCTTGCTGAACCGGTGCTCGTCGTCGCGGCTCACGGACACGACACGTGTGGTCTGGGTCACAGGGGCAGCGTACGACGCCCGGCCCCGCCGCCGCACCTGCCCGCCGACCCGGGCCCGCCGCGCCGACCCGGGCCCCGGAGGCGTCAGGCCGTCCGGCGTCCGGCTCGCGCGGGCGCGTCCTCGGCGTGCACCCACTCCCCCCGGTGGTGGTCCCAGCACACGGTGTTGTCGAGCGCGGCCCGGTCGACCGCGCCCTCGCCGGACACGACCTTGCCGACCCGCTCGGGGTCGGGGGCGGCGAGGGCGAGCAGCTTCGTGTACTCGTGGTGCGGGTCGAGGATGACCGCGTCGGCGGGGCCCCGTTCGACGACGCGCCCCTTGTAGAGCACGAGGATCTCGTCACTGAAGTGCCGGGCGGTGGCGAGGTCGTGGGTGATGTAGAGGACGGCGAGCTGGTCCTCGCGCTGGAGCCGCCCGAGCAGGTTGAGCACGCCGAGGCGGATCGAGACGTCGAGCATCGAGACCGGTTCGTCGGCGATGAGCACCTGCGCACCGGGTGCGAGCGCCCGGGCGATGGCGACGCGCTGCCGCTGCCCGCCCGACAGTTCGTGCGGCCGGCGCGCGGCGACGTCGGCCGCGGGCCGCAGGTTGACGCGTTCGAGCATGTCGAGCACGCGCTCCCGGGTCTCGGCGGCGCCCCGGGTGCGGCGGTGCAGCAGCAAGGGCCGGGCGACGTGGTGCTCGATCGAGTGGAACGGGTTGAGCGACGCGAACGGGTCCTGGAACACCATCTGCACGTGCCGCCGGTAGACGCTGCCGACGACGGGCGTGCCGTCGTCGAGGCGGACGTCGATGCGCCCCGAGGTGGGCTTCTCGAGCTTCGCGAGCATCCGGGCGATGGTGGACTTGCCCGAGCCGGACTCGCCGACGAGCGCGACGGTGCGGCCGGGCAGCAGGTCGAACGAGACCCGGTCGACGGCGCGGAAGGGCTTGCGGGCGAGCCCCGTGCCGACGCTGAAGTCCTTGGTGAGGTCGGTGATCTCGACGCTGGTCATCGGGCGTCCCCTCGGGCGGTGGTGGGCAGGTCCCCGCGACCGGGCAGGTCGTCGGGGTCGGGCAGCACGACGGTGCGGGTGTCGGTCTCGGGGCTGGAGCCCTCGTCGACGCCGGTGCGGATGAACGCGCCGCGGTCGCCGCTGAGGCTGGGGAACGAGCCGAGCAGGCGTCGCGTGTACGGGTGCTGCGGGTCGCGGTAGATGTCGTCGCTCGTGGCGAGCTCGACGATCTCGCCGCGCAGCATGACGGCGATGCGGTCGCTGATCTCGAGCAGCAGCGGCAGGTCGTGGGTGATGAAGACGACGGCGAAGTCGAGCTCGTCGCGGAGCCGCACGATCTCGCGGAGGATGTCGCGCTGCACGACGACGTCGAGCGCGGTGGTGGGCTCGTCCATGATCATGACCTGCGGTTCGAGCAGCATGGCCATGGCGATCATGACGCGCTGCCGCATGCCGCCCGAGAGCTCGTGCGGGTACGACGCGAGCCGCACCCGGTCGACGCCGACGCGTTCGAGGACGTCGCCGGCCCGCTCGCGGCGCTGCTTCTTCGACAGCTGGGGCCGGTGCTGCGCGAGGACGTCCTCGAGCTGGTCGCGGACGCGGGTGACCGGGTTGAGGGCGTTCATGGCGCCCTGGAACACCATGGACAGCTTGTCCCAGCGGAACGCGCGCAGCCCCTCGTCGTCGAGCGCGAGCAGGTCGACGTCGCTGCCGTCCCGGTCGTGGAAGGTGACCGAGCCCGTGGTGATGCGCGCCGGCGGCTTGTGCAGCCGGTTGACGGCGTAGGCGAGGGTCGTCTTGCCGCAGCCGGACTCCCCGGCGAGGCCGAGGATCTCTCCGGGCGCGAGGGTCAGCGACGCCGCCTTCACGGCGGTGACCGGGTCCTCGACCTCGTAGACGACGGTGAGGTCGTCGATGGTGAGGACCGCGGGGCGCGGGCTGCGCCCGGTGGACGGCCGGAGGGGCGTGGTCGTCGTGCTCATCGGGTCGCTCCCGTCTCGGTGCGCGCCCGTCGCGCGGCGAGCCGCGCCCGCTTGCGGTGCAGGCGCACGTTCTTCAGCTTGGGGTTGATGATCTCGTCGATGGAGAAGTTGACGAGGGAGAGGCCGGTGCCGAAGAGGGCGATGACGAGGCCGGGCGGGCCGAACCACCACCAGGCGCCGAGCGGCAGGGCGAAGCCGTTCTGGGCGTAGAAGAGCATCGTGCCGAGCGTCGAGGAGTTCGACGCCCCGAGGCCGAGGAACGACAGCCCCGCCTCGGCGAGGATCGCGGCGATGACGGCGAAGACGAACTGCGACGCGAGCACGGGCAGCAGGTTCGGCAGGATCTCGACGCCGATGACGCGCCACGGCTTCTCGCCGGCGACCCGGGCCGCGGCGACGTAGTCGCGGTTGCGGATCGACAGGGTCTGCGCCCGCAGCACCCGGGAGGACGCCGCCCAGCCGGTGACGGCGAGGACGACGCCGATGGTCCACAGGCCGCGCTGCTCGCGGGGCACGAAGCCCGAGATGACGATGACGAGCGGCAGGCCGGGGATCACGAGGACGACGTTCGAGAAGAGCGAGAACGCCTCGTCGGTGATGCCCCCGACGTACGCCCCGAGGATCCCGAAGAAGGCCGACAGCAGCGTGGCGAGGACGCCGACGAGCAGTCCGATCTGCAGGGACCCGCGGGTGGCGGTGGCGAGCTGGGCGAGGACGTCCTGCCCGGTCTGCGTGGTGCCGAGCAGGTGCTGGGCGCTCGGCCCGGTGAGGCCGATGTCGCGGATCGCGGCGGGGTCCCCGGTGAACCAGGGCCCGACGAGGCCGAACAGGCAGATGAGGCCGATGAGCCCGAGCCCGGTGGCGAGCCAGGGCGTCATCGTGGGCAGCATGAGCCGCCAGGCGGAGCGCGGACGGCCGCGCGCCGCGACGTCCTCGGCGGCGAGCTGGTCGGGGCTGTCGCCGATGGTGGGTCCCGTCGAGGGGGCGACGTTCGTCATGGGCGTGTCCTGTCCGCGGTCGTCGTCGACCGCATCAGCTGCGGGCCCTCGTGCGCGGGTCGATCACGCCGTAGAACATGTCCACGACGAGGTTCGCCCCGAGGACGGCCAGGGTGATGTAGAGGAAGATCCCCTGCATGAGCGCGTAGTCGTTGTTGGTGACGGCGGAGAGCAGCTTCGACCCGATGCCGGGGTACGAGAACACCTGCTCGGTGACGATGGAGCCCGACACGACGAACCCGAGCGAGATGGCGAAGCCGGCGACGCTCGGCAGCACCGCGTTCCGCGACGCGTAGGAGCGCAGGATCTTCGCCGGGGTGAGGCCCTTGGCGGTGGCGGTGAGGACGTAGTCCTCGCTGAGGGTGGACACCATCATGTTGCGCATGCCGAGCAGCCAGCCGCCGATCGAGGCGATGACGATGGTGAGCGCGGGCAGGAACCCGTACTCGAGCGCCGAGAGCAGGAACGGTCCGTTGAGCCCGGGGTCGAGCACCACGTCGTAGCCGCCCTGTGAGGGGAACATCCGCAGCGTCGTGGCGAGGACGTAGACGAGGATCAGGGCGAGCCAGAAGTACGGCACCGCCGCGAGCAGGGTGGTGGCGGGCACGAGGCCGTCGAGCCAGGTGCCCGGCTTCCACCCCACGAACGCCCCGAGCAGGACCCCGAGGCCCGCGCCGAGGACGGTCGCGATGCCCACGAGGACGATGGTCCACGGCAGCGAGGTGCCGATGACCTCGCTGACCGGCGTCGGGAAGTAGCTCACCGACACCCCGAGGTCGCCCCGGGCGATGTTGACGAGGTAGTTGCCGTACTGCACGATCAGCGGCTGCGACGAGTCGCCACCGAGGAGGAGCTCGTACGCCGTGCGCGTCTCGGGAGTCACCTGCCCGCCCCGTTGGGCGAGCTTCGCGAGCAGGATGTCCACCGGGTTCCCCGGCAGCAGCCGGGGGATCACGAAGTTCAGGGTCAGGGCCGCCCAGAGGGCGATCGCGTAGAACCCCAGCTTGCGGACGAAGTAGTTCACGGGGCGCTCCTCGGCGTGGGCACGGTCTCCTCCTCGGTCACGACGCGCCTACTCGCCGACGGGGCGCAGGGCCTTGAAGATCTCTGCGTTGTCGGGCGACGCCCAGATGGCGGGGAAGGCGTAGAAGTCGCCGTCCTCGGGCCATCCCGTGAACTTGGACGACTTGAACTCGCTGGTCGTGCCTCCGGTCATGAAGGGGATGTAGGGCATGTCCTCGACGATCTCGGCCTGGATGGCGTCGAACTGCGCCTGGCGCGCCTCGGTCTCCTCGGGTGCGAGCCCGCGGAGCGTCTCGAGGGCCTCGTCGACGACGGGGCTCGAGAAGCGGACCATGTTCGTCGGGGCGACCTCGCCGACGGGTGCGGTGTACTGCGAGTCGAAGTACTGGTTGTAGAGGTAGTACGGGTCGGCGACGGCGCCCTGGCCGAGCGAGTCGATGGCGAGCTGGTAGTTGCCCTTGCCCTTCTTGTCGGTCCACTCGTTCCACGACGACTGTGCGGCGTTCAGCTCGATGCCCGCGGCCTTGAGCTGCTGGCTCATGGTGTCGATGGCGGTGATGTAGTCGGTCCAGCCGGTGACGACCTCGACGGTGAGCGAGAGTCGCTCGCCGTCCTTGGCGTAGATGCCGTCGGCGCCCTTGGCCCAGCCGGCGCCCTCGAGCAGCTCGTCGCTGGCGGCCGTGTCGGCCTTCAGCGGCACGAGCTTCTCCTCCACGGCGTCGCTGATGAGGTCCTCCTGCGTGGTGGGCAGGGCGAACGTCGGGGACATGTCGGCCGACGTGTCCTGGAAGGCCAGCGCGTTGACCTGGGTGCGGTCGATGGCGCGGTAGATGGCGTGACGGACCGCGGGGTCGGTCTGCGGTCCGGTGCAGCCGAGCTCGGCGTTCGAGCAGGTGAGCAGGGCCACCTGGTTCTGGGCGATGGTGACGGCGTCGTAGCCGGGGTAGTTGTCGGCGACGTTCTCGATGTCCGGCACCGGCCCGGTCTGCCAGTCGATGGTGCCGGCGGCGAGCGCGTCGACGCCGGCCGTGTTGCCGGACAGCGACAGGTAGCGGACCTGCTTCACGGCGGGGGCGCCGTCCCAGTAGGTCTCGTTGGCGGCGAGCGTGAAGGCCTGCGGCTTGAAGTCGCCCAGGGTGAAGGGACCGGTGCCGACGGGCTCGGCGACGACGTCGGCGGCGGGGTCGACGTCGGCCCAGAGGTGCTCGGGCACGATGGGGGTGCGACCGAGGGTGGCGGGCGCCGTGACGTAGGCGGGCCGGTCGAAGGTGAAGGTGACGGTGTCGTCGTCGGTCGCCACCACCTCGCCGTCGAAGCCGTTCTTGTTGACGGCGGGGTTGTCCTTGAGCATCTGGAACGTGAAGAGCACGTCGTCGGCGGTGAAGGGCTCGCCGTCGCTCCAGGTGACGTCGCTGCGCAGGTCGACGGTGAGGACGGTGCCGTCCTCGTTGAAGGACTGCTCGGTGCCGAGCAGGGGCTTCGGCTCGTCGGTGTTCGCGTTGGTGACGAAGAACAGCGACTCGTAGATGGAGCCGATGCCGCCGATCTGCGAGGGCGAGTACGGGTTGAAGTTGATCTGGTAGTCGCCGGCCTGGCCGGTGTAGACGACCAGGGTGTCGGCGGCGCCGGAGCTGGAGCCGCCTCCGGCGGAGCAGCCGGTGAGGGCGAGCGTCGCGGCGGCCGCGGTGGCCGTGGCGGCGACGACCGTGCGGCGCAGGCCGCGACGGGAGGGGTGCGTGGGCAGGAGCATCGTCGGTCCTCTCGGGCGCGGACGGCCCGGGCCGCCGACGCCTGTGTCGGGGAGCGGGGAGGTTACCCTCGCTCACGGGCCATTCTTACCGGGCTAAATTAAGTCCGTCAAGGATTCGTGGCCAAGTCGTGACGTGCGATGTCGAAACGCTTCCGGAGGCGCGGGTCGGCACGGCAACGAGGGCCCGGACGACACCGTCCGGGCCCTCGCTCCCCGCTCCCGCGCGCCCGTCGCGCGCGCCGCCTCAGCCCAGCAGCTGGCCCGCGTGACGGACGACGCGCGCCGACGTGAACGACGCGGGATCCGCCTCCGGCCCCACCGTGACGACGAAGTCGGCGGACTCCCCCGCGAGCAGCGACACCATGCCGCGGTCGACCGTCGCGGTGGGGTCCGCGACGTCGACGAGCAGGGTGACGTCCCGCGCCACCGACGAGGCCGCGACCGTGACGACGACGGCCCCGTCCGCACGGCGCACCGCCGACGCCGCGACCGCGCCCGGGTCCAGCCGCTGGTCGACGACCTCCGCGGGGTGCCACCAGGCGCGGGCCGTGCCGTGCCCGGGCAGGTCGACGACGACCACCTCGCCCGACGCGTCGCCGGGCGTCACCACCTCGGCGGGCAGCGGCACGGTCGCCTCCCCGCGGCCCTCGACCGCGACGTCCAGGGTCGCCGCGGCGAGCTCCTCCCCCGCGAACGACAGCCGTCGCACGGTCGCGGTCCCCCGCCAGCCGTCCGCCGAGTCGTCGACGAGCACCAGGGCGAGCCCGCCGTCGCGCGGCTGCACCGTCGCCAGCTGCGGCTCGTACGCCGCCCGCAACGCGTGCCACAACGGCTTCCGCCGCTCGTCGGAGTCGACCGCCGCCCACGACACCACCGGCCAGTCGTCGTTGAGCTGCCAGACGATCGTGCCCGTCGACCGAGGCGCCAGCGAGCGGAAGTGCTCCACCCCGAAGCGCAGCGCCGCCGCCTGGTTCAGCTGCGTCGCCCAGTGCCAGTCCTCGATCGACCGCGGAGCGGGCAGGTGGCCGGCGAGTCCCCGCTCGAGCTTGAGGTTGCCGTCGTGCGCCTTCTGGTGCACGAGCATCTGCGGACCGTACGGGTCCATCGGCTCGTCGTGCACGGTCCGCGTCAGCGTCGTCCACGACGGCGGGCCCTGGAACCCGAACTCCGACGCGAAGCGCGGCTCGTGCTCGGCGTACACCGTGTAGTCGCGGGTGTTCCACACGTCCCAGAGGTGCATGGTGCCGTGCGCGGCGTCGTTGGGGTGCACTCCCTCGGCGAACGACCACGGGCTGCCCGGCGAGTACGGCCGCGTCGGGTCGAGCTCGCCGACGAGGCGCGGCAGCAGGTCGAAGTAGTACCCGGCGCCCCAGGTGAGGTCGCCGAGGTCGGCCTTCCAGCCCCAGTCCTCGTGCGCCCAGATGTTCTCGTTGCAGCCGTTCCAGATCACGAGCGACGGGTGCGGGCTGAGGCGGGTGACGGCCTCGCGCGCCTCGGCCTCGACCTCGTCGGCGAGCCACGGCTCCTCGGCGTAGGCGGCGCACGCGAACGCGAAGTCCTGCCAGACGAGCACGCCCGCCTCGTCGCAGGCGTCGTAGAGGTCGGCGGACTCGTACACGCCGCCGCCCCACACGCGCAGCAGGTCGACGTTCATCTCGACGGCGTCCGCGACGCGCCGCCGGTACCGCTCGGGCGTCATCTCGGTGAGGAACACGTGGTCGGGGATCCAGTTCGCCCCGCGCACCCGCACCACCTCCCCGTTGACGCGCAGCACGAACGGGATGCCGTGCTCGTCGGGCGTGGTGTCGAGCTCGACGGTGCGGAACCCGACGCGGCCCCGCCACGTCGCGGTCGCGGTCGCGCTCGCGGTGCCGGTCGCGGTGGCGCTCGCGGTGCCGGAGTCGCCGGTCGCGCCCGCCGCCTGCCCGACCGTCGCCGAGACGGTCACCTCGTGCAGCGGCTGCGCGCCGTGGCCGCGCGGCCACCAGACGTCCACGTCGGGGACGCGGACGACGACCGTCGCCCGGTCGGAGCCCGCGGGGACCTCGACGCTCCCGGCCCGACCGGCCACCTCGACGACGACGGCGACGGGACCGTCGCCGGTCGCGCCTCCGGACCGCTCGAGGTCGACGTGCGCGTCGAGCAGGCCGTCGGTGCCGTCGAGGTCCACGAGGGGGCGGACGGCCGCGACGCGCACGCCCGACCACGACTCGATGCCGATCGGACGCGAGAGGCCGCTCGACGCGGCGTCGATCCCCCAGTCCCAGCCGAAGTCGTAGGCCGGCTTGCGGAGCGCGTTGAACGGGTGGTGGTTGACGTGCGGGCGGGGGCCGTGGGCCGCGCTGCGCCGCTCCGCCTCGGGGACGGGCGCGGCGATGGTGACGACCAGCTCGTTGTCGCCCTCGACGAGGTGCTCGCGCACGTCGAAGCGGTACGACCGGTGCGCGTTCTCGGTCTCGGCGACGAGGCGGCCGTTGAGCTCGACCCGGGCGACCGTGTCGAGGCCGTCGGCGACGAGGTCGTGCCGTTCGCTGCCGTCGTCGGCCCAGCGGAACGTGGTGCGCCAGCGCCAGGTGACGTCGCCGATCCACTGCTGGCGGGTCTCGGCGTCGCCGTCGAAGGGATCGGTGATCAGGCCGGCGCGCAGCAGGTCGGTGTGGACGCAGCCGGGGACGACCGCGGGGACGTCCGTGGCGGGGACGTCGGCGGGGACGGGGCCGTCGACGGCACCGACGGTCCAACCGTCGGTGAGGGGCAGGTGGTGCATGGGGACCTCGGCTCGGGTGGGGCGCGGGCGGGCGCACGGACGTGCTCCGCGGCGGGGACGGCGGCTGGGGTGCTCGCGGCCCCGCGCGTGCCGGCGGCGGTCGACGTCGACGGCGACGCGTCGAGTCTCGGGGCGCGCGGGACACTTTGTCAAACGGCTTGACGAAGCCGTCGGAGGCCTAGGCTCTCCCTCGGGACGGCGCGTCGGCACCCGACGCCGGCGCACACGGCGCCGCCCCGCAGCACCCGTCGATGCAGGAGGATCCCGTGGCCCCGCCGAGAACGACCGCGCCCGCCCCCAGCAGCAGGGCGCTCGCCTTCGACCTCATCCGCGCGCGCGGCCCCATCTCGCGCGTCGAGCTCGCCCAGCTCAGCGGCTTCACCCAGGCCACCATGTCGAACGTCGTGCGCCAGCTGCTCACCGACGGACTCGTCGTCGAGGCCGGGCGCCTCGAGTCCACCGGCGGCAAGCCCCGCGTCCTGCTCGACCTCGACCCCCGCTCCCGGCACGCCGTCGGGGTGCAGCTCGGCGCCGACCGGGTCATGCTCGTGCTCACCGACCTCGCCGGCGAGCTCGTCGCCCACCGCCGCCTCGACGGCGTCCGCAGCGAGGGCCCCGCCGAGGCGGTCGCCCGGCTCGCCGACACCGTCTCCGCGTTCCTCGACGAGAGCGGCGTCGACCGGTCCACCGTCGCCGGGCTCGGGCTCGTCGCCCCCGGCCCCCTCGACCTCGACGCCGGCACGGTCCTCGGCGCGCCGCCGCTCGAGAGCTGGTCGCGGTTCCCCCTCCGCGACGCCGTCGCCCGGGCCACCGGCCTGCCCGTCATCCTCGACAACGACGCCACCGCCGCCGCGCTCGGCGAGTTCTGGGCGGGCAGCGTCGGGGACTCCCTCGCCCACTGCACCGTCTACGTCGGGGCCGGCATCGGCGTCGGCATCGTCCTCGCCGGTCGGATCTACCGCGGGGCCAGCTCCAACGCGGGCGAACTGGGACAGGTGCGCACCCGCCTGCCCGGCACCGCCCCCGGCGAGCGCACCCGCACCGTCGAGGAGCTCGCCGGCCCCGTCTCCGTCGCGAAGCACGCCCGCGAGGCCCTCGCCGCCGGACGCACCGGCGCGTTCACGCTCACCCCCGACGAGGACCCCTGGGGCGACTACGCCGCCGTCGCCGAGGCCGCCGTCGCCGGCGACCCGCTCGCCGGCGAGATCCTCGCCGAGTCCACCGGGCACCTCGCCGACGCCGTCGTGTCCCTCGCGAACGTCCTCGACCTCGACAGCGTCGTCCTCGCCGGCCCCGCCCTCACGAGCGCCGGCCCCCTCTACGTCGACGCCGTCCGCGAGCGCATGGCCGACGGCTTCTTCGCCCACGAACGGCACGGCGTCACCGTCTCGCTGTCCGCCCGCGCCGCCGACGCCGCCGCGCTCGGCGGTGCCGCCCTCGTGCTGCAGCGGCACGTCGACGCGCGCACCGTCGACTGAGCCGGCCGACGGCAACGACGACGGCGACGGCGACGGCCCCGACCGCCCCCGGCGTCCGCCGCCCGGCGCTTGCCCGCCGCCCGCCGGATCTTTTCGCGAGGAGGCGCCCGGGGGCCCGCGGTCGCGAAAAGGCGACCACGGGCAGCCAGACACGCCGCCGTGAGCGCTCACCCGGGCTCGCACGCCTCCGAGGTGTCGCGTTCGGCACCGGAGGCGCGCGGGACCCACCGACGGGACGCGCGCCTACGGTGCGTCCCCGCCGGGCCGTCACCGCGCCTCCGGTGCGCCATCATGGTGCCGTGACCGCCCCCACCATCGCCCGCGAGCCGTTCGACTCCCCCGACGCCGAGCGCCTGCGCGAGGCGCAGCGCACCGAGATCGACGGCCTCTACGGCGGCGACACCGAACCCGGGGCGAAGCCGACGGCCGCGAGCGTGCCCGTGTTCCTCGTCGCCCGGGACGCCGACGGCACCGCCGTGGGCTGTGGCGGCCTGCGCCTGCTCGACGACGCGGACGTGGACGGGGGCGCCGAGATCAAGCGGATGTACGTCGCACCGGGCTCGCGGGGGTCCGGCGTGGCCGTCGCCCTGCTGCAGGCCCTCGAGCAGGAGGCCCGCGACCTCGGCGTGTCCCGCCTGCTGCTCGAGACCGGGACGGAGCAGCACGCCGCGGTCCGCTTCTACGAGCGCGAGGGCTACGTCCCCATCGAGGCGTTCGGGCAGTACGTGGGCGAGCCGACCTCGCTCTGCTTCGCGCGGACCCTCTGACCCGGACGCCACTCAGGCGGTGGTCGCCGCCGCCCGCCGGACGGTGCCCGCGAGCAGCTCGCTCGTGTTCTGCCACACCTCGTCGAGGGTGACGTCGGCGACCACGGACTCGTCGTGCTCGCAGCGCTCGGACGTCCACCCGACCTGGGTGATGTCGACGCCGCAGACCGGGCAGGTGGTGCGGTACGACATGGCGATGCGGTGGTGCGTGCGTCCGAGGGCGCCCGCGTTGATGACGTTGCCGAACCAGAAGATCGCGCTCGTCGGGGTGCCGAGGGACTCGGCGAGGTGCCGGGGGCCGCTGTCGTCGGCGACGACGAGGTCGGCCTCGGCGAGGACGCCGACGAGCTCCGACAGGGTCGCGCGGTCGGCGAGCGACACGACGTCCTCGGGACGGCCGGAGGCGCGCCCCGCGACCTCGACGATCGTCGCGGCCGCCTCGGCGTCGCTGGCGTCCCCCACGACGACGACGCGGGCGCCGTCGTCCACGAGGCGCGCGGCGAGCTCGCCGAACCGCTCGGCGGGCCACCGCCGCCGGGGGTCGGTGGCGCCGGGGTGGACGACGACGACGGGCCGGTCGTCGCCCCGGCCGAGCAGCTCACGGCCGCGGGCACGCTCGGCGTCGGTCGGTTCGAGCACCCGGGCATCGGTCGAGGCGGCCCCGGCGAGCGCCACGACCTCGAGGCCCCGCAGCACCTCGTGCTGGTAGTAGACGTAGGGGATGGTGCGCTCGAGCGGTTCCGCGTCGGGCGTGCGGGTGCCGACCGTGTGCCGGGCGCCGAGGCGCAGCAGGAAGGGGTTCGAGTTGCGGCCGCCGCCGTGCACCTGCACGGCGAGGTCGAAGCGCCGCTCGCGCAGGCGGGTGACGAAGGCCTCGGTCGCCGCGTCGTCGACCTCGGTCCCGGACGAGTCGCCCACCCCGGGGACGACGGGCAGCACCTCGACCGCGGCGACCGGGCCGGGACGGTCGCCGAGCAGCGCGACGTGCGACGGCGAGCCGAGCAGCGTGATCTCGGCGTCGGGGTAGGCGGCGGCGAGCGCGGCGATCGCGGGGAACGCGAAGACGAGGTCGCCGAGGCCGCCGCCGCGGAGGACCGCGATGCGGCGGACGTCGTCGAAGCGGTCGGAGAGGGCGGGCAGCCCGGGGATCGTCTGGCCGGTCATGCCCGTCCCCCTGCCCGCCACGGACGAGGCTCAAACGCCCTCCTGGTCGTCGGGCGCACCCGGCGCGCACGCCCTCGACGGCAGGAGGCGCGGCGCACCGGCCCGGTCCCGTCGCCGTGGCGGGGTGGACGGGTCTGTAGGCTGCGGGCATGGACTCCGTCGTCTACGCCCCCTTCGGCGCGGGGGCGGCCGTGCTCGCCATGACCTCCTGGGCCCTCGTGGGTGCCCTCAACGCGTGGCTCGCGAGGCGGAACGGCCGCTCGGCGTTCACCTGGTTCTGGCTGTCGGCGTGGATCGGCCTGCTGGGGACCGCGTTCCTCGTCATCGGGGCACGGGCCCGACCCCTCCAGCGCGGCTTCGACGTCCCGGGGACGAACCAGGACGGGCGACTCGTGCCGGAACGCGTCGCGCTCGTCGTCGCCGCGGTCGCCTCCGTGCTCACCGGGGCCCTGGTGTCGTGGGACTGGCCGCTGCAGCTGGGCCTCGACGCCGCGCTGATCGGGGCGTGGGTGCTGCTCGTGTGGCGACGCAAGGTCACGGAGCGCCGGGCGGGCCAGGTCGCCGAGGCCTGACGGCCCTTGACCTGCGCGGTGGCCGTGCCGCCGGTCGCCGGTCACCTGACGGCGGGGATCAGCCCTCGTCGAGCGTGGGGTCGTGGTCGTCGACCTTCGCCTCGTCGTCCGTGACGGCGTCGTCGCCGTCACCGCCGAGCCCGGGAGCGGACTCGATGTCGGCGACGACGCGGGGGTCGATCGTGCCGTCCGGGGCGACCATCTCGTCGTCACGGGCGTCGGGGTCGCGGGGCGTGGCGTCGGTCACGGGAGCCTCCTCGGGTCGGGGGCGCACCTCCGGCGCCCGTCGCCCCAGTCAACGCCGGAGCCCCCACCGACGACCGTCCGCCACCGGTGGCCCGGTCGGCGGGGCGCAGGAGGCGCGTGGCCGGTGCCGCGCGTCGCGCACCGCCCGGGGGTGGTCGTCGACCCGCCGGGGACCACCCCGCGACCATGCGCCCGCCGCGGCCGCGCGGTCGGGTCCCGCCCTACGCTCAGGGCGTGGCCGTCACCGTGGAGGAGCTCCCCCGGACCCGTTCGGAACGGGCGCTGCGCGCGAGTCGCGGCTGGCTCGTGATCCTCTGGGTGGTCCTGCTGGGGCTCCAGGTCGCCATCCTCGTCAGCGGTGACGTCGCGACGACCCTGCACGTCGTGGCCCTCGGGGCCTACGTGTTCCTCGTCGTGGTCGGACTCCTGGAGTGGCGGGCGCCGTCCGCGTGGCGGTCGGCGGTGCTCGCGCCGGGCGAGCGACTGCTGTGGGGCACGAGCGCGGCACGCGTCCTGCCCGGCGGCGGATCGGGGCACGACGGCGTCCTCGTGCTCACCGACCGGGAACTGCGGTACGAACCCAGGTGGACCGCGCGCCTCCGCGGCACGCACGCCGAGTCCTGGCCGGTCGCCTCGATCGGGGGCGTCCGGGTGACGCCCGTCGACGAGCGCCGCCGTCGGCAGGGCGGCCGTTGGGTGCAGGTGGACGTCGACGGTGGACCACCCGTGGTCGTCCTCACGCCGGAGACCCACCTCGTGGCCGACGAGGTCTTCACGGCGCTCCACGCGCAGGGGCTCCTCCCGCGGCCCTGACCGGACGGGACCCTCGCGGCCGCGCCCGGCCCGGCCGCGACGCCCACGGCGGTCGGCTGCCCGCCGTCGGCTGCCCACTGTCGCCTGGCACCTGCCGGCGGCCGACTCTCGGCTCTCGCCTGCCGCCGGCCGCGACGCCCACGGCTCTCGGCCGTCGTCTGCCCCCTGCCGCCTGCCGACGCCGCCCGACCGTCAGGACCGGCGCCGGCGCTCGGGCTGGCACACGGGGCACCACCAGGTGCGCCGCTGCTCGGGGTCGCCGTGCACCTCGGCGCGGACGAGCACCCGGGTGCCGCAGCGCAGGCACGGGCGCCCCGCGCGCCCCGCCACCCAGTGGCGCTCTCCTCGACGGGTGTCGCCGGTCGTGGTCTGGTAGAGCCCCGGCACGGTCGCCGACGCGCGCAGGCAGCGCGCCGCGGTGGCCACGACGGCCTCGACGTCCACCTCCGCGACGGGCGTCCACGGCCACAGCCCGCGCAGGTACGCGACCTCGTTGACCCAGAGGTTGCCGAGGCCCGCGACGAGCCGCTGGTCGAGCAGGGCCGCCACGAGCGGCCGGTCCCCCACCGACCGGAGTCGCCGGGTCGCCTCCGCCGCGACCCAGTCGTCCCGCAGCGGGTCCGGCCCGAGGTGCCCGACGACCTGCGCCTCGTCGCGCGTGGCGAGCAGGTCGAGGACGGGGACCTCGAGGCCCCAGGCGGTCCTGCCGTCGTCGACGCGCATCCGGACCCTCACGTCGGGTGCCAGGCGCGCGGGGACGCGGCGCCCCGGAGCGGTCACCGTCCACGAACCCTGCACCAGCAGGTGGGAGTGCAGGGTCAGCCGCCGCCCGTCCGCGTCGAACCGGGTGAGCAGGTGCTTGCCGTGGGTGTCGTGCCCGAGCACCCGCCACCCGGTCAGCGCCGTGCCGGCCGCGCCCCCGCCGCGCAGCTCGCCGGACGCGACCTCGTGGCCGTCGAGCGCTGTGCGCAGCCTGGCGGCGAGGCGGTGGACGCTGTCTCCCTCGGGCACGCGGCGACCGTACCCGGCACCGCCGACGCGGGCGGGGGCGGGGGTCGGGGCGGGGCCCCGGACGCACCCGCGCCTCCTGCCATGCTGGGAGCCGTGACCGACCAGCCCACCGCCCCACCGTCGCGGCCCGCCGCCCCGCCCCACCTCGACGCCGCCGCCGCCATGTGGCGCGAGTACTCCGAGGCGCACCCCCACGCCGTCCGAGCGGGCGGCGAGCACACGGTCGAGGGCTTCGGCGAGTTCGAGCGGCTCGCCGACGAGCTGCTCGGACTCGTGCTCACCGGGCAGAAGACGGCGACCGCGGAGCTCGTCTCGACGTACCTCGCCGACGGGGACCTGCCCCCACGGGTCGGCTCGCACTGGATCGCCTGCGACGGCCGGGGCGTCCCGCGCATCGTGATCCGCACCACCGAGCTGCGCCTGGGGCCCCTCGAGAGCGTCGACGACTCCTTCGCCCACGACGAGGGCGAGGACGACCGACAACGCGACACGTGGATGCGCGAGCACCGGCGCTACTTCACACGGACCTGCGCCGCCCGCGGCGACGACTTCTCGGAGGACGAGGACGTCGTCTTCGAGCGCTTCGACGTCGTCTGGCCCCCCGAGCTGGCCCGTCGGGGCCGCTGACCCCCGAGCCGCCCGCCGCACGGGAGGTCACCGCTCGAGCGCCCGGGCACACCAGGAACTGCCACGCACGCGCGGGGCCGCACCACGAAGTGCCCGTCGAGCCAGGAAAGAACCTGGCTCCACGGGCACGTCGTGGTGTGCAAGGTACGGCAGGCCCGGGGCACCACGGCGCGCGCAGGCCCTCGGGAGGCCGCCGCACACGCAGGACCCCCTGGGCACCGCCGCACACGCAGGCCCCGGGCAGCGCGCCGCGCGCAGGCCTCGGGGCACCGCCGCGAGGCCGGCCCGGGGCGTCGCGGGCGCGACGGGCGCTGCTCAGTCGGTCGCGCCTCCGGCCCGTCGACGCTCGACCTCGGCCTCGAGGTCGCGCAGGCGGGCGAGGCGGGCGAGGCGGGCGTAGTGCTCCTCCTCCGCCTCGAGGTCGGCGAGCTGCTGCTCGGTGCTGCGGACCCTTCGGTCGAGGGCCTGCCCGGCGGAGGCGTGCACCGCCGAGCGCTCGGGGCGGCCGAGGGGCCGCTCGCGGGGTTCCCAGGTGCGTCCCACGGTGAACCACAGCACGGACCCCAGCACGGGCAGCAGGACCACGAGCAGCACCCACACGAGCTTCGGCAGGTGCTGCACCCGGGAGTCGTCCCGGGGCACGATGTCGACGAGCGCGACGAGGGCGAGCACGAACGGCACGACGGTGAAGAGCACGAACACGGCGCGATCCTAGGGCTGGTGCGGGCACGGCCACATCCCCCGTCCGGAGGGGCGGGGCAGGAGGCGCGCGACCGCCCGCCCCGCCCGTCCCGTCCGCGACGCGCCGCGAGCCGCCGCGCCCGCACCGTGCCGCAACGCCCCGCGGGTGCGCACGGCCGCTCGCGGACCGTCGCGGGCCCTCGATGTCCGCCGAGGGCAGGACTCCTGAGCGCAGACCGCGAGTTCGTGACGCCCGGGGAGGAGGAGTCCTACCGTCGCACGGGCTGCCGATCCTCGCCCCGGGTCCCGTCAGCGCGCACCACCCGACCGAGGAGCACGCCCGCACCATGCCGCACCACCTGTCCGGGGACGAGTCCGTCCCCGCCACGCCCACCGACACGACCGACGGCCGCACCCGACCGACCGACGCGATCGACGCGACCGACGCGACCCGCCCGACCGGAGCGACCCGCACGACCCGCCCGACCGCAGCGACCGCGACCGCCCGCCCCGCCGCGACGGCACCCCGTCCCACCCTCTTCGCCCTGCACGCCCTCGGCGCGAGCGCCCGCGAGTTCGACGGCGTCGCCGACGAGCTGGCCGGCGTCGTCGACGTCGTCGCGCTCGACCTGCCCGGCTTCGGCGACGCCGCGGGGGCGACCGCCCTGCACGTCGACGACCTCGTGGCGAGCGTCGAGCGTGCGATCCGCCGGTCGGGGGCGACGCGCTGGATGCTCGCCGGGCACAGCATGGGCGGCAAGGTCGCCTCGCTCGTGGCCGCGCGCACGCTCCGTGGCCGCAACTCCCTGTTCGGCCTCACGGGCGTGGTGCTGCTCGCGGCGAGCCCGCCCACGCCCGAGCCGATGGACGACGACCGTCGCCAGGCCATGCTCGCCTGGGCCGCGGACGGCCCCCTCGACGAGGCCGCGGCCCACGAGTTCGTCGACGGCAACGTCGGCGCGCCATTGTCGCCCGCGGCCGAGGCGACGATGCTCGACGACCTGCGTCGCCTCGCACCCGAGGCCTGGACGGCCTGGCTCGAGCGCGGCAGCCGTGAGGACCGGTCGGACGAGGTGGGCGTCCTCGACGTCCCCGCGCTGATCCTCGCGGGGGGCGCGGACGGCGACCTCGGCGAGGAGGCCCAGCGCACCCTCAACGGCACCGTCTACCCGCGGGCCGCCGTGCACGTGCTGCCGGGCGCCGGGCACCTGCTGCCGCTCGAGCGTCCCACCGAGGTCGCCGGGGCGATCGCGACCTTCTGGCGCGACCGCGCCGGCACCGCCCCCGTAGTCCCCGCCGAGCTGGCGCGCGTGATCGCCTCGAGCCGCACGAGCGGCCGCGTGCGCGCCACGCTCGCCGTGCGCGCCCTGGCCGACGACCCCGACCGCGCACCGCGCGCCCTGTCGCACGACCAGCTCGCGACCCTGCGGCTCGTCGCCGACCTCGTAGTCCCCCAGGGCGACGACCCCGACGCCCGTCGGACCGACGCGGGCGCGGCCACGGACGCAGCCGCGGGCGCCCGGACGGGCGCGAACGCCGGCACGCCTGCGGACGCCGGCACCGAGGCGCGCGCCGCCACCGACGCGCACTCCGGCACTGCCCCGGGCGCGGCCCCGGCCGGAGGCGCGCCCTCCCCCGCCCCGGAGCCCGCGGTCGACCTCGCCGCCCGCCTCGACGACCAGCTCGCCGACGGCCGGGGGGACGGGTGGCGCGAGGCGACCATGCCTCCCGACGTCGAGGCGTACCGGCTGGCGTTGGACGCCCTCGCCGACCTCGACGAGCTCGACGCCGCGGCCCGGCAGGACCGGCTCACGGCGATCGCGGACGGGAGCTGGGAGCCCCCGAACGGTGACCCGGGCGGCGGCACGAGCAGCGACCCCGGCAGCGACGCGAGCAGTGGCGACACGAGGAGCGACCCCGACGGCGACCGGACCGACGCGCCCGACGCGCCCCGCACCTCCGGCCGCACCTCCGGCCTCACCGCCGCCCAGTTCGCGACCTGGTTCGAGGACTGCCGCGTCGACCTCGTGCGCCTGTGGCTCGCCCACCCGGCGACGATGGCGCGCATCGGCTTCGACGGCTTCGCCACCGGGGGCGACACGGTCCGCTTCGAGGGCTTCCTCAGGGTGGGGGCCGACCAGCGCGAGGCGTGGGAGCCGACGCTGCCCCCGCATCCGGCCCCGCTGCCCTCGCAGCTGCGCCCCGTCGCCCAGCGCCCCGGTCGCCACGAGGCGACCACCACGGGCACCACCGCCACCACCACCACCCGCCTTGAGGAGGCCACCCGATGAGGCTCACCGGCCAGCGCGTCCACCCCCTCGACGAGGTCGTCGACGTCGTCGTCGTCGGCACGGGAGCGGGCGGCGCCCCCCTGCTCGCCCGCCTCGCCCGGCAGGGCCTGCGCGTCGTCGCCCTCGAGGCGGGACCGAACTTCGACCCCGGCTCGTTCACGCCCGACGAGACCGACGCGCTCGAGATCAACTGGATGGAGGAGCGGCTCTCGGGCGGCGACGCCCCCACCGCGTTCGGGCAGAACAACAGCGGCATGGGCGTGGGCGGCTCGACCCTGCACTGGGGCGCGTACGCTCCCCGGCCGGACGCCCGCGACCTCAAGCTGCGCAGCGACACCGGCGAGGGCACCGACTTCCCGCTCGACCCCGCCGAGGTCACCGCGTACGTCGAGCGCGTCGAGCACGAGGTGGGCGTCGCCGGCCCCGCGCACTACCCGTGGGACCCGTCCCGCCGGTACGAGTACGCCCCCCCGGCGCGCAACGCGTCGAGCGACATGATGGTCCGCGGCTGCGACGCCCTCGGCATCACCGCGACCGACGCGCCCGTCGCGCTCGTCACCCGCGACCGGCACCAGGACCACCACGGCCTCCGCCAGGGCTGCGTGGGCTGCGGCAGCTGCCACCAGGGCTGCCGCAACGGCGCGAAGGTGAGCACCGACACCACGTACCTGCCGGAGGCGGTAGCGCACGGCGCCGAGATCCGTCCCGGTGCGCGCGTGGTCGGCATCGACCTCGACGCCCGCGGCCTCGTCTCGGGCGTCGTCTACGTGCAGGACGGCGTGGAGCGCCGTCAGCGCTGCGCCTCGCTCGTGCTCGCCGCCGGCGGCGTCGAGACCCCGCGCCTGCTGCTGCACACGGGTCTGGCGAACTCGTCCGGCCAGGTGGGCCGCAACTTCATGGTGCACGGCGCCACCCAGGTGTGGGGCCGGTTCGAGCAGGAGATGCGCAGCCACCGCGGCTACCCGTCGTCGATCATCACCGAGGACTTCGTGCGCCCGGCCGACGCGGACTTCGCGGGCGGCTACCTCGTGCAGGACCTCGGCGTCGTGCCGCTCACCTTCGCCACGACGATGGCGCGCGGCGGCGGGCTGTGGGGGCGCGACCTCGTCGCGGCGATGGACGGCTACCGGTACATGTCGGGCGTCGGCATCAACGCGGAGTGCCTGCCCGACGAGCGCAACCTGCTCGAGCTCACCGACGAGGTCGACGAGTTCGGGGTGCCGAAGGCGCGCGCCTCGTTCACGCCCGGGCCCAACGAGGAGGCCATCGACCGGCACGCGACGAAGGTGATGCTCGACATCGTCGAGGCCGCCGGGGCCACCTCGACCCTCGTGCTCTCGCGCACCGCGCACACCATCGGCACCGCCCGCATGGGCACGGACCGGGCGACGAGCGTCGTGGACGCGGACGGTCGCAGCCACGACGTGCCGAACCTCTGGATCAGCGACAACAGCACGTTCCCGAGCGCCGTCACCGCGAACCCCGCCCTGACGATCATGGCGCTGTCGCTGCGCACCGCGGACCGGATGCTCGCCACGGCCTGACCCCGCCGGGTGCGCCGCGCCCGGCACGCCCCACCTCACCCCACCCCACCCCACTGCGCCACGAATCGTACTGGCCGCCACGTCTAGACATGGCGGCCAGTACGATTCGTGGCGCCC
>Ga0265797_10001408_pt1 | contig 42237 bp, 40 predicted proteins | sample P2T30metagenome_FD_192433 | JGI IMG/M metagenome (GOLD analysis project Ga0265797, IMG submission 192433) | Plant litter microbial communities from East Loma Ridge, Irvine, California - P2 T30 | ecosystem: Environmental > Terrestrial > Plant litter > Unclassified | place: USA: California...
ACCCAGGACGTAAATAGAGACGATGAAACTGCCGATTGTCTCGTTATCGATATCGTGCCCGCGGAGAATGAGACCAGTCACCGGCGCGACCATCGAAGATGCGAGTGGTGTGAGGAACCGAGACAAAGATACCAGACCGAAATCGAGACATTTTGCAGAAGTCGACCAGTTGAGAGGATTCTCGGGATCATGGATCTTCCAATCTACTAGATTTGAGTCTTGCTCATCTTTCTGTTCGGCTTGCTGCGCTTCGAACGGGACTGGCATTTCGTACGGTTTCCTACCGGTCACCTTCTGTGAGGCATTCACCGAGACTGAAGTATCGCTAGGTGCATGATCTTCACGACTCCCGCTATGCCGAGTTTGGTGCGATGTGTTTTGATGGTAACTCCATTGGCCCATTGTAAGTCGATTCTGGTGTCTGGATGTTCTGTATGGAAGAAGTGAAAATACACATCAGTGTTACCAGCATGTAGTGCTGTCATGTCGAAGGAACTTACTAGGGGTCAAAGAGTACAGCACCATGGCGATCGGTACCTTGTACCAGTGAATGCATCTCCCGTATAGTAAGTGGTACGTATGGGCGATGACTGTGATGCTCAGATACCCTTGGGCATTGACTGAGTGCTACAGCAGTCAAACGAGAGATTCGACTGGATTGTGTAACAAACGCTCGCTGTGGTCGAAATCGTCACCACCAACAATGTGTTGCAGTAATCGGGACATATCTGGGACCTGGGAGTCTGACAGGCGTATGTGAAGAGAACAGCAACACCTGGAAGCAAGAGGGCGGCTGTGAACACTGTACATCATTACACGGCACACGGCTTCTTGACATTTTTCCTCCTTGTGCTCGTTCGTTCGGGCCAAGGGCCGGCCCTGCCGATCATCAATCAATGTACAGTAATATAACTCACCGCTGCTTATAATAGAATGTAGTGCGCCGTGTGCATAAACAGTTGACACTATTTGTATTGTCCCGGGTTGTGACGCAGCACATCTGATGCAGACCGCCTTGTGTCGGAATGAATATCGGTGTCTGTTGTATTGTTAGAAAGTCGTTCGTGATACAATGCAACAAGTAGTGCATCCACCATTTTCTGCGTTTTCATCGAAGGTCAGTGCCCTTATGCAGTAAAACTGCCTAAGCGATGGCACCCAAGGCACCATTGCTGTATGCAGCCCCTCAGCTATAGAAGTTGGGCATCTATAGCAGCAGACTGTGAGCATGTCAAGCACTTCAAAGATCTCATTCTCCGACCTACTCTCTGCACCACCTACTACCGTCGAATCCGTCGTACTCTGAGCCATTCCCTCAACCAAGCCGATCCACTCACCCGATACCAAATCTTACACACACACCCATGATGGCGATGGAGATCATCAGAAACCAAACGAGACAGCCTCGAAATTGGACCCAAACAGTGGACGAATATCTTGCGGATAACGGAATCTCCTACAGTTCAGCCACACCAATGCCGGGGGGCATTTCTGCTTACGTGTGGCGCATCGAAGGGTACTACAAAAATCGATCAACTGATATCCACAACATGATTGAAGAGCCATGCGTCCTCAAGTACGCGGATGAGACGGCCAGCGGTGCACCCCAGTACAACGCGCTGGATGCCGAGCGCATGCGCTTCGAAGTCCGAGCCCTACGCTCGGGGCCCGTGGCTAGAGCTTGTGAGGCCGAACCGTCGGTGCAGGTGCCGCGTGTGCTGGACACGACAGATCGTGCTTTGCTCATGAGCTGGGGAGGCGATGTGGATTTGCGCACTGCTTATGCCGATAAGAGAGCTTTCGGTGTGGGGTTAGTTGCTTCCAGGCTTGGGCGGTGGTTAGCTTCAATGCACTCTGCTGGGTTGAGAGACGAAGAGGTTCGCAGTTTCGAGAATTCGAGCTCTGATGTCGTCGTTGCCTCTGAGTATCACGTCCTGCGAGAAGCAATGATGAAGGCCGGATTCGGGCAAGCGAAGACAGACGCGGCTGTTGAACGTCTCAGGTTGCCTGCAGGCCGGAAGGTGCTGATCTCCTGGGACTTCAGGCCGATGAATACGCTGCTTCGCTGGTGCGGAGGTGATGATAACGAGCCGTGTTTGACGATAGTCGATTGGGAGGCATCCAAGTACGGCTGTCCAGTGGACGACGTCCGATTTTGGATGGCGGAGGCACTGGTGCTCGAAGCCAAGTACGGGGATTGCAAGCGGCGCATGGTCCCAAGTTTCTTAAGCGCATACCATCAGCAGGCCGATAAGGAGATTGTCACAGAAGGTTTCTTGTGCAAGTTGGCCATTTCGGTGGGCTCCATTCTGCTCTTGATGGGAGGAGCAGGGATGTGGTCGTCTGAAAAGGGCGAGGTCGAGTTCTGGAACGCAAGAGCTATGCAATTCATTCGCGCGGGTCTGGAGAGAGACGTCAAGTGGCTTGCAGAGAATGAGTTCGCTCCTTTAATGCAGCCATCTGCTTAGGAGGTAAGAACCGGAGAGGCTTCAGAAGCGAGGCTTTGGTAGTCGCGACGTTCGAGTACTTCGGGTATGTATACTTCCATTCGAAAGTTGCGAATTTTCACGACGCGCATTTTACCTAGTCCCCAGTGATGATGTCAAATTGCCTTGTCGTGCGCGCAGCTTTCACTTGATCGGGATAGAGGAACAAAAGTTGATACATGGAAAAGGGTTGAAGAGTAAATAAGGTAACAACGAGTCGCTTGGTCCAGACATGAAGTCCTAAGAAAGCGCATCCCGCGCCAAGCTGGCGGCTGCCGCGCTTTAAAGTCGAGGCGCACGGGCACAAGCGACGAGTCGTCAGCATCCTTGAACGCCATCGAACAAACGACGGGTCGTAAAGTCAAGTTAGCCTGGCGCCACCTTCACATCCATCCGAGCCATCATATTCGCCATCCGCCTGCCTCTCCTGCAGTGGATCCCGCGGTCGTTGCGCTTAGAGGACCACTCCATCACTGCCTTGTCCCTTTCCAGTTTAAGGCTCGCCTCTTGTAGCACCTTGTGCGGGAGCTCACAGTAGAGGAACTTGCGGAGGACGCTTGTGCACCGAGTGCTTGTCTTCTGACAGCTATTCCAAGCTTCTTTTAAGAAGAGATACGGTTCCTGCCGCCGAAATGTCTATCAAGTGAGTCTGCAATCCTCCTCACTACTACTGCTGCGGACTATGACGGCCACCGTCACCATGTCCATGCCGAAGTGTAAGCGCATTCGCTCACAGATCACCAGCTGGGTTATGCTGTCGCCTGCGACGAGTCCGCCCTTTACACCACTGCCAAACGAACAAGTGCTATTCACTTCGCCACCCCGCATATCTTTGTCCGTATCGACGCCAACGCACTATCCCGGGAAACAACAACAGCCTTTCTCGGCTTCTAGCAGCACGTATGAACATGACTCCAAGATGAATAGCTTCCAGAGTTAATCGCTAACCAACGTCAGTGGACTTGCTTATCTTACGAACCGACGGCTGATCTACATTCCGGACAAGCCAACAGACAAGCTTCGCAGCTTCGCCGCACCTATACTCAACATCCACGACTCACACGTGACTGCTCCCTTCTTTGGCCCCAACGTGTGGCAGGCACTTCTTCAGCCTGTCAACGGCGGAGGAATTCCAACGCCAACCGGTGGCGTGGTAGACTTCAAGCTCACCTTCAAAGACGGAGGCGCCTTTGACTTCCACACGCACTTTGAGCGAATCAAAGAACGCTTGCAGCAGGCAGTCGAAGTGTCACGGATCCATGGCGATGGCGCTGGGGGCTCAGCCGGAGCCATGAACGGCGTCGACGTAAGCAACATCAACGAAGATCTGCCTGTGTACTCAGAGCAGAGCGATGGTCCACTCTTGTCGCCAGTGGCTGCTTCTATACCGCCACAGCAACCGGTGCAGCCGCCCTCAGACACCGCTCCCGGTGCGAGGCCTCAGCCGCGACCTACCGACAACGCTTTTAGCCCACCCGACGAGCCACCACCGGGATATGAAGAAGCACAGATGGCTACGCTGGAGGATCAGGCAGCGTGGAGAGAGGAAGCAGAGCGAAGACAGTAGTTGGGACCAAGCCGGTCCTGTACAATAACGAGAGCACGAGGTGAATGTCGGAAGCGCTTGATACCATGAATTTAGGAATTATTGACTTATTTGCGCTTGTTCTGGGACTGGGGTTGCAAATCTGCTGTACCCCTTGCGGTGCATGCTGCCGGCACATGCAGATACTGGCACGTAAGCGACGCCACCCTCGGTTTTCCGTGTGCCTGATGTTTCTTTGAACTGTTGGTCTGTCACTTGGAAGCCATGTCTGTACAAAGGTGTATAGCTCGAGTTCGAGTTCATGCTGAGGACCAAGCAGAGCTGCAGGCTCTCACGTGGCTAGATCACCCGCGTGTACTGACGGGGTCGATACAAGGGCAGGCGCAGTCAACGTGAGACGAATACATTGCGAATGATCACTCAAGATGACAACCTTTCCATGTACTGCTTCGTTCCGTAGCCGTGAAGAAACTACATGTACTGAAAGCCGGTACATACCTTATATACATTCATGCATTTACTCTTTCTGGACTTTTAGACCCTGGACACCACACCACGCACGCGCTTACCCGTCTGAGAAGAGGACCTTTCTCTCTCTACATACACACACACACACACGTGACTCGTCGTGTGAACTCGTCACATCGAAGGCTGACGCTCTTGCCTGTGCGCACAAGGCAGACTTGTCTCTCCTCTCACGCCCCAACGGCATAGCGAAACGGGCTACGTCGATCGTGCAGCTGCGTGAGCACGGACTTCTGACTGAACTCCCGAAGCACCAGCTGCCCACTGCATTGAATCTAGCGGTCGCTGCCTCCCCCTCCCCCTCATCAACACCACAACTCCACACGACAATCTACAGCGACGCGCATGATACTACGAGCCGGCTCTGATCCGCGCCGCAAACGCACTTCCCACCACCCTTCGCCCACGGCGCCGCCAGGCATTACGTAGCCCACCATGTTCTGGCGCTTTGGCGGCTACGCCAACATCTCCACCCTCGACTCGATCCTCGATAAGCCAGATGTCACGGTCGAGGAGCTTCTCGACGAGAGCGACTTGATTCAGGAGCTCAAACAGCAGAACAGCAAGCTTGTCGAGTTCCTACGGGATGAGCCGGTTCTCAAGAAACTCCTGGACTACGTGACCGCCGAGGAGGAGCCCGAAGTACCCAAGGAGAAAGAAGGCGAGGATGCGTCAAAGACCGAGGAACTGAGCAAGACGGGCGGCATGCCCTTCTTTGGCAGAGGCAATGCGCGGTCGCGCTCCATATCGTTGAGCAAGCGGAACAGGAGTGACGACGTCGAGACCGAACACGAGAAGAAAGAAGCGCAGCGCAAGAAATACGCCTACGTTGCGTGCGAAGTGTTGTCATCGGAGGTTTGGTCGATCACCGAGGCGATCATGGAGAACCGCGAGCATCTGCGTCAATTCTGGCAGTACATCCATCGCCCGGCACCTCTTGACCCCCTGCAGGCGGGCTACTTCACGAAAGTGAACGAAGCGCTGCTGGATAAAAAGACCGAGGAGATGCTGGATTTCTTCAAGTCTCTTGACGGGATCGTGCCAGCTATCTTGCAACACGTCGACTGCCCGATGGTCATGGACCTTCTCCTCAAAATCATCTCGTTGGAAAAGCATGAAGGCGGCGAGGGTATTGTGGACTGGCTACAGACGCAAGATCTCATCCCTCTCCTGCTCGACTTCCTGTCTCCGGAGCATAGCTCCGCAACTCAAACGTCCGCTGGCGATTTCCTTAAAGCTATCATTACGATCTCCGCCAATGCGACTACCCAGGACCAATCTGTAATTGGACCCAACGAATTGACGAGACAGCTTGTCTCCGATACATGCATCAAAACCCTGATCGACGACATGCTGCGAGGAGGCAACCCTTTGACGGTTGGTGTTGGCATCATCATCGAGGTCATCCGGAAGAACAACTCGGACTACGACCTTGATAATCACGTTGGGCCGGAACCCAAAACTTGTGACCCCATTTTCCTCGGCACTTTGCTTCGCCAATTTGCGAACCACATTCCGGATTTCATGCGGCTCGTTCGATCAAAAGGAGCGCGCAAGCCGGATCTCAAGGCTGCATTCGGTGGCAGTGTTGAACCTCTTGGCTTTGATCGTTTCAAGACATGCGAGCTCATGGCGGAGCTGTTACATTGCAGCAACATGGGCTTGTTGAACGAGCGTGGAGCTGAAGAAGAAGTCCGTAAGCGCGACCTGGAGAGAGAACAACTCAAAGCCGAAGGCAAGCTTGCGACGCCAAGAGCTCCACCGAGCCCCAGCCACGATGAGTTCGGCAGCTCAGTCGACTCACATGGCTTCCACCATGCGGAAAGGCCTGAGACAGACGAGCTTCACGAAGCACCGGAAGAAATCAAGAAGCTGGAGGTGCAAAATGCGAGCGACGAGGATGGTTTCGAGAAGGTCGCTCCACCCACAGACGATCTACCCGAAGAAGTCAGCTTTGACGAATTTACTGAGAAAATTGACGACGCCGGTCTCCCAGCTCTGGAGAAGTCTGACAAACGCCAACCCGAGTCCTCTCCGGCTGGACCTTTGGATGTGGATGTACCTCGACCACTTTCCCCCACGAAGCCCAAGTCACCTCCCAAACAACAGTTACATTTCGATCCTCCCCCTACACGCGCGGCAGATTCACCCACCACAGCCGGAGTCACGGAGCGCATTGGTGGACTCGACATGGACGAAGATACGGTTATGACGGAGTTTGGCGAAGACTCGTTGGACAGCTACGACGATGACGGTCCGACTGAGTTGGAGAGGGAGCTTGCAAAGGCTGAGAGGCCTGCGCCATTGTTTGCACGCAAGGAAGCGCCTGCATCAAGTGACGTGGATCCGGTTCATGGGGCCAAATCACCCGACGAGATTGAAGAGGTCGAGAAAAGTGTTGCAACACTGCAGGGCGAAAGCTCGACCTTGTCCAACGGTGAGAGGCAACCTTATGATACGGAGGCAGATGGCAGCCCAGTTGTTGGCGACTTGCTCAAAATCCGCTTCGTCGAGCATCATGTTGTCCCTACGATACTCGTGAGTTCTTGTCTGACCTGAAGATGTGACAGCTGATCATTTGTACTTACCTTTTCCTAGGATTTCTTCTTCCGTTTTGCATGGAACAACTTCCTGCACAATGTTGTATATGATGTTGTCCAACAGGTATTCAACGGAACCCTCGACCGGGGATACAATCGGACCCTGGCACTCGACCTTTTCCACACAATCGAGCTCAAAGATGGCGAGACTGCCGAGAGCATTGGATTCATGTCGATCAAGGACATCACAGAGCGCGTTCTGGATGGCCAGAAGGCCTCGGACGAATCGCAAAAGAAGCGCAACATGCGCCTCGGCTACATGGGCCACCTCACACTGATCGCCGAAGAGGTCTGCAAGTTCGGCAACCGCCTTCCGCCTGAGCTCCTTGATCCGATTGTTTTCGAGCGTGTCGGTCGCGAGGAGTGGACCAAGTACGTCGATGGCACATTGGCCGAGACGAGAGACAAGGACAACGCGATTCTCGGCGGCGTCAGACCCGAGAATGCAATGCAACGGCCGACGAGCATGGGTGGCGCCGGAGGTGGCCTGCAGAGCAGCTTCAGCTCAAACACAGCCAACACCCTTGCGAGTGCCGGCATCGGATCTGGCGTCTCGGCAGAAGACAGTCTGGCCATGTCAGAGGGAACGGTCGGACAATCATTCGAGGTCAACTCCGGAACGATGCTCAGCGGCTTTGGCGACGGCGACGACGACGATGACGACGACGAAGACATGGAGGACCATGATGCGAGGGAGCAACAGCGCAGAGGTTCCGCGGGCTCAGCCTTCTCGGAAGACGAACAGGTCGGTGAACTCTCCTTTGATGATGTTGACATGGACTACCGATGAGACTTCATGACACCCTCACCCTACACGCATATATACCTCTTTCGCTACGCACACACTTCTCTTCTTGTCGCGTTGTTCTCTTGACGACTTTCCTTTGTATGAGAGGTGGGAAGGATGAAAGGATTCGGACTGGCAATTCAACATCGGGCAAGGGATGGCGAGCGATTGTACAATCAGTCTTGTGAAGCAGCCGGTCAAGAAATTGGCCGGACTGAAATCAAACCGCATTGCTGATCTACGAGCGCGAAGAGGTATCATGAGGTTGCGGCACTAGATGTATGATGGGCAAAAAAAAGAACACACGGCCGAGGAATATCTTTGTTTTCTTTGGCTTCGACTCTTTCGATTCAACACCTTCTTCTGCACATCTTACGTTCCAACACGCTTTTCTCTTTTCCCTTCCTGCTTACGCACAGCCCGCGCCACAAGCAAAAGCTGGGTGGTCAGCACTTTCTTCATCCTCCCGGTCGGCCATCATACATCTCCTCACCCCCCTCGCTGCCATCCCGCACCGCCACAAAGCCAGCCGTTGCCCCTATCAATCCCCCATTCCCATCAAAAGAAAAAACCGTTGCAGAATAACGGGTCTCACAACAGCCACCACAGGGCACTAAGCCAAGAAAAGCAACACTTCCAATGCTCACCTAACTAACACCACCTTCTTTCCCACCACAGGACTCGACCGCAACCACCACCAGTTCCCCAACAACAAGCAAAACAGCCAACCCTTCCGACAGCCCAACAAACTCTTCATCAACAGCTCCCATCCCCCCACCTCTCTCGATCCCCCCTTCACGCGCCCGCCGCCAACTCGCCGCCCGCTTGGCCCAGCGCAAACAAGCCGCCGAAGCCGCTTCGACCACCGACCCAGACGCCGCGGATCTGTCTGCCGTCGAGACCGCTCATGAACTGCCGCAGGAGCCGAGCGAGTTGGAGGGCTTGGAGAGTTTAAAACCTGCCACCGAGAAGGAGTTGCGGGAGGCAGGATTGAGAGTTGACGCTGGGAAGGGAAGGAGCGGTGGTGTGGGTGGTGGGGATGGGGGGTTTAGTAGTAGTGATAGCGATGGGGAGGGTTCGAGTGATGATGATGTTGTCGGGAGCGGTGGGGGTGCTGCTGGGAAAGGAAATGCCGAGAATGCTGGTGGTGGTGGTGGGGGGAAGTTCAATCCTGCGCGCAGGCCTAGTACTACTGAGGCGAAGGAGAGGAAGCCCTTGGATGATGACGATGACGACGATGATGATACTGATGATTATTATGAGAGTGCTGCTAGTGGTCGTGGTGGACTGAGGGGGGATGGGAGTAGTGAGGAGGAGGATGGTGAGGATGAGGATGATGAGCTGATGGTTGAAATCAAGCCTAGGAGGACGAGTTTGACTTGATTTTGAGGTTGGATGGGGCGAGGTGAGGTGAAACAGGGCGGAGTGGGATGGGAGGTTGGGTAGATTGCATACATACACTAGGTAGTCGTCGAAGGGAGGGCGAGATGCATGGGTGATAGACTATTGCGATTTCTTGTTTTGTTATTGTTTTTGCCATATACCAAGTGTTTCGTTGCTTGAATCTCACTCGTTCTCAGTGCGCCGCAATCGCCACTTCACCGGCATGTCCGCTCGATTCAACAACCTCTTCATCATCGTCCCGATACTCAACCCACGTCCCCATCTTTCCCCGGACCCAATCCCCATAAACCAATCCCTCTCCTTCCCCTTCACTTCCTACCCTCTCAACCACACACGCTTCTCCCGGTTCGAAGAAGAATGGAACACTAAATCGACCCATTCCAGCTCCATCGCCGCCACCACCACTACTCCTCACGACACGATGCATAGTCGCCACAAACTTTCCGCCACTGACATGCGCTAGCAAATCGCCGATGTTCACTACGATTGAGCCAGGGATATATGGGGCCTGCACCCATGAGCCGCTGGCGTTGAGGACTTCGAGGCCGCCGGTGGGGTCTTGGTGGAGGAGGGTTAGGATGCCGGAGTCGGTATGGGGGGTGCAGCAGAGAGGTGGGTCTTGAGTTGCTGTTGGGGTTGATGCCGATGGGTTGGGGGATTGAGGAGGATAGTGCAGTAGGCGAAGAGTAGATAGAGAATCTTTGAGGTAGTGGGCGAAGTGATCGGCTGGCTTGTTGAGTGAGACGGCGAGAAGGGAGAGGAGAGTGGAAGAGAGGGTTTGCAGTTCAGAGTAGAATTTCTCGAGACTGAAGCGCGAGGGTTGGAAGGTCGGAGTTGATGGCCAGACGTTCGGCTCTGCCAGGTCGAACTTGCGCTTCTTCGAGTCCTTCTTGGGAAGAGAAGTTGCAGGTCCGAGTTCGAAGCCTTCTTTGAGGTTATCTTGTTGGCCTGGCTGGGGTGGGAAATAGCCGCGGTAGGTGTTTTTGTTCGACTTGACAAAGGTCTGTTTGGCTGTGTCCATCTTCTCTGCTCCGGGGAGGGAGAAGAAGTCGGAGGCTAGTTGGAAAACTTGGTCGTGGGAGAATGTTAAGGGAGAGTTGATGAGGTAGGCGAAGCCTGTTGTGGCAAATGCATTGTGGAGGTCTTTGCTGAGCGCGAAGAGGTCTGAAGGGCTTGGAGAGGAAGAGGAGAGAGGGTGGAGGTCGATTATGGGTAGTGAAGAGAACGAGGTTGTCATGATGGGGGGTAAGGGTGGTTGAGAGATACACTTCCTGTCTGTCGCAACGACAGTAATAATATCTGACGTACTGAGCAGTGCGTACGGCTACTTATATACAGGCCATTAACATGGCTGCCACTGACTGCGAAAGGCCATCGTAGATCTCGCAAAAGGCGCCGGGTTCTAAGTCCTGTTGTAGCAAGCCATCAGTAGCAGCGTGGGTCATATGCCATACGGTCAACCAACAGCAAGAGGATGCTGCGTTTGTGTGGGTAATACGAACGATACCGTCATGTCTAGTGTAGTCAAAGGAAGGACGTATCATCAAAATCGGCAAGTGCTCGCGTGCTCACCTTCTCTTTGCGATGATTCGTTCCTGCTGCCGCTTGGAAGGACATGGCTCCGTGGACTCGTCCAAATTTCATCCTCTCGGCTCCAAACAAACATAGCCGAAAATACGCATCGAGATGAGATCTCGACACCACGTGACTAGACGTGCCAGTTACCTGGAAGCTTTCGGATCGGGCAGTAGCCGTATGCAACGTCCCGACGGCGGTGAGTTCGAGACGGAGCCTAAAGGATCCAAGATCCAAGGCATGAGTGGTCGATGTTGATCCGGCACTCGGTTTCGCCATGGATGCGGGTGAAACAATCCAAGCATTCGCGAACTACAGCACCGCTCAGCGCGCACAACAATAGGAGAACTTGACGTGAAGATTATACGACCTCGATACCTATCAGGGAATGCACACTCGTCTGCAAGCCCGTTGCTCACATGTCCGAGCCGATCAACTCGGCTACGTCTCTCCTGTGCACTGTATATGTTACATGTATTACTGAGGGGCACTTCGAACGGGCGGTCACTGGAATGGCAGATGTGTTGTTGACTCGATCTCGAGTACCTAATTCTCGTCAGGCTCTTGTCCATAATTGACAGCATGACTGCGATGGAAGAGTCAAGATCCGTGTCTACGTACAATAACTGTAGATAACCACAGCTTACATACGTAGGTACAGTATAAGGGACAAGAATACACGTTGTACATGAAGGTGATCTCATAACAAACGCCCGGGCCTCGAGTCGAGTTGAGATTCATGGTCGTGGAGGAGATTGGCCAATGGAATCGGCATGGGCACTGGCTAGTCTGATATCCACCTGGCGCAGTGGCCAATCGAGTCGCCGTGACAGGCAATGCGAAAACAGTCTTGAGATCTTCCATTGCCATCCCATCCCACGCGTCTTGTCCACCATCCATTCACCACCACCTCCGCAGTGGTGAGATGTTTGCCAACTGCTACTACTTGTCCTCTCTTTTGTGAACGCACCAATCCGATCCGATCCTTATACATTGCATTACCTACTTACTACAGCACACTCATTCCACCCCCTCATCACGGCTCTGCTACCTGCAGCTTCCCTTCCCTTTGCCTTCTTCCGACCTCTCATCGGCCATCAGCCATCAGCCCACACACGCACGCACGCCCGCCCGCCTTAGCTGTGAACTTTAACCCAACCAAGCCCTCGACACAGCTCCAACTTGTTGACACCCAAAACACCCCTCCCGTCCCGTCAACAATCCTTTGCATTGTTACATCCTCCACCTCGACACTTCTACTTTTTCAACACTCTCCACCACCACGCGTGCGACAACGCACATCTTCGCTCGTGCTCGTGTCTTGCATTTCCGCTGTATGCACCTTGCCGTTGGCGCCAGCTGAAACCGCCCGAGACGAGACAGTGCCCGCCTGGAAACCTTCTCTTTCCGCCCGCTCCCACCATCTTCTGTATACCTGTATACACTATCTTGCGACACCGCGGCAGCACATTCCTCGCCGCTTCCCCATACCATATGCGATCGTGAACCATGGCCACAAGTGCAAACTTGCCTGACGGCGCCGTTGCCGCCAATGGCCTAGAGAGCGACCCGTTCACCATCAGTCCCTCCAATCTGCCTCACCACGGTCCCACGCGCTACGCCTCGTTCGACAACGACCAGTTCTCTACATACTCAACAAATTCGCCCTCACAAGCCCGCCGCGCGCTGGAGGCGCATCTCAAGGATACAGATCGCCGCATTCAGGATGCTTCCAAGCTCGGCACTACGCTTATCTCTCAGCGCAAAAACCTGGCCTCTCGGTTGAAAGAGGTGGAAGAGCTTTCTAAGGATAACGACGTACCAGAGGAACTACAGCAGAGGCTCGCCGCGCTGGAGAAGGAGTACAACGACATTGGAAGGGAAAGCGCGAGAGCTTTCCTACCCAAAGTCAAACCAGTGCCCGGCGATGGCGCAGCAGTGTATTCGAGTTCTGGCCGAGAGTCACCCAGCAAGATGTCTGCGCCTTCGAGGCGACAAAGGAACCAACCGACTAATCGCGTACACGACATCGAGTTTGCCACTGAGATTAGTACCCAGCTTCTCGCGCAAGTTCGGCAACTTCAGTCTGCGCTTGCGGAAAAGGACGAGGAGTTGAAAGATGCCGCAGCGAGAAAATCTCAGCTCGAAGACGAACACACACATCTGGTCCAGCGCGCAAAACAGATGGACGAAAGCCTTCAGAGACATCGAGATGAAAACTGGAATCTGGAAACCAAGCTCCAGGATCTGGAGGCCAGCATGCGCGAACTCTCAGACAAGGAGCATCGCCTGAACCAAACTCTCAAAGTTACGCAAACAGAGAAATCGACAGCACAGCGTGATCTGGACGAGCTTAAGGCACTACATGAGAAGGCCATCGACGAGCACGCCGCAACGCAACGACACAACGAGGCGGACCTGCACACTTTGCGCCGAGACGCAGCAAATCACGATCTGGAAAAGCGGACGCTGCAAAAGAAAATCGAAGAGGTCACCGGCCAGAACGCCGAGCTTGCTAAGGCCGTCTCTTATCGCTGGAATCAAGGCGCACAACAAAACAAAGCCGGAGCTACGAGCAAAACCGACTCGGACAGCCTCGAGGACGCCGAGACTGAGAACCCAGACCTCATCTCTCCCATCAAGGGTACGCCTGCGCGTGCTGGCATGCTCGAGAGCGAGACCCTCAAGTCTAGCTTGAACCATGCCCATCGCATGATCCAAAACCTCAAGAACAACATTCATCGTGAAAAGACCGAGAAAGTCGAGCTCAAGCGCATGCTTGCCGAAGCGCGTGATGAAGTTGAGAAGAGGCGCGACTCCAACGCAGGCGTTACGGCAGCAAACATGAGCAAAAAGCGATCCGATGCTACGAAGGCTCGTATGAAGCCGATCAGGGTGGAACGTATCGGAGCCAACCGCAACACCACGACCGAAATAATCGAGGACGAGCAAGACTGGGAAGAGGAGCAAGACGAGCCGAACACACCATCCAGGTCTCTCTTCATGCGCCCAGCACCAGGCGCTGCCGCTATGCCCGGAGCGTTCCAGGAAACCGACAAAGAGAACGACACCAGTGATGCGTTTGAGACTGCCGACGAGCGTAGGGGCGACACAGCTACTGAGACTGAAGCTTTCCAGACCGGTGCTGAGAGCTTCGGAGAAGACAGCGACCTCACCGAAACCGAGGACAACCCCACGAACCGACTTGTCGCTACTACTTCTCGCAGAAGTGTCACACCCGGTGCTCCCGCCAGGCCAGGTATGCCCGGAGATCGCCACTCGTACTTGTCCACCGCCTCGGCTTCGGGTGGTGAGGAAGATGGTGATGTCGTGAGAACACCCGTTCAAACCCAAGGACCGAAGTACCGTCTGCGTGTCAACCGTGGTGCCCGAAACTCGTCTGGTCACACTCTGAACGAGCGCCTAGCTGAAAGCCCGGCCTCGAGCATGGGCACGCCACAGCCCGTTGGCCAAAGCCTTGGTGATGAGCTTGACGCACTGGACGACGACGATGATGACGAGAGCATCGAAGGCACACCACACAGCCAATTGTCGGCTTCTTCGCACGCCTCGCCTATGACCCAGAGGACCAGAAGCGTCGAGTCCAGGTCCAGAAATCTGATCGGAGCTACAGAGGGCGAGTCCACCTCCTTCATCGATTCCGATGGCGAGACTGTCCAATCGCAAAACATCATCGGCAGCCCATTCACCAGCCCTATCAAATCACGAAAGCCTGCCTCCGCTCGTGAATCTCTGATTCCCAAGCCTGTGATGGTCGACTCTGGCATGATGACCGAGCCGTGGGCGCCCGAGAAAGAGATTGTCGTGCAAAAGGTTGCCGCAGATGCTGACAGCGACAACAACAAGACGGTAGCGGGCGCTGCTGTTGCCGGGGCTGCGGGCGGTATCTTGGCTGGCACTGCTCTTGGTGGTCTTTCGGGTAACGACGACGAAGAGAATCGTGAGAGGAGCCTTGATATCGCGAACTCTTCGAGCGATGAGACTCCTGCAGGCCTCTTCACTCCCTCCAAGAAGAGAGCTCGCAAAGATCAGCTTGCTGGTGCAGAGCCTGTCATGCCGTTCCGCACAGAGCCTGTTATCCTTCAGCACTCCGCTGTTGTATCGCAGGAGACTGAGCCAATCGCCGCTCCAGCTCCTGTTGAGAAGCCAGTGCCTGCGATTCACCTGCAGAAGTCCATGGTCTTCTCTCAGGAGACAGAACCTGTCTCTCCCCCAACTCCTGTCAAGAAGGCGGTGCCTGCAATCCCTCTCCAACAGTCGGCCGTTTTCTCTCAGGAAACAGAGCCTGTATCTCCCAAGGCTGCGGTCAAGACTCCTACGCGAACGGTCTTCCAGCAGTCTGTGATCTCCTCGCAAGATACCGAGCCTATCTCTCCCCCCAGGCCATTCCCCAAGAGAGACTACGAGACTATCGCTCCGATTTCTCCCGTTCCAGCAGATACAGAGCTATTCCAGAACTCCAAACCGCAACAACTCGGCTTCTCGCCAGTCTCTGGACAAGATTTTGCACCAGCCAGACCCCTGGTGCCAAGGCGCAGCTCGAGACGTTTGGATGCGCTCTACGACGAGGGTGCACGTGCTTCTGCGCCTCCTGGCCTCTTCGGCACAGATTCGCCATCATTCATGGAGGATCGCTCACGCACGTTGCAGTCTGGCGGTAATGATCGTATGCAGTCGCCGCCTTCGCCTATCGTAGAGGCACAGTCACCGAAGGGTGGCGCCCCTCTCAGTCTTGCTGAGCGCGAACGGGCCTTGTCGAGTGACAGCATGATCCCCATCACAAAGCCACTTTCGGTCAAGCGACCCATGGCCGAGTCTGGCAGCCAGACTGTCGTCAGCGGAGATGAGATTGAGCGTATGATGCGCGACAAGAGCAACGCCCTCGCAGGTGTCGGCGTCGGTGCTGGCCTTGGTGCTATTGCCGGTGCAGGTTCTGCTGGTCTTGCTGCCAACAACATCAGGAGATCAGTCGACTCTGGCATGTCCAGTACTTTCCAACCCAGAGGATCTCCTCCAAACGACATGTCTTCACTTCATGTTCCTCGTCAAACAGCCAGTGTTGGCAGCATGCGAAGCACGTCTTTGGTCGACCCGCCACCGCTTCCTGCGGACCATGATAGAAAGATCGCAGCTGCGGTCCAGAAGGCGCCACCAGCAATGGGTCCACCAGCTATGGGTCCGCCTATGGTCCCTGCCTCTGCATACAAGCGTCCCAAAACTCCCATCGGTGGTCCCAGCAGTTCTGCTCTCAACCGCCCAGCCTCCAAGGACAGCTTTGCCCCTCGCCCCACAGGACGTGCTCCCTCTGCTCTCTCCAGGCAAGCATCAGTTTCCAGCTTTGCATCAGAGCTCGATGAAAGGTTCAACATTCACAAGGGTCAATTCGTCTATCCGGATGACCTACCTCCCACCACCGACCCTCGCATGATTCAGGCTATTACCCAGACCATGATTGGAGAGTACTTGTGGAAATACACGCGCAAGACTGGTCGCAATGAGACGTCGAACAGCCGCCACAGGCGCTTCTTCTGGGTCCACCCCTACACGCGCACATTGTACTGGAGTGATCGCGACCCGTCGAACTCTGGAAAGGACATGATGAAGGCCAAGTCCATGTCGATCGAAGCTGTCCGCGTCATCACAGATGACAACACCAGCCCGCCAGGTCTGCATCGCAAGTCAATTGTCATCTTGACCCCGGGCCGTGAAATCGTTGTCACTGCACCTACCGGTCAACGCCACGAGACATGGTTCAATGCTCTCTCCTACTTGCTCCTCCGAACAGAGCAAGAGCGTACTGTGGCAGACGACACAATTAACGAGGAAGAGCTTGATGAATTCGCTCCGCCGAACCCAGGCTCTTTCAGCTTCCGTCGCTCTGTCTCGCGCATGACTGGTCGCTCTGCCGCCCGCTCTCAGGTCCGCCGTAGCTTGAGCAGCTACCACTCACGGTCGCGCCCGTCGTCTCCAACTAAGAGTCAACACGATCCCGCGACCACAACCCCACGCCCTCCCATGAACTCCACCCCTACCCTCACTCCCACATCTCACGACAACTATGGATCCACGCGTGGCCGTATGTCATCCTTCACCCCCAAATTCCGCACAGGGAGCCAGCGCGGTTCTTTCAACTCCGTCGTACGTCCTGGCGCACAAAGCTCTCTCAGCCACCGCTCAGGCCGCACAGAAGATACCACCGTCGAAGGTCACAGCAATATCTACAATGCCTCGGTCTTGGACGACAGTGCTGAGGACCTGCGTGCCGTCATCGAGAGGCAGGAGGGAAATGCAGACCGTTTGGAGAACGTGCGGGCTTGTTGCGATGGTAAGCCAAGATCCTATCATATAACTCCCCCAAATCTGACACTAATATTCTTCCCAGGAAAACACGACGTCGGCTCTCTCAGCCGCAGCCAAGGCCGCCATTCCAGCTTCCGCTCGACCGTCAGAGGCCATTCGCACGGTCCGCCTCCGGCGTCGAGTATCTTCGCGCACTCCCACGGCCACCCGCTCCGCCCCGAGCAGACGAAAGACTCGCAGAGGTCTAGGAGAGGGGAGTAACTGTAAGACTCCTAGTTAATTGAGCCTCGCAGCCAAAACTGTACAAAGGGAACATTGTCGATAGGGGACTGTGGGAACGGGGGAGAGGCATACTGCATCTGCATGTTCGGGGCCATCTTCTTCTTTTTGTCTTTTTTCTGGTTTTTTTTGGAAAATTCCTCGCTGATGGACAATATCGCGGGTTTAAGGGGGGGTTGGTTTTACTTCCTTGTTTAATCTTCTGCTTTTCGGTGCATTAAAGGTTGTAGTCGCTGTTGTCTTTCGAGACGCTGGGTAGAGGACAGAATGAATGCACTCCCTCATGCAAACCACTGTTGTGTCAAAGAAATGTGATTACTATTGACCTTGTGTGCTCCGAATCGGGTAAGTTCGCTTGACGGCAGCAACAACTTACACATCTACTAATCCTAACCACCTTCGTGGCTGTCACTGGTACAAGCATGGATGCTTCTACGTGGAACCGGAGTCATCGCCATCAGATCGCCTTTCCGTTGTTGATGTTGAGTTGTAGGGTCGTATCACCCGAATTACCCCAACCCGAACCCTATTGCGCATGAGATTATCACGTCTTGAGTGTCCTGGATCGATCGATGGTCGCGAAGATGTCTCTTGCGGGTCAATTGGGGAACAATGAAGGCTTTCTCTTTGATACTAGGGGTGGTGCGTTGTTGCTGGGGATGTTTTGAACAAAGACGTGGTTCGGAATCCAAACATCGAAGCTTTTCGGGAGCGACTGGTCTACAGGTGGTTTCAATTGTGAGATTTTATAAGATAACGACCAAGTCGCGGATCTCGAGTAGAGAGACGCGAACAATTCCACTGGATCCATGCTTGGGCTTTGTGTCTGTGAATGTAGTCAACATCGTTCGGCCAAAGATGACGGACGCTGCGAGGTGGCCCGAGCTTTCGATGAAGTGAATGGTCAGAGCATCGCTGTATTAGAGAACAAGCACTCTGCTCGGCTGAGAAGGATTGTGCAAAGACCAGTCTGAGATTGTTTCGCACGAGTATGCGGCTTCTTGAGGCGATCCTAGACGGTGCTTATGAGACATTTGCTCGCTTCTTGTCATGGAGGGCAAACAATGTCATGGGGCAAACGGTTGTTGACTTGTATATGAGGGACTGGAGAGGCGATCTAGACATAATTCTATGACCTGCAACACGGTATATAACCGACATGCTGAATTCGACATCCCTGACCAAGTCGATGTACAAACATGGATGGCTTTTTGCCATCGACTGCGATACTCAGGAAATCACAGCCTCGAAGACCTTGTCAAGGCATGCAGATGGATGGAGGAGTATTCAAGGCTCTGTCATTTGCCTTCGCTTCTTTAGCAAGCTCGAGTACGCGATGAGCTGGCCACACGAAGTCGGGCACGGATGTTTAAATTATTACCTGATCGGGACGGGTAAGTGAAGTCTGCTTTGCGGAGGCGGCACGTCGAATCAAGCCGCGACTTTGCAGTGATCACGACCCGACGTCTCACACACACCCTTTTCTCACACGCCAACTTCGACGACAACTTCATTTCTCTGCAAGGTCATCAATCGACAACATCACACCAAAGGCATCTTACCATTAGCGCTCAACGCGCAACCGCACATAACGCGCATCTCTGATTCCCTGCTCCAAGACCGTCCTCGGCTTCACAAACGATCATGTCGGCGCTCACCCAGACCCAGCACTGCCCTCTCCTCGACTTGCCCGTAGAGATACTGCAGCGCATCACAGATCTCCTCGATACATATGAAGCTCTACCTGCCGCTCGCCGCAGCTGCAAAACACTCGACAGCATCACGTTCGAGAGACTTGCGAGCGCATCGTTCGCCACTATCACGTGCTGCATTCTCTACGAAGCACGTTGGTTGAGACTCAAAGAGATACTCGGCGGGCCCTCGCGCGTTACGAGTCGGATCCGTACGGTCGTATTCACGACTTGTTTCTCCGAACACAGGGGTCATGGGGAGTTACAGCTCGCCCCAACCAAGGCCGAAGCTGATTACTCCCTGAACTACGCACAACGCCAGGCGACATCCGATCACAAGGACACGGAAGCCGCAGCAGTTCAATACCCACCCAACTTGCCATTGATGACCCACGTGCTCCGTGACATTAAACAAGTGCTTCCACCCCACGTCGTCACACTCCACCTGGAAATGACCGAATCCAAAAGAAATTGCCACATCGACGGACACCGTAATGCGCTTCTGACTTTGGCATCTGCCCAGGCTGGTCTTCGTGTTCGGGGTCTTTCGCTGAGCGAGAAGAGCATCTGGGAGCTGGGTGAAAGTTTTGCTCATTTGCGCGAGGGCATGCTGCGCTGCACCGCAGAGCTTCAGGGCTTCAAACTGGAGGGCAACAGAGGCGAATTCGAAAGACTTGACATCGACTCGAAACCCCTCGAGCACGTCTACGACATTCTGAGGTCAGCCAAGAAGCTTGTTTCAGTGCATCTTAGTCTGGGAATGTTTCTCCGCTTCGATGGATCGACTGAATCGAGCCAGATCGCACGAAACTTCTTAGAGGCGACTGTATCACGCAGAATTCGCCACATCATGCTGAGTTTCGCGTGCGTGGAGGAAGATATTTTACTAAAGGCGCTTTCACGCTGGACTTCGAATCTTCTCACCCTGACACTGGATTTTCCCCGACTGGAATCTGCACAAAAAGGGTGGCCAGCGGTTCTGCGAGCTCTCTCCTTGATGCCGAAGCTCAGGTATCTGAGACTATCAGGACTGAAGGAGCAACGTCTCGGAGAGAGTGGTATAGTCAGGGTGAGCTTAGTGCCTTTACCTGCAGATGGAGTACGCACGCGAGTGTCACAAATGCTTGAGTATGATGGACGGAAGGAAGTGTCATCAGGTCTGAAGCTTCTCTTGGCGGAGCCGACGATGTACGAGGATTTTGATGGCAGGTATGTCGGCTACCGCAACAATGAAGATTACGAATTTCGGATGTGAGCAGGCGGTGGTGCAATGATCTCCAAGCTTGGCGAGGCGACTTGATTGCAACTAGACTTCGATTGGAATGCGGTTGGGGATTTAGATTCTGGAGCTCACGGATCTCTGCTGGCGCACACGCCGGCTGCCGAGCTAGTGGCGACCACAGATTCGGAGTTGGCAGACGGAGGAGCGATATTGGGAAGCTATGGCGAAGTGTCTTCGTTGGATTTGGGAGGTCAGTCTGAGGTTCGCATGTCTCTGCTGTTGCAACATGCCTGTCGACATTCGACGAACCGATCCTGAGCGAGAGCGGGCGACGGAGCAATTGTCCTGGAGTTCGGCGAGTCTTTTTGTTGTTGCATGATCCAGAGGAGGAATATTTTGAGACATGGTCAAAGCGTCGGATGAAGTGAGGTCCAAGAACCTCGCTATATCCTCTGTACGTAGACCAATGTCACGATCCTCCGTTCCTGTTATCGTGTAAGCGTGTCATGCCTTAATTCTCTGGGCTTCTCTCACAGTAGCCTTGCAATGTACTAGAAAATGATTCGAGACGTCGAATGTGTTCTAGTAAGACATTTGCTCGCCTTCCTTAGGCAGCAAAGCATCATGATGCAAACATTGGCTGTGATGTATATGTAGAATGAGGAAGATCGTTCATACTTCTGTTCATCCGTTTAGTGCGACAACATAAAATCGACATACCGAATCCGACTTCGCCGACAATAGGCGTTCGACACACGAGTGACAATGGCTTTGTGCCAGCGACTGCGATCTTTAGGGCCCCTTGATCACCTACACTCACATCAAAGTGCTAGTGAAGCGATCCTAGTCTTCCTCATTCACGTTCGCAATTAAGGCTCCGGGCGGGCTCAGCCGACCGCCAAAGTAACTCACTCACTGACCGGGACGGGTAAGTGAAGTCTGTTATTTGAACGCGGCTTTGCAGTCAAAACACTGCGACGCGCCGTCCACTTTTCTCCTTCATACAACAACCTTGACATCCGTTTTCCATTCCCCCTCGTGCAAAAACCCGAGCCGTCGCGCACCATCACACCAAAAAATACCCTGCAAGACCCAACAAAAACAACCTCTAGCCTCGATTCATCCACCGCGCAATGTCCGAAACCTCGCCCTCCAGCCTTGCCGCAACGATGCCGGCACCAGAAGGCGACCAGCACTGCCATCTGCTCGACTTGCCAGTCGAAATGCTGCAGCGCATTACAAACCAACTGCACAGAACACAAGCCCTGCCTGCCCTACGTCTCGCCTGTAAGGCACTCGACAACATCACCTTCGACCGATTCGCACAAACGTTCAAATTCGTCAGATGCTGCATCTTCTACGAGCAGCGCTGGCTGAGTCTCAAGAGGCTGCTCGAGAAACCCTCGCGCATCACGAGCAGGATCCGTTGGGTCGAGTTTACCACGTGCCTCTTCGAAGATAAGGATTTCAGCAAAGTGCCGCTCGCACTCAACCATGATGACGGCGTCCTAGCAACTGCGCTCTACAAGAACCACAAGGCTTACGTCGAGTCGCAGGCCGCTGAGATCCAGGGTCCGATCAACGTGGCTCTCTTCGGCCGCGTCCTTAGTGATCTCAAGCGCGTCTTCCCGCACATCGAAATCGGCTATCGCATATCCGAAAATCAGGGCGAGGGATTCGAACATATGCGCGCACAGAGCGACATTCTCCTGACGATGTTGATCACCGATCATAAGATCCGCCATCTTGCTCTCTCCCATGGCAGCGTCTTGACTATGGACAATTTCATGGACCAAATGCGCCCAGAGCTGCTCCAGTCGGTGTCCAATCTTCGAGGGTTCACCTTCGCGTCACCCCGGGACGGTGAAACAAATGTCACCCAGCGCAACGCCACCGCATATGACCTCAGGGTACGAGTCATGCACAAGGTGCTTGAATCCGCTGGAAACCTCAGGAGTCTGGAGTTGTGTCTGTACAAGTTTACACTCTCCAACCGCGCGAGCGACATCGCGAGAACTGCTCTGCACTCGACCGTGTCCAACAAAATCCAGCGCTTCCTCATCTCGAATGTAAGGGTGGACGAAGTATGTCTCTTGAAAGCGCTCTCACGCTGGGCGCCGAAACTTGTGGAGTTGGAGCTGAGAGATGTAGTTCTGATTGGTATGGGTGAAGGCTGGTTGCCCATCTTGCAGCTCATCGCGACAATGCCGAAACTCAAGAACTTGACCCTGTGGGAGATGGCGGAGAAGAGGCCCAGAAGACCGGGCTTTGACAAGGGCATAGCCATGATGGACATGAACCATCTCGCGCAGGGTCGCAAAAGTCTTCAGCCTGCGAGGATGCTGACAGACGTGCAACAGACAGATGCATGGGGCCGACAATACAGCGGCAGAATTGAAGTGGTGTCAGGTCTTGATGAGCTCCTAGCGGGGCGCTTGAGTTACCAGGCTTTCTGATGGAGACAAAAACAGCGGCAGGATTGAAGTGTTGTTGGGGCTGGAAGAGCTCCTGGTGGGACGCCTGAGATGCCAGGCTGCGTGAGTGACGGGTACACGGCCAAGACTACCGGTACTTTATCATAGAGACGATTGAAAAGTGTGAGCAAGCGATGGCATCGCGCTGCTGGGTTCGGCGATGGGTGATTTTGTGATCGGGTGTTCGAGAGTCCAGAGCTTCTTTGGATCGTGAATGTTGGATCAGGACTATCGGATCAGAAGCGTTGGAGTACGAGCGCTGGGTCAGACGTTCACGGAAGAATCTGAAAAGCGTGAGCGGTAGCAACGCCATAATGCAGCAATAGAGACTGTACTGAGAATGAAGCGTTGTCGATCACCTCCTCCAATTAAATCATTCGATCGTATCGGGTCTAGATGTGAGCAGGTATCCACAGCAGGTACATCACGGGCAGCATTCCGCAAAGACCTTTGGAATGCCTTACAAAGCCGGCTGCTCCCAGCTGTCCCTCCGGATTGTCATCAAATTACTCTGCTTGTGCGGGAAGCTGACCTCCTTCTCTTTCCAGAACCCAACTTGCTCGCAGTATCCTTTCAACCTGTACATCATTCAAGTCAGCGATCGTTTCTTTGTTACAGTCACGCCGAACGACCAAGTTTCCCTTCACTCGGAGCAACTTACTTTTCATTGTCCACCCTCGGCTCCATCACGACCTTCTCGGTCCTCAAATCCGCCGTCCAGCAATAATGTACCAACGCACTGAGCCAAACCTTTATTCTGTGCGGCCCTCTGAACTCCTGTTCGCCTACCAATACGTGCACGCCTCGATCCCAGTCTCCAACATCGCGACCGCCCATGTGCGCTGCGAGCTTGTCCTCTTTGACGTAGTAGATCTCAAAATATCCAAACGGCTTTCCGTCGAAGGAACCTATCACTGGGAATGAATGTTTCGACTGTAAGTTGTTGGCGAGGAATTCTTGTTGGTGGGAGATGGGACCTGTCTCGCCCCAAGAGTATGCAACGCGTGGGTCGTTCATCCACTTGTGGAGAAGTTCGACATCCGATAGGGAAGTGGTGGGAGCTGGATGGGCATCGTCCGATACGGAAAGGTTGCTCATCGTGCCAGAGAGAGGTCTGCTGCTACTGTTCGCCGGGTGGTCGGGAGAAGGCAGAGAAACGGGCCCGCGGTGTAGAACGGGACGAGGGCTAAGGCTAGCCACGCGGAAGGAAAGATATTGACCCAAAGACGGAACGTATCGGGTGTAAAAGGTCTCGCCTTGACGTGGGAACTTGGGCCTGATAGGATGGCGAACGTTGCCAGTCCACTTATATTGTGCTGGTGGCGGAGGATAGAACGTTGGCAGATGGGATCCGGAGGCGAATGGCCCTGGAGGAGTAGAGGAGCGCCAGAGGAAAGATCCGCTGGAGTTGTGTCCCAGAGATGGCGCTCCAGATATTTCGTCGCCACCGTGTCGGGTCGCCATTGAGAGCGAGGAGCTCGCGCGGTTGGGTGAGGCTGGCCGAGAGCCGGACGGGCTCATGCTGGGATATGGAGAGGGCATACCACCGGCCGGAGCGATAGTGAAGAGGTAAATTCGTGGATCAAGTTGCCAGAAAGCCCGCCTGCTCACGAACATGTGGTTCCAGCCCTCGCCGCCTCGTCCGACACCGTCTTCAAAGTCCAATCCCACCGCACTGTCCTCGGTTGCGATCAAGCCCATGCGTTCCAGCTTGGGCAACAGGTACTTGCTCTTGAAGATTCCTTCCCGGTTTATGTTTATCCTCCACTCGCCCTTTGGCTTTCCCGCATCAGGTGTGTTGGCGGAGGCAGCGCTTTTGAGCTGGGGCTCTGGCTCTGGCTGGTGAAAGTACCACCACAGCGTCGCCCAGAGCATCATGGCAATCTGGCGCGTCGGACTCGTTGGTGGACGGAACTCATGGCTGCTGGGATTGCTTATACTGCTGATGAAGAGGTGGTCGTTCTTCAAAGTCGGACGCTTGAAGCGGTGAATGTGCTGCTCCTTCGAGGCTCCTAGCACGGGCACAGAATGTTCAGGTTGGTCCGGGTGGAGCTGCGAATGCGCTGCTGCCGAGGCTGACGGTTCGTGGTCTTCGGGCTCGTCTTCGGAGTGTAGGATGATGGTCCAACCGGGCGGGAAGACATTGTGGTGGGTGTTGAGCTCGTTGGATTTGAAGTACAGGCCTCCGAACGAAGGCGAGACGGTGAGGGTCTGACCATTGGGCAGGTGGACTACTGAGGGAGCCATAGTCCTTGGCTGGAGTGGACTGTACGCGTTTCAGGTTCAGCCAATGCCTTGCTTGTTTTGTCGCTGTGGGAGATGACTCGGATCGATGTCTGAACGAAGAGAGGCGTATATCGAGGAAACAGTAGTTCAGTAGCTATATGGAAAGGTTCTGGTAGCTGGCAGAGCTGGTAAGGATACTGCGCGCCTATAAGGACTTGGTCGCGACCAACATCGGGCCTTCTAGGACGAATATGCTTCGATGGAGCTCTGGTTCTGTGCTCTGCTGATGACGAGTATGCCGCGAAAAGCTTCCCCACGCACACACGGAAAGCGGCGGGCGGCGGACACCGTTGGTGTGGGTCCAGTATGATCTCGCGTCCAAGGGTCGAAAGGGTACGGCATGAACACTCACACTTGCAAGGTTGGAGTATCCTTCTCGCTGCCATCCGGGAAGACATCGCCACAGTCATCAGCACAACGACCCAAGTACACGTGTGTGCTCGTTTCCGGGGCGAAAAGTGAACTATCGCATAGAACGATTTCCAGAGAACGAACAAGTTGGCTTCGAAGCCGTAATGATCAATTAACTCCCTAGGATGGAGCCATAGTCAAGTGATCAGACAGGCTCAGCTCTGGGTGCTACTTCACATCCAATCCCTCAATCGACCCAAATACGCATCGGATCGTGTGATTCACTCCTGGCCCAAGCCCTCTCCTTCGCAGCCTGCCAGTCTCCATACCGCACGTAGAAAGCCTCCAAAATAGGCTGCAACTCGGCAGCAAGACTCTCGTGCACACTACGCTGCAAGACTAGCACGGCCAACTGGCTCTGCGCCAGTTTCCGCATCCTCTTCTCCGCAGCAAGATAGGACACTCCACCCGGTCGATCTTCTGCCAATTTATAAGACCATTGAAGCCGATCGAGGTGCTCCGATCGCTTTACGGCCCAGCGGCGTAGTAGTGTCATTGGCTCTCTTGTGACGACTTCATAGTTTTTAAGGTGAAGTGAAATGGAGAGATTGTTGTTGGTTCGGAGGGCTTTGAGCTCGGTCGAGTAGAGAGATCCGACGAGTCGGATCAGAGGGCTGAAATCGTAATTGTAGATGTGCGTTTGCACTGGTGAGAGTGATAGTAGGATTGGTCGGTACTCTGCGCGTACTTGGCGAGTTACGAAGAGGAGGGAGGGTGTTTTGAGCTTTAATGAGTTAAGTTTTGGTGAGTTGGAGAAGAGCAACAACTTTGTGTTGTGGGCAACGAGCTCGTAGATTTTGATACGCAGCTCAGGAGGGAGGTCGTAGAACGTGACGGGTCTTCGTGTAGATGCATGTAGATGATGGTCTTTGGATCGTGGTGGCGACGTGGTGGCGAGCGGGCTCGCCGTTTCTTTGCTATTTCGGCGTAACTTGTTGAACATGATCGACTGTGCTTCTTGTTTTGTTTCGTATGGTTTAGCAGATTCCTGCGCCTAGAAATGAAAGTATATCCGTGGCATAAGATCCCTTAGTCGCAGACGTCAAGACCTTTGTATGTCTGTTGTCTCGAAGGCGGGGAACTCCGAAGTGCTTTGGTACGTCTCTCGCACGACTAGGCATCTATTCGCCCAAGATGAACCGGTGATCACTATCATTGTATTTCTTACTCTTTTCGAATACGGACATGTTGAGTGCTGCCCGAAATCGTAACAGTGGGTTCAAGTTGATCATGATTCAGAGCCTACGCTCGCTTGGAGGGATGTGATGATGGTGACTTTATTCAGTATCCATGTATTAGTGCAAGTTTGCGCTACGCGCCAGCTTGTAATGTAGTATTTATCTCTATATCTCTATGAGTTCTATATCGATCAGTCACCGAGCTGACCTTAATTGTACACATTCTCCTGGAGGTAGGTGATAGCCGCCTCGCGGTAGTTGTCCACCTCGGTGTATGCCAGACCAGTGCTGTTGACGTCGAAGACAATGTTGTCGGGCGCCGAAGGAGTGTACAGCGGCCACTCGGTGGAGTTTGCAGATGCCTGGGAGAGGTTCGGGTTGGTGTCGTGCATGAAATTGACCCACTGGCGGCTCATCAAGTTGCTGAGCTGCTTGAAAGTCTCAGGCTTGTTCTGGAACTCTGGGGATTCCAGGTTGTAGAAGACAAACGCCACTTCTTGGAAGTGGGTTGCTCCGAGGATTGGTCCAATACCGTTCACGTAGACGTTCCAGCGGTAAGAGTACACAGGGATATCAGCCTCGGCGTAGGACTCGGCGAGAAGCCTTCGGCCGGCATGCTGCTGCCAGTCACCGGCGAAGGCGGCAGCGCGCTTCCATTGGAGGCCGTATCCGGACGAGGCATCAGGGCGTCCAATTAGAGATGCAGGGATGCCGACTTCGGGGTCGTCTGGGTAGAGTGTAGCGATCTCTTCGACTGTGCCATCGCTCAAATCAAGGCCATTGAGATATTGTTCGAATTGGTCCGAAGTGTTGAGGTTCTTCTTGCCGTACGCAGTGCCCTCGTCGAAGTTGTTTCCGAGCAGGAGAGGGACATGTGCGAACTTGCCCTCTCTCAAGAGCTCGGAGGCCTGAGCTGTCATGAAGTCTCCGTCAACGACGGCGCTGAAGCCGGGAGTAGTCACATTGAGGGGAGTGGTGCTGTTGAAGACGTTGTTGAGCGTCTGAGCTGGTAGCTCCCGAAGGCAAGTTAGATGATCCGCAGCTTCGGCACATCCGGTCTTTGCGACAAGACTGTCGAAGTACGGCTGCCACGCATCAGCGTCAAGGAATTTGGTAACGGGACTGCCGCTCTCGAGAATTGCCTTGTGGAACAGATTGTCGTGTTTGCCGTCGTAAGCGACGAGCTGCATTCCCAGCGAACGGGCACCGGCAGACTCGCCCCAAACGGTGACTTGGTTAGTGTTACCACCAAAAGCGGCAATGTTATCTTGGATCCATTGGAAGGCCAGGCGCTGGTCTCTGAATGCAACGTTGCCAGCACCAGCAGCTTGCATCTCATTGCTAAACAGGAAACCCCATTGAGCGAGGCGGTAGTTGATGGAGACGGCAATGATAGGCTTCTCTTCCTTGACGGACTGGTCGACGATGTAAGAAAGGTTGTATCTTGGGTCGGCAGATGCTCCGTTGACATAACTCTATCGTGACAAAGTTAGCATGGCAGATGGATTGTGATCCTGGCGAACTTACTCCTCCATGTACCCAGATGCTGACAGGAAGATCGTCCCCAGCCTCTGCACCAGCGGGACGAACAATGTTCAACGTCAAGCAATCCTCCGAGATCGGGTTGCTCAGGGCGGCGGTGTCAGCACCGTAGCCAAAGCAGATGTTGCCATACTCGGTGGCATCGCGGGGCTCATCCCAAGCCTCATCGAGAGCTCGAGGAGGTGCAAATCGGAGTGGACCTGTCGGAGGCTGGGCATATGGGATGCCGAGGAAGAAATCCTGCTGGTAGTGCTCATTGCTGACGCCGAAGTAGGTTCCATTGTCCAGGTCGACGGAAGGTGCGCAGATCTCGACATCGGGACTCGAGTCACTTGATGACGCCTCCGGACGAGGCGAAGGAGCAGCCAATGCCAGGGCCGGAAGTATCGCCAGAGCAGCGTTAAGCAACGTGGAAGCCATCTTAAACTTTCTTCAACAGCCCAATGCTATATGTCGATCAGATGGGCCAAAGGAAGAAGATGCGAAACAAAACGAAACAAAGGCTTGCGAGGAAACGTGGCAGCGATGGGATAAAGTTGTTCGATGCATTGGCTCGGGTCGTTCGTCCTAGCGACGATCAGGTCTTGTATAGCCGCATATTCCTAGACCAGAAGAGGAATGTGTACCATCGGCAATGGTCTGTTCAAATCTCATCCCAACAACAATGCTAGCAGTGCCAAGTTGTTAGACGAAAAATGGTGGATGGGTCTGACCAGGTAGGGCTCGTGGGATAGCCGACGTGCAGACAGGCATCACCTCCGGATTGTCGGCGATTGACATGGGCCGCATGGCGAATGAAAAGGCATGCTTGAGGAGCGGCGATGGTCAAGGTTCGGCGGCGCAAGATGAAGAATCCTTTGAGCCGGTAGAATACCGGTGACACTCTGTCTCCAGGTCGGGGATTCACCCCACGCGAGGTGGCGGAGGAAGGAAGAGGAGACGAAGGGATCCGTGCATCAGCATTTCGGGCTTCGAAACTTCATGTGGCGGGCGCCGAGAAGGTTTGGAATAGACTCAGAACGGGTGGCTATTCCTGCCTCACGCGTGGCGTGATCGGGCGTCGATGATATGGGGTTGCCTCTGACATGCTTTCAGTGGCAGCTCTACTTGGAACATGCAATGATGGATGATTTTGACAGACCTTCGCAGGAGAGCACAGCCAGCAATTCTGAATCAAATCCGCGGCATATTTGTCCTGCCAAGATCCTCTGAAGAGTCCAGACTCGGCGCACCAATATGTGCATCATCAGCAAGGATACCCAGGTTCCGAAACCCCACGAGGAGTCCATGGATCGATGATACCGTGAGCCGGGTGTCAACTCCCCTGGTCTAAGCGTGCACACACTGCGCCGAGTTGTGAGTGGCGGGTGGATGGAAATCGGCGACAGCTCGTGTAACCCTAAAGATGCACATGCAACACACTTGCAAAAACTGCATTTCAGCCTTCCTCCTCGTTGCGTGCGTCAGCTCCTGCAGATCGCACGTGCTTGCGGCGGAAGTGTCTGAAAGCTTCTACCCGAGTCCTTGTGGAAGTACCTTGGGAATCTCTCGCCACCTGGCGCATTTGGAAGGCTTATCTGTGTTCGTGTAATCGAATTCATCAAGCCTGTGTGAAACGAGATTGCACCACTGCAGACTGTCGGCCCCAGCTCAAGGTGGAAGGTCGACCAGGGATGCTGTCAATATGACAGCACTCAAGGGAAACCTACTTGCATTATTCTTATTATTCTCGCTTGTCATGTAGCGCAAGCGGCATCCTGAGACGAAAGATCTACATTGCTAGCCCTTAGTGAACAAACCAAGTCTGGGCGATGGATGGTCCCACCACCTCTAAACTTCAGTCGAGCACTGCCAGTGTCTTAGGGCTTACCTGTTCAAGCAGTGACACTGGCTACCCGACTCCGTCTTCGTTAGACAGAGTTCAAGGGATAGGGCGGTCTCCCGGATCAACGAGTAGTGTGATCAGCGATAGTCGGGGGAGCCCATTTTCTGCAAAGTGGAAGGGCCCTTGGTTTGAGAGGTTACATGAGATGATGCTAAGTACGGAGTACGGTAGGCCTAAGATGGAGGAGTCTTAGGATCAAAGGCTATCTGGTGCTCCAAGGTTGCCTTGCAATATCTATGTTTGACCTCGCTCTTCTGACTCTGAAGCTGCCCGTCCGGCACCACACCTCACAATGGGCGATGAAAGAGGCACCCGCCTGAACAGCGTCCTCTGGTCGTTGACAGGCGTCAGCGGAGTTCTACTGTCGCTACGGATTTACAGCAAACTACGGAGTCGCAAGGGTCTTTGGTGGGACGATCACTTCTTGATCATATCATGGGTGAGTAGTGGAGGTCACCTTCAAGTATGTGCTCAGTTTGGACTAACCATAGTGTCCGTCTGCTGCAGCTATCCCTGGTCATCAGCGTCAGCATCAACACATACATCGTCTCGCTCGGCTTCGGCCGACACATAGAGACCATCAGCCCTGAAGACCTCAGGACGATCAACCTCAACACCATCATGGTGGCATGCTTTGGTATCATCGCGACAACAACCGGAAAGACTTCCTTCGCAATCACCTTGTATCGCATCACAGCGAATCAATGGGTCAAATACTTCCTCATCTTCGTGATCATCACAGTAAGCATGCCGAAGACAATACACATACTCCCTGCTTGTACTAAGACACTTCGCAGATCAACATCTCCATGAACCTAGTATGGATCTTTGGTCTTGCAAAATGCACACCATTCGAACGCGTGGTGGACAAAAGCGTGCCCGGAACGTGCTGGGATAAATCTAAACTTGTTCATTTCCAATTATTCGCTGCTTGTAAGGTTTACGATCTTACATCCGACAGCGCACTCGCTGACCATCTTCACAGACTATTCAGCAGCCTTGGACTTTGTGCTCGCTCTCCTTCCGTGGCAGATTCTTATGGGTTTGACCATGAAACGCCGTGAGAAGATCGGAGTCGCCGTTGCGATGAGCTTGGGTGCCGTGTAAGACTGCCAGAGAACCCCAATGAAAGCACCAGCTTACTGACTACGACTCACAGTGCTGGAGTTACTGGCATCGTCAAGTCCGTGATGGTTGTTCACATGACTGACCCCGACTTTACGTACCAACGCGTCGACCTCACAATTTGGACTCTGTCTGAGCCCGCGGTATCGATCATGGCGATTTCCATCCCCGTCTTGTACGCAGCATCTCCCATTATCCGCCTTGCAAACGATCGAGTACAGAAATGCTAACAAAGCAACAGGAGAATGCTCTACCGCGAGATCAAGTCGTCAAGCCAGCGAAGCGGCGGCCGCAGTACTGGGAAATTAAACTCAGTCGAGCCGCACTTCTCAAGCAACGGAACATACGCGGACAACGGAAAGTCAAAGACATTCGGTTTCAGCGCCAAATATGGCCGAGATCATGTCAGCATCATGTCAGCCGAGTCACAGGAGGCTTTGAAAGATGCAGAAATGGGACAGACAGGGCAAAATCATGCCTCGGGCGGCATCATGAAGACGGACGAGTACAGTGTACGTCAAGAGCGTATGGCTGGGTATGGCGATGATGAGTCAATAGAACTCTCGTCCATGGGTCATGCTAGGTTGAAGACATGATGTTATGATGATTTGTAGAACACATATAGTAATGATACGATGTGAATTAATACAACTAGCCTTGCTTTACCGTACCGAATCTCGTCGGCGGAGTGAATGCTACGGCGGTCAATTTGGTCTTGTCACGACCAGGCCGTCAACATGTCTTTTTTCCTTACGGCAAGTCGACACCAGCCAAGAAGTCAAAGTGTAGCATATTTCGAAACAGATGGCAGATGGCAAAACAAGTTCAATTGATCACAGTCAGTTCAAATGCACACGAGCGAGATGACTTCACCACAGGCGTGTAAAGCCTCGGCATCCGTCGGGGCCCGCAATAACCGCCACGCACTTCACGTCTGATGAGGCCCGCATCAAACATCAACAACACACATGTACATTTAGAACTACCAACACAACCATATCTGCCTCCTTCTCATATACTTACAATGCCTACCAGAGTGCTTGTCGTTGGCGCAGGCGCTGTCGGTGCGTTCTATGGCTCACGTCTCGCTTTCGCCCCAAACGTCCTCGTCTCCGCCTTGTGCAGATCAAACTACAAGGCAGTCAAGTCCAACGGCTTCCAAGTCACATCGCCGCAGTACAAAGACTACAAGTTCAAGCCTGAATACACCTTTTCAAGTCCGGAGGAGGCCAGGAAAGCCGCTATCGGATGGGACTACTTGCTCGTTTCCACCAAAGCTCTGCCGGACCTCGGAGATGATAGCGCCCTTCTTGAAGGTCTTGTGGGAGATAACACAGCTATCGTTCTGGTACAGAATGGACTTGGAGTCGAAGAGCCGTATCAGAAGCGATTTCCCAAAGCCAGCATCCTTAGTGCAGTGACAATCGTCAGTGCCGCTCAACCTAGTCATGGTTTAATCGCCCACAACAGGTGGACACGCATATCGATTGGGCCATTCTTGCCACACCTGGATAGCAACACTTCCAAGAGTACTGACGATGTCGCCACCAAACACAACGCCAACTTTGTCGAGATGCTCAAGCAAGGTGGCATCCTCGATGCTGAAGCGTATGATCATGCCGGCCTGCAATTCGTTCGCTGGCATAAAATCGCCATCAACGCTGCCATGAATCCATCTTCTGCTCTTTCGGGCGGCAGCACAAACCAATCCATGTCCAATGACCCCGAGCTATCTCGCCACCTGCTCGGCGTGATGAATGAGGTTCTGGAAACGGCACCTAAAGTCCTGGGGAGGCCACTGCCAGCTCACCTCGCGACCGCAGAGAGAATTCTCGGCAGCACAAAGAAGAATGCGTCCGGTAGTAAGCCCAGCATGGCGATCGACTGGGAGCAGGGAAGGCGGATGGAGCTGGAAGTCATTCTCGGGAACCCGATCAGGATAGCACGGGAAAAGGGTATTGAGATGCCCAGGTTGCAGAGCTTGTATGCTTTGTTGAGGATGGCGCAAGAAAACCGGGAGCAAGAGAAAAAGAGTAAGCTGTGATTCGAGGGCAACCTTTCCGACGAGGCTCACAACCAAAGTCGCGTGGGCGGCGAGATCTCTGGGACTGCTTCACGCAGGCAATTATCATGCGTGTTGAAGTACAAGTCGACCGTACTCAAACATCTTTCAGGCCTGTGTCAACATGTCGCTGTCTTCACTCACCGGAATACCCCTGCGGAAGCAAGTGGGGTGTGGCAGCCTCTCATTTCAATTAGTGTGCCAAGATGACCATCTGCAATCATATGAAGTCTGACGGCATCACATAGCGACTCACCTATGTTGTGGTTTGCTCATGACAGATCAACATCAGCTCATTGACTACAGCAGTCACAAGGCAGCTACGCATCCCAAGACAGAACAAGACGTTGGCATCACAGTTGACTACACTCTGCTCTAATCAACATTTTCCGATATCCGCAAAACGACATTTCTCGAACGTCGGCAGTGCCCACGTGCTTACACTGCGTTTCAGCTCCCAATCGGCTCACGAGGTCTCATCACACTTTCACGTGTCGTACGAGGCGTGACCTGCTGCCGCTGGCGCTTCACCGCGGACACAAAAGTCAATCACCACCTCATCCACCCTCTCCTATGCTACACACCCTCATCACTTCACACCATTGTACAACTTCCTCTGCAGCCTAGTCAGCCTGCTTTGACACACTTATTCCCTCCATTCCCTCAACGCATTGAGGTATCTCGAGCGAGACCTGCTCCCTCGAGCGCATCATGGCTATCATCAACTTCGATGGGGAGAAAAGGCGCGACACGAGAGAGCCGCAGACGACCAGAGACGAGCTACTACGACCGCCACCTCCAGCATCACACTCCGCTTTTGCGACAGATTTGAACACACCTCGTGGCGCTGCGGGTCTAAACGAACTCTACTCCGGCAATTCTACATGGGACTTCAAAGCCATCGAGACCAATGCCACGCCGTCCTTGAAAGAGATTGCTCAGGTTAAGCAGGAGATGGCGACACCGGCTCCAGAAAGAGGCATTCACAAACGGCAGCGCACTCCCACCGATGCTCCCCAGCAACCACTTAGCAAGAGGGCCAGGGAGAGGGCCCGACAAACATCCGACGAGAGGTTTGGCCGCAAGACTGGAGTGATCGACCTCACTCTAGATGAAAGTTCCAGCGAAGACGAAGCACCGCCGCTTCCCGAGCGCCAATTCGTTCCCGGAGCTGACGATGAACCAAATCCGCCTCGGTTTGCCAGCCGTCAGTCTCCGAGCCCGCCACGGACGTTCACGAAAGGTCTCTCACCGATTGCCGCTCACCACAGGCCAGCTCCAATCGTTCATCGCTCGAAACCACCGATCAAACCTGAGAATCGGCGACAAAGGTCTGTCCTGGCTTCGCCTGCCCCAACAAGTCGCCCCGTCTTCAATCGTACTTCTCGATTGTCCACGCCTGCCAATAATAACATCAACAACACCACCCGAAGCAGCCCGTCGATCAGTGGCTCCACTCAGTATTCGCAGCGGGCTCCTGTGAACCCATCCACGGCCAACTCGAGCACCACGCCCGTCTTACAAAAGCCGACTGGGCCGTTTGTTGATGACAATGACAGTGGTAGTGATGAAGACCCGGCGAAGAATAAACCAAGAGGAGGCGTCTCTCGGACAAGCGTTACGAGACTCATGGACCGGCCCAGGTACGACACACCAGTGAGAGCCAATCTTGCCAGCATGCTAGAAGAGAGCAGAAGCATGAGACAGAGGGCCCATGGACGACTTTCCGGAGATACGAGAGGCCTTGCCAGTTCACCACTCGCCGACAGTTCTGCCCAGATGGACATCGATCAGCCCGAGTTCTCTACGCAGTCATCCGAAGACCAGTCTTTTTTAGGAGTTCCGCGCCCGAGGTAGGTGCCGCCGAGGCATGGCAGGACGAGCCCGTTCCGTCGATCGAGCTTTCTTCAGCAGTGCACCCGCAGCAACTGCAGCAGATCGAAGAAACTCGTCAACCTCCGGTGCGGAAAACGGATGATGATCAAACAAGAATGCGCGGCGATAGACAAGATTCGATGGTTGGAAAACATACCCAGTCGAAGAGACAGCAGACGATTTCGGAATTTCATCAGACCACCAAATGCGGAGGACAACAACGGCAGGAGCACCACAGCAAACAACCTGCACCAAGGGACCTGCAGGACTTGGTGCAGAGGGCACAAACATCCAACAAAACTCCAAGCAGCAGCTCTCATTCTTCTAAACAGCACCCAAACAACGATGTGAGAGATACTGGACTGCAGAAACCCCATGATGCAAGACACACCGATAAAGTATCTCTACACCATGCGGCGAAGAGTTCCGGACCACAAACCCCACACCAAGCGAAAGTCGACAAGGGACACGCAAAGCAAGCGTATCTAGGAACATGCACTGAGTATGGAGACAGGCTGAAAGCGAAAGTCCCTTCACAGCCAAAGCCGCCATCCTCACAACGAATGCAGACACAAACACGCGCCCAACACCCTCCACCAGCACCAGCGTCGTTGGCACTGAAGCCAGGACAAATCGACAAGAAAGAACGCCTCGCAAGGCTAGCCCGAGAAGACGAAGACCTAGACGGAGCTTGGAGTAATCGAAATGTGGCGCTGTACGAGGCGAGCATGCCTGCTCCAGTAGTGCCAAGGCAGACTCATGCCAGCACCAGTCTTGCATTGCCCAAACCTGTCGAGCAACAACTGCCGCCACCTCCGCCTGTCGCTCCACGACCCACCCTTCCGTCTTCTGCATTGAGAAAACCGAACGAATCAATCGTTAAGAAGCTACAGGCGGAAGGCAGGCGTGAAAGAGAAAGGAAAGCGCGCGCGCAGTATGGCGTCGAGGCGAACGATGAGGACGATTTGCCAGGTGAGGGCGGGAGACATGACGAGCTGTTCGGCAAAGTAAGTCACAAGTCTTGGAACCCATCGGAAATGCCACCGTCCAACCGGTCTACTCAATGTGCCAACGACACACCGACACAAAACGCTGCCGCCAGTAATGATGCGAAGCAACCGCTTGCATACGGCACTTGCTCTGGCTCCAACAATCTCTCCGGCATCCATCCAGGCAGCCTTCCGTCGAAACCTCGCCTCGAGTATATACCCGACAACGAAGACGAGTCGGACCCAACCGACCAGCAGCCTCCCCCCAAAGGCCCATTCTCCCTCAATAGTGCAGCTGGAGTCCGCGCAATCGAAAAGATTGTTCCTCCACCGCCGCCCCGGCCCATGGTACTCCCCTACGAAACCACCACCTCCTCCCTAACCACAACCCAAAGATTCATGGGCAGCAGCAACAGACATCGAGCAAAGACAGCCGGTCTCCACCAGGACTCGCCAGCACCTTTCTCCAAAGCTCCCGCCTCGAAGTCGCAGCAACAACTCTACATCACTGCCAACGACCTGCAACTGTACATGTGGCGGACCGAAAAGCTCACCTGGGCCGAGACGCGCGACCGCTGGAGCAGATTGCACGGCGCGGATGCCAAGGTGAACAGCTCTGAGGATACGTTGAGGAAGCGATTCAGGGCTGTGAAGAAGGCTATTGAGGATGAGCGGGTTGGACAGGAATTGTGCTCGGCTGTGCTGGATGGGGTTGAGGGCGCGGAGGAGGAGTTGAATCGCCTTGTTGCTGAGCTGCAGCAGGAGGACGATCCGGAGCTGGAGATGGGGGTGTCTAGGAAGATCAAGAATGGCAAGAGTGACAACGTCAAGCAGGAGGCTATGAGACAGCAGCAGCAGCAGTTCTCGACAGCCCAGCAGCAGCGATACGCAGGCAGCATGCCTCCTCCGAACGCACCGCTTGCAATCGCCGGCACGCGCCCTCCCAGTCCTCTTCGAGCCACACAGGGCGGTAAATTCTACGACGCAACCACCTTCCAGGCTTACATCGCACACCTCGCCGAAGCCCGCAACCAGGACTCCGACTCCGACTCCGACGCCTACATCGACCTCGCCAACTCCCGAGAAGTCTCACCGTTCCGCAAAGAAGACTACGTGCAGTGGGAGTACTACATGGAACGCCGCGACTTCACCGCCGACGACCTGTCCATGTTACCCGAAGGCCAACAAGACCCCACCACTTTCCTGCAGGAACTCGACCACGAGGCCGAATATAACCCCCAAACCCGCTGGAAAACTTACACGCACCCCTTCCGCACCCTCTCCGACGCCAACGCCGAAGCCGCCCGTTTCATCTGGACAACCCCTCTCGGCTCGCCCCAGACATACTCCGCCGCAGACGATTACGCCTTGTCGAAAACAACCGACGCCTTCGGGATGTTGACCATCAGCCTCAAATCACCTCTAGGCCTATCCCAAGTCCGCGTTGCCCGCCGCCTGCTAACCTACCAAGACCACGTCGTGCCCGAGAGGAGCGACAAAGAAGGTTGGATCCCGCGGGTGATGTGGTGCGTCGTGGTCAAAGTCCGCGACCCCAAGAAGGGCAAGGAAGACGAGGAAGCGGTGGTGGGCAAGTCGGACATCTCCAAGAACAAGATTTTCAGCTCTCTTGCTCTGGCCAACGCGCGAGCTATCGATGAGTGGGTTAAGCTGACGGTGAAGGTCCGGTCGGCCAATTTGGATGTGATCACCATCGAGCGCGAGCAGGCGAAGATTGGGCTGCTGAGGAAGCTTGAGAGGATTGGGTATGGGGGGGATGAAGACGATGATGGGAGTGGGGAGAGGGCGACATACTTCAAGGAAGTTTTGGTTGAAGAACCCCTTGAAGGCGAAATTGGGCCTGGGAGGAGGATCGAGGTCTTTGTCCAGGATGTTGTGTTGGAGGGGCCGAGGAATTAGGCGGGTGGCCTTCGACGTTCGGTCAGATACGTATCATTGCGGGAGGGTGCGAGAGTTGCCAGTGGTTGTGAACCCTACAGCTCTTCAGGTCAAACATACAGAATTTCATAATTCAGTAGGGACGTCCGGTTCATCATTTCACAAACGTTGCTCAATACGAAAAATGTTACGCGGACTGTAATTCAGCCGCACCTACTTTGCAGACTTGCAGGGAGGACAAACCACCCAAAACGCCACATTCCTCGCTACCGATTTTGCAAGGCTGAAGGAAGCGATAAGCGACAATGCAACGATGCAGTGTGACTCAAAAGTCGAGACCTCACTTCCCGATACTGTCAAGTAAAAATAAAAAGTGAATTGCCGTCTTTGTACGCCATTATGTACATGTAGGATATCGGCCTCCCATTCTGGGGTATAGATTTTCGCATTCGCCAAACTCTTGCTGCACAAAAAAAGAAACACTTCAAACAATAGAAGGAGCCCTGCCTCTGCTCTCAGCACGAGCGTCCATATGCCTGTGAAGTCCGGTGGTCGGGATAGGCTTCTCGACTCTCAAGACGAGCTGCAGAGCCAGCTCGAGAGGCTGCAAGAGCAGCCAGACGCGATTGCAGAAGAAGGACAGGGTGACCGAGATGGTGGCCACGCAAGCGTCGAGCCAGAAGTGGTTTGCGGTCGCGACGATGATGAGGAGGACGAGGAGCGGGTAGGCGAAAGCTGCAATGGCGTAGAAGGCTCCGACAATAGCTGACAAGCGCGATTGACGGCGGGCTTTGCCCAGCAGGGCGGAGATGAGGCCGGAGTGGTAGAGGAATGTGGAGCCAATTGTGAAGGCATAGGTGAAGTGAAGAGAGGGCATGGCAGCCAGCTGGTTGACGTTGCCCGCTTTGACCCAGACGCTCTCGGCGTTTTCTTGTCTGACGGTGTCCTGGAAGCCGTAGGATTCGGGGAGGAGGCGAGGCGGCATGCAAGGGTAGAATGCGAAAACGAAGAATGCGGCGAAGTTGCCGAGGGTCATGGTGCGACGGACGAGGGTGTAGGCGTTGTGGTTCGGCGCGACGAAGTAGTACCATGAGAGGAAGCTGGGATTGAGGTTAGTATGTTGGTAGCGCGATCAAATGCAACACCGCAAAGACGGGACTTACGCAATGGTTCCAGGAATGTGGACAAGAGAGTAAAGCTGGTTGAATGCCGTGAGGATCGTCTGGTGGTTCTCAAGGAAGTATTTCTGGACTCCGACTTCGGTGAAGGGGAAGAAGACACTGAAGATCGACTCGTGCTCGAACCACAGAATGTCAAGAGCGTGTTTTTGAGCAAGCTCAGTGACCTCGTGAGAACCCTGGAGAGCGTACATGTGCGCGGCGATCTTCTTGGTCATGGTGTAGACGACATAGTTGAGAGCCCAGTAGAACATCTCAATGAGGAAGGGGAACTTCTGCAGGATCCTGCTGTGCAAGTGTCCGGCAAACCTGGAGGTGTCCAGAGGAATGCCCCAGATTGTCTGTCTCTGTCCCAGCCAGGCGGTCTTCTCATTGCGGGCTGCTTCGCTCATGCTCTCAGCATCGCTGTCCTGGTCCGAGTGCGATAAAAGGCTGTCGGCCGAGTGTGATCTTTCGTTTGTGGCGCGGCGCTTTTTCTCAAAGATGCTGAAGTCTCGGTGTCGGTTGATTATGAGGGAGGTGACCATGATGGTAACGACGATCTGTGATCTTGTTAGGGGAGGTTTCATGGGATTGAAGTGGAGGATGTTGCATACCAATGGCTCATACCATTCGCGAGACTGCGATTGGGCCTTGCCCAGAGAAGGTGTCGTTGAGCTCATGTTTTGTGTGTGCGTGTGCGTGTGTGTGTGTATGTTGGGAGGGTGTGAGAGAGTGAGGTCGGGTGTCGCGTGATGTGTACCAGGTACCGGGGTTGTGTGTACGGGGGTGATGGTGGGTGTTGTCGATCAAGCAGCAAACATTAATTGTGGTGGTGTGTAGTAGGTGTGGGTTGAGAGCGAGCGACGGTTGGCAAGAAGGAAGTGAAAGAGAGTGGTAGATACTGGAGGTAGGTAGGTAGGTAGGTGGATGGTAGGAGGTGTGAAGAAAGCTTGACAACAAGAAGGGAAAGGACAAAGGCCTAAAGCTGGAGCCTTAGGCGAGACACAGAGAGAGAGAGGAAAGGGTAAGAGGTGCTAGTGTCAACTCTCCTTGTCGTCGGCAGTCCACCGTTAGCCGTCAATCTGCTATTCCTCATTATTATTATCCGCCATTCGCCTGCACAAGCTCTTTCCTCACTCTCCAGCACTTCTCTCCCTCTCAATTGATTGGCACGGCTTCTCCGGAGTCAGCATTGTTAGGACGAGACAGTATTGTTTGCTGAGCTTGAGCTTGTTGCTGCTGCTGCGCGGATTAGTGGAGGGCAATATTCCTGTCCTTTCCTGACCTACCCGGCCCTCATCTCGGGGCGGCAGAAAAGCGCACGGCCAGCTTACGCTAAAAAGAGTCGAAACATGTCCACTTTGCCCTGCACTTCCCCCGACCACAAGCTAGACCAAATCCCCGACTTGAGCCGTCTCCTCAATCCAAGCCAAGCCCCTGTCAGAAAATGGAGAACTTGGCTTGGATGGACGAGGCGACGAGATAGGAGATCGTCTTGTTGTTGTCTCGCCTCGCAAGGCCGATCATGCAAATCTCATCTGATCGCATAGCAGGATCCTCGCGGCAGTCGGCAGCCACCGACGCACGCCCAATTAACAGCAATCTATTTCTCTCCCATTAGGATCGCACGCACGCGACCAGCTGTGCTGACCGGAACTCGCGAATGGATGCGAGACTACTGCGGCTGCGCTATCACACTGTGGCTTTTCGCTTGGCCGAAGGCGCGGGAAAGCTTGTTGTTTTGTGCACTGCCTCAATCAACGAGTCACTCTTCCGACTTCCTAAACCGCAGCCTTACACTCTTTCACTGATAGGCAAGCGGTTTGACTGTGACATCTTCTCCGTCCGCGAATCTTTCTTGTGGAATCCATCTCAGAACAAGCGCCCATCATGTCGCCTTGGACAATTAGGCAATAACATTAGCGACTATCCTCACCCGCCGGCGCAAACTCTCTACAACGCCTACGAAGCTTGCCACGTCTTCGAACCTTCCATTCTTTTCAGCCCGGGTAATGCCAACGCGAACGCGAGGGCCGGGTGTCCATGCCTGCTTACATGTACCTGACTTGCTTGCATTCGCCCAGCGTCCTTCGGCTGTGCCAGTGATCCGTTTCCGAAATACCAAACAAGTATGAGGAACGGACAAACACCATACCCGTCAAAATTGCGCGATACATAGACGAGTTAGCGCACCTGCCTCAGCTGAGGTGGTAGGCGCGGAAGCAAAACGTTACGCGCGCACGCCATCACAAGAAAGTGAAGAAGCGTGATCTGACTAGGTGATCTTATCATTATCGAACTCCATCCCCACGTCTGGCGGTCACAGCACTTCGACACATGCACGGCCATATGTTGCAACTTCACTACAGTACTGCCTGCCATTGATATGAGCTATTGTTTTTGTCGGATATCCGAAGCACAGCCTCGAGACAGCCAACACCGCATGACCGGAGAAACCCCAGCAACATCCTACCAACCAACCCCGCTCCTTCCTTCGTCTCCATCCTTCGTGCTATTCTCAACATACATCTGCTAACAGACTGGCTAACTATGCACGCATACCAACCACTCCTTCGCTCGTCACGGCGCGCGCGATGGTTCCGATCAGATGACGTGGTGTTACCGACGTGGCTGAGCCGAGCCAGATCTGCGATCGCGAATAATACCTTACCTATCAGGTCGGAGGTTGGCCCGAAAGATCCGGTCAGTATATCATCACGAAGAGTTAAATATGAGGCTACAGTTGCGTCGCTCGTTCTACATCGCTTACTACTGTCCTCTGTACGTTCCAAGGTTTGTAGAACAGACGATCTCACTGGCACTAGAATGATTATGACAAACCATTGAGACTCAAGCTGCTGATACAATCGACGACGAAGTTCGATCTAACAAGAATTTGCAATGTATCCTGTGAAGTT
>Ga0265797_10001409_pt1 | contig 42202 bp, 44 predicted proteins | sample P2T30metagenome_FD_192433 | JGI IMG/M metagenome (GOLD analysis project Ga0265797, IMG submission 192433) | Plant litter microbial communities from East Loma Ridge, Irvine, California - P2 T30 | ecosystem: Environmental > Terrestrial > Plant litter > Unclassified | place: USA: California...
AACTCTGCTTTACTTCTATCTCACGTCTGCTGCCAGTTGCTTCTGCCTTAATAATCCCCGACTACCCGCCCGCCCTCGCCTGCCATCCAGACCACGCCCGCCCGCAACCACAACGCCGTCCCCACCGCCGTCCCCACCACCAGGCCGCCGAAGCACCCCCGGCCACGTCCATCCTTCGCCTGATGCATTACTAGACACGCATTTCCATTCCTCAGGCAGTCTGCCATTGTAGCCTCCCATGGGTCAGAGCAACGGCAAGCCCGTCGTCTTCACCGACCAAGGTGCGTTTCCACAAAAGCGTCTTCGGGCATCAGAGCCTTGAAGCATCAGAGCCTTGAACGTGCAAGAAGAGGGTAGCGAACACCGTCACTAACTCCCCAGCAGTAAACCTCAACCACTTCCGACTGCTGCGAGTTGTTGGCAAGGGCGCATTCGGCAAGGTGCGCATCGTCGAGCGGAAAGACACGGGCCTCACTTTTGCGCTCAAGTACATCCGGAAAGATGAAGGTGTGTGCACAATGTGCGACTGCATGCTAGCAGGGACCGATGCTGACGTTGTGCGACAGTGGTACGCTCCGAGAGTGTTCGCAACATCATTCGAGAGCGGCGCATGCTCGAGCACTTGAACCACCCCTTCCTCTGCAACTTGCGCTACAGTTTCCAAGATATCGAATATCTGTATGTCTTCCGCCTTGTCGACAGCCTGGACACGAAGCTGACAGTCCCAGATACATTGTGGTCGACTTAATGAACGGCGGCGATCTACGCTTCCACATCTCGCGAAAGACGTTTACTGAAGAAGCAGTGCGCTTCTGGATAGCCCAGCTGGGTTGCGCCGTGCGCTACATCCACCAGCAGGGCATTGTGCACAGGGACATCAAGCCAGACAACGTGCTGTTGGATTCCGAGGGCCATGTCCATCTGGCAGACTTTGTACGCTCTATCCCACCCACATCCCAACTGTCACTAACATTGCCAGAACGTCGCCTCCGACTTCACGCCCCACAAGCCGCTGACGAGCAAGTCTGGCACGCTCGCCTACCTGGCTCCCGAAGTGTACGAAGGCAAAGGATACTCGTGCGAAGTCGACTGGTGGTCACTGGGTGTGCTCTTCTACGAGTGCATCTACAACAAGCGACCCTTTGAGGCCAGCAGCCACGACTCGCTCGCCGCCAAGATCTCCAAGGGAGAGCCCACGTATCCTGTTACCAGCCCGCCTGTGTCGATGCCCTGTCTGCATGCCATCAGCTCGTTGCTGGAGAAGGACCGGAAGAAGCGCATAGGCGCCATTGGCTTCGAGTCCTTTACAGACAACCCCTTCTTCCGTCCCCTTGACTTCGTCGCGCTGGAGCGGAAGGAGATCCCACCCGTCTTTATCCCGTCGAGCGACAAGACCAACTTTGACGCGACCTACGATCTAGAGGAGTTGTTATTGGAAGAGGCACCACTTGAGGCGAGAGCGCGCAGACAGAAGCCCAGAGAAGCGCTCAAGGACGATGCGACCGAGCAGGAGATACGGGCAGAGGAGCTCCACAGGATGATTGAGACTTTGTTTGAGCCTTTCAATTACACAACCGCTGCAGACCAGCGGCCTCCGGCTGCTGTAGCAGTGGCAGATCCCCAAGACTCGGTCGGCGGCTCAAGAGCGAGCAATACAAGCCAGCCGGACAACGCTCCCACATCTGCAGCAGGGCAGCAGGTAGACCCATGGGGGCGCCCAGTCGCGCCGACCAACAAGTCCCAGGACGGCGATCTCCATCCTACCCGCTCCGCTACTACCGCCCGATCAACGCAATCGCCCAACGGCAGCCCTCCGCTTGCCACGAACATTCTGAACCAGACCGCCAACACTGGCTCACCCACATCGCAGCGTGGCGAGCATGTTGATTATTTCCCCCATGACGGCTCCGAGATTCCGACGCCCTCTTTCTCCCGCCCCATAAATAACCGCCAGCGCGGATCGCAGCGCAGCATCAGCACAACCGGAGGCGTACAGGTAGTTCTCAATGAGCATGGCTCCTGGACCGAGATGGCTAACCAGAGTTCCGCCCTTGTACAGAAAGATGCCCACGCCGAGAAACCGTCTGGCATGCTCGGCTTCCTCAGTCGCAAAAAGGGTCGGGACAGGAGCCCCAAGGCCAAGGAGCGCGGTGTGCTGGGCAAAGAGGGCGCCAGAGTCATCATCAGCAACACTTGAAAACCTCATTTTCGCCATCTTTCACGCCCCTTGACAACGCCTCCACCAACGAGTTCCCTTCAGTAGATGTTTTCCCCGGTTCAGGTCCATTTCTCCTGCGTGGCGTTTCTGGCGTGTTGGGCTCTTCACGCCGCCCCTCTGGACTTTGCGACGCTTGAAATGTCGTCGCTTCTCCTCATCAATCGCATCAAATTTGCATGTTCCACCACCCTCGGAAGGTGTGCGAGACGGGCGTTGTCGGTTACGTTGTTTATTTCTTACTCAAAGAGTGTTGGGATTACTGGGCAGAGAGCTTGCTCCGCCAGCAGCAACATATTAGGGAAACATAGAATGAGGGGGAGAAGAAGAAGACCAGGCGACTTCCTGAGAGGAGGACGAGGAAGCTGCGCCATTGTACATTTGTATGTGTGGATATAGGAATGTTCGGACGCGAACGCATGAGCATGCATGCCTGTTTGCGCGAGTTCACGAGTACGGACTACGTGGGGAGATGAGGGTTTTTGGTAATTGTTCGAAACGTTAAATACCCATCTTTTTCACTCTTGAAACGCCCTTTCTACTCTACAGCTCGTTCCTTGCCTTTCCCGCGCCCTCGGCTGACTGCTGCCGCCGCCCTCGTTTCACAGCTTCTAACGTGTCTAGTGAAATTGTCCTTCCGCTTCCACTCCTTATTCGGCGTTGGACAGCCGGGGACAGTGCACCAAGAACGCTTGAGAGACCGGAAAAACTCGGCATGCACTGTATGCTCATGGCGCTCTAAATCTGCTCTTACACCAAACGGTCGTGCGCAGATGTCGCATACGTAGCGGAGATTGTGTATGCGGTTGTAGTGTTTCCTTTGAAGACTCTGTTAGTATATGTTTGATGGTAGTATGATAGACTGATTGGGTGTAAAAAAGGTTTGCATCACATATGCAGGCTGCTGGGAAGTCTTGCGAGATGGGAAGATACATACTTCTGGCGGCCTGCAGTGCTAAACAGTTGACCACAGGTTTGGCATTCCAGGTTGTTCTCTTGGGGACTCCATGAGCTGGCAGGTGATTCTGTTGCCATTGATGGTGTAGTGATAGCTGATCCTGGCGATGTAGTATGTGTCGCATTTGTAGCCGTAGACGCGAAACTCAACTTGGTCTTCGCAGAATCAGGCGTGGACTTGCTTGACTGTGGGCTTGATGTGGTTTTCGAATTCTGTGGGGATGATGACTTGGGCATTAACGTACGTTGCTTCTGACGCCGTCTTTGGTTTAAGTTACTGTCTCTACCCTTGCTCTGGTCATTATCCCGTTCAGCTTTTCCGTTATCAGTCTCCAAGGGATGTAGATCGAGGACTGCTACTCTCCTGCGGGGCGCTAAATTGGAAACAAGTGGTGGAGAAAAAGCACGACTTGGACCAGCTGCTCGAGGAGTTGGTGAGAAGGTAGAGATTGCATCTACTTCCATTTTGTCGTGCTCAGGCGTGCCCTCTGTTTCGTCAATTTGCCTTTGAATTTCCAAATCCAGCTGATTCTTCGTGTCTCTCAGCGGCCATGCATTCGCTCTCTGTCCTACGTCGATGGACGTCCTGTTCCAGTTCGGCGTTGGCTCTCGCATATGCAATTCATCGGCATTTGTAGACGTCTCTGTGGAATGCATCTCCATATCTGATGTTCCTGATCTAAGAGGAAGCGGGATGAGACTGTGTACCCGCTGCCTCTCGGAGTCCGGGAGATATATCGTTTGATCTGGGTGCTCGCCTGGTCTGTCAGATAGACCGGCACGAGATGGATAGTAAACAGGGTTTAAGTTAAGTTCGACTTCAAACGGATCGACATAATCTTGTATGGGCTGTTGGATACTCAATGCCCCTGGGTTGTTATTGCTTCCAACACTGGTGTGAACAGGAGGGATGTTTGACGATTGAACTAGAGAAATATTGTTAGCGAAAGCTTGAGAATAGCCAGTGTCAAAGCTCACTTTGCCCGATTGGTAGATGTTCTTGCTCAATTCTCTCATTACAATCGACAAACTGCTCTGGCTCACTATATCTACCCAGTTCTGTGAAGTCGGATTTCTCTGCTGATGCGAGCTCGTGTGGCCGCCGTAGCAATTCTGGATATCTTGGTAATGTAGCAGTAGCACCGGCTTCGACTGGTGTCACGTTCCCATCCAGCTCTGGTGTTATTCTTGGTGCGTTTTGTTCGTATCTGTGCTTCTGTCGACCACATGTCGTGTCAAGCTCCGAGGGCTCCTCCACACCACCTGAAAGCCTCCTTACCGCCCTCCTCCTCCTCCAGATGAAAAACCATCCTGCTCCAATAACGATAACGAAGCATATAATTGAGACACTGATACCAATCAAGAGAGCGGGATTGTTGGTCGCAGATGAGGCTCGTTTGTTACGGGAAGGCGCAGTATGCAATATTGTGGAGCGGACAGCGAAGGCGATGGGGGCCATATTGACTGTAAGGGTATGGTGGTAGTAGAAGAGTTATTTTGGGCGAGCGAAAAGCAAGAGATGCTACTATTATGGGATGTACGGGTGACTGCGAGGCTGAGTGAGGCATACTCATGCTGATAGATTGGAGCCAATCACATATGCAGATGGCGGAAAGTCGAGGGACTCTGTCTTGTGCATCATGCAAATGCACTTCTCCCTCTTGAAATCAGGAAAGATGCTCTACATCCTCTCTCTCATTGGCACAAAGCGAGAGATATGATGCATGCATGTCGCCGCTGTGAAAAGTTGCCCTATGATACAATTCCGGAGACGCATAGTTTCTCCGTGAAGTCCTGCGAAGGGCAACCAGCGCGATGCGTGTATGCTTCGACCTGGCTATCGTAGAGTATTGAGCCATCCATTGGTTCGAATGAGAGTCCTCCAAAAGCACCCGGTCTGCCTCACATTGCCACATCTGGATCATGTTCCCGGGTCTGGCTCGGCATTTTCCAGTGTCTGTGGTTACCCTCGCGCTTTTCCATGCCTGCATCATGTAGTGACTTCGCTTTGACAATAGCCCTCTCGCAACGATTGACATGTCTACTGAAGTTATCTTTTCGGGCGTACGTCTTTTGTGGATCCGAGCAGCCAATGTTCGGGCATTGGAACACTTTTGTAGGAAAGTCATGAAGATCACCTCGATGGACACTGTTTTCGTGACGTCGAAGGTCCGCACGGAGCCCAAATCGTGAATCACATATTCCGCACGAATATCGGAGGTTGTGTTTACGATTCTGATGGGTTCTACAAAAGTTTGGGTGAGCAAAGAGGCTTGAAGACTGAGTATCGTTTATGGTTGAAGGCTACATACCTTCTCAGGCCTGGTGTTCGAAACTTGAGGTGGCAAATAGAACACGGATACACCGGATCAGTATCTGCTTCGATCGATTTGGAAGGAAATATAGTGACTTTTGATACTGATGGATTACCGGTCGGCGAGGTGCGTGAAGATGCCTGCAGGGATAAGGTCCTTGTGCTACTGCTCGCCTCTGTGAAAGACCTCGGTGACGATACAACCGTGACACCAGTGTCAGAATTGCCTGGATATAGCTCCGACGATTTGATTGGGGTAGTGTTGATTATTTCGACCGTCCCAAGCCCACTCTGACATGGACTCTTGCTTTCGTAGGTCGTAGGGACTTCTGACGTCATGACAGGCAGAATATTGTCCATTGGTAGATCTGATCTACTAGACTTCAGAGGGGGTACTGAATCACCAGAAGATCTGATATTGATAGCTTGAAGCGGCGGCGAAGTACCTCTGGATCCAGGTCCATTGGCCGCTGCATATATCGCTGACGGGGTCCCAAAGCTATTCGATCTTGTGCCGCACACCTCGATTATGCTTTCGGGTCTTCGTAGGCTTGTCTGATTCGTACTGAAAACTACACCTTCTTCCTCATCCTCATAATGAATATTCCCGATTGGGGCTGATAAATGAGGAAACATAACTGGGTTGGGCTGGTACTCCACTTTCCAAGGATTGACAGTGGTGATGCTGTCGATCTCCAAGGGAGTGATGCCGGGTACTGCTTGTGTAGGGACGGTGGACTCTCGAGTGGAGGCTGTTGCGTGTTGTTCTAAGTTTGGTACCCCATCGCCCCTCGGATCGCATTGACGACGTGATTGTGTGTTCCGACTACCTCGTCTTTTTCGCTGCGCATACGTCCAAAAGATGATTAGGAGAATGAGGAGACCGCATAGGGAGCCAAGGACAACTCCGGCGATTCCACCACCACTTAGACTATTCTCAATGACAGTGCGTGGCCGGAGGATATTCGGTGGATAGACGACGTTTGGTAGAATGGCCATGATGTGTTGATAGGAGGTTACTTAGGCTGTAAGTTTCCTTTAGATCTCATAGAGAAATCGCTTTCATATTAAGCCGAAGGAGCGTCGGAGGCATAGGGTTTTAGACATATACATCCAGGTTAGATCTGTTTGTGACTTCGGATAAGGCTGAGGGAGGCTGGAGGCATACTGATTTAGTTAGGGCTCGCCATTGGACAGCCTACACATTGCCGTGTTTCAACTTTGCTGCATTTGAGCCTAGCATCAAGGCGCTGCATGTACTCCCTATTTGCTTTATGGAAACTACCAATATTTCCTCTCGTGCGTCGTACCTTCCAAAGTTCGCAATCCACGCCAAACTAGAGTGCACATGGGAGACGACACTTCGAGAGGTCGTGAACACATCCGTGCGCAGCGGGCGAATCGACAAGTAAAAACTTCAGCCGTGTCAAACCGCCACGGTGTTGGTATTGCGGCCTAGAGAAAGGTTATTTGATTGTTTTGTGTTACAGTTACCTGATGCAAGATCAGTGAAGAAGGATGACGATATCGACTAGCTGCTTCCGGACGAAGCTGACCCACCCTATAGAGCTGACACAGATGCTACCTCCAACGATGAGACGCTCTCATCACACGAAATCCATAAGCAGACTGAGTAGATAAGATCGATGAAGTTTCGCCGGCTTCATGGCTGGTGTATGTATGCGCATTATCATGGTCCCCACGCCATGGTCATCTATCACAATCTAAACACCCCACAGAACGTTTTCACGGCATCGTCGTTGAAGCTGAAGAAACTGATCTTTGGGTATCGAATACGAACGCCGTGTTTTCGCCCGGCTCCTCTGAATACGAGTGCAAACTCCTACAACCTAGCAAGGAAATTAACCAAGCAGCTCTTCCTAATGAGGCTTGATATTGGACCTGGCCAGCCACAAGGCCACGCTCTCCTTGGCGACCTCGCTGCCCCATACACCATCAGCTCCTCCTCGTCGCCATTCCTCGCCAGATACGTCTTCTCCACCACCTCGCGTAGCCTCGCCAAGTAGCACCTCCAGGTCTCGCTTCTGGCTAGACAACCAGCGCTTGAAGAAGGCCACGGGATCCTTGGACATGCTGGTGAAGAAGGCGTGCTTTGCTTTTGATTGACCGATCGCCCCCATCAATAGCACAAGCTGCTCGTCGATCTTCTGGATCTCTTGAAGGGTCTGTATGCTATCTGGTCGGCGCAGGATATCTTGGAATAGTGGCTGCATGGGGTCTTCGAGTGCTACCTGGACGTCGTATACGGTCGGCTCGGAAGCGGTCTTTCCCGAATCGGCAGCGGGCGAGATATAGTCCTTGTCCACGCGAATGGTGTACTGTAGCTGGATAGGTGGGAGAGTCGTGAGGTGTTGCTTGATGAGCTGGGGCAGGTTTGGGAAGAAGAAATGGTCTTGGCCACCGAAGAGAGCCTTCAGCCTGGCGTCACATGCAAACTTGCGCTCATCGTCTTCTTGTTGCAGATGTTGTGACCTCGCGTATTCCCAGATGCCCATGAGAACACCAGCGCGATCCTCCTCATCGGTGTCGAGCAACTCGGCGAGAGGTTTGCTCAGGCGGAAGACCTCGGGATTTTGGTATCGCTGCAGGTTGATAGTGATGTTGATGTTCTCGTCGCCCTTGCGCTCAAATTCGAGTTCGCTAAAGTTGGCCTCCTTCGCAGTAGGGTTCTCAGGCCGTTTCCACTCGATTTGCGTGAAGTTGTCAGGTTGTAAGCTCTTGGCGCGGTCGAAATCGATGTTGATGGATGTGAAGTAGTGCGAAAATAGCTTCGGTTTTGCGGCTGGCTTTTTCTCTGCTCCGTCTTCGTCCCTAGATACCAGTTAGTTTCCTACTGAAATATATTTGCGATCGGCAGGCTCTCGAGCTAGCGTTGCCGCGTTGGAAAAGCTGAGCAGACATACATCGCATCGGCGTCCTTCTCATCTTCCTCGTCATCCTCGAGACCTTCATCACCCTCTTCGTCGAGCAAGCGTCCTTGGATCTTGACACGGTACGTCGCGTTGTTCTCGCTCTCAAAATCGAAGGCATCCGCGTCGATGCCGCTGCTCTGCCAAGGCTGGTTCTCGGCGGTGTTTGATATCCATATGCGCATGGTGCCATAGCGCGATGCGCGCGAATGGTGCTTCGAGTCCATAACGTCCAGCTTCTTGCGCATCATAGTCGCATCCAGTGTGCGCTCGACCTCGCGCAATTCCTTGTAGCGCGCTACGGCATCGCCAATGCACACGTCCTCGACGCCCTCGGGGATGTTCTTGTCGGTCGGGTTTTTTGCGATGCGGCGCATCTTCTCGCGGCGCTCGGCTTCGGCGCGCTGCGAAGCCTGCATGTTGGCGGTGTTGTACTGCGGTTGCGCAGCTGGGTGCGGAGGGTGGACAATGGGGCCTGGGTTGCGAAACAAGTGAGCGAGGTCGTTCCTACTAATCATCGTCTTTTACGGAGAGTATGCGCAGGCGGTCGGTGCAGGAGGACGTGTTGTGGCAGCTGTGTTTGGCAATGGGTACTTACCTGGTCGTCGGGAAGGTGTAGCTGCATTGTGCTGTTGCGGATAATTATATCCCCGTGCCTGATAGTTCGGCTGCATGTTGGAAGGTGTGCAAAAATGAACGGCAGCGAAATTCGCGATGAAAGCGCGTCAGTGGAGATGGAAGGTGGATAGGATGGTAACTTCTTTGGAGACGCGTCAAGGTTTAGGTACGTACAACATGCACGGATACAGAGTTAGCTCCCCCTATAGCCATGCGGGGCACCACCCCCACCCATCTCTCGACTGCACAAGCTTTTGCATCTATTTCCGGCCTCATCAACATCTGGTGTACTCGTGTGATGCATATTGATAGCCTTTAATACCTGTTCTCTGCTGCTATTAGAGTTTACTCCCATTCACTGCTCCAGCATCGCTCTTGGCATCTGTTGACGCTCGTGCAGTGAAGCGATCTAGCATTTCCTCGCTTTGTCTAAGCGTCATTATCGGTGTTCCTGGTTCTTCTCCTTCCTTTCTTTTTCTCCAATCTGTCCTTTGTTAGCCCGCGGCCCATCAACCCTGAGCATCTACGCCTCTAGTCTAGTGAAGAGAAGGAAAGCATGCAGGACAGGATGTCAACCAAGACACTCGAGAAGATAACCAACGTCCGTCTACCAAACAAGCCGCCGTCGACACTCTGGGATATCGCCATCAAAGATGGGAAAATAGCCTCAGTAGACAACCATAGTGACTGCCAGGATGGCCACGAGGACACACTGGATGGAGGCAACCGTCTCATAGCGCCGTCGCTCTGCCACGCTCACATCCATCTCGACAAATGCTTTCTCCTTCAAGATCCTAAATTCAGCGACCTGCAGATTGAGAGCGGCGATTTCAAGGAGGCTATGGAGATGACAGGCGAGGCAAAGTCAAGGTTTGAGGAGGATGACCTCCTAAGAAGGGGCACACGCCTCATTGAAGAGAGCATCCAACATGGTGTAACCGTTATGCGAGCCTTTGTGGAAGTGGACGGGGTGGTAAAGATGAAGTGCTTGGATGCGGGTCTCAAATTGAGAGAGATCTTCAAGGATCGGTGTGAGGTGCAGATATGCGCGTTCGCCCAGCTCCCGCTCTTTTCTGGCCAGGACGGGGGCGAGGAGGTAAGAAAGCTAATGACCAACTCTGCCTCGTTGGGGCAAGTAGATGTGCTTGGAAGCACGCCATATGTTGAAGATGACGAGGAAAAGTCTCTAGACAATGTTAAATGGATCACGCAGTTAGCTCTAAAGCACCAAAAGCATCTCGATCTCCATCTTGACTACTTTCTGGAAGAAGACAAAAAGCCTCTGGTCTGGGATGCCTTGAACACCATCAAAGAGCTAGAATGGAGCAAGAAAGCGGGGAGCAAACAGATCACGTTAGGCCATTGCACAAGATTGACAAGGTTTCGGAATGACGAGTGGACGCATCTGAGACAAGAAGTAGGCGATCTGCCGATTTCTTTCGTGGGTCTACCGACTTCCGATCTTTTCATGATGCGGACGCCAGAGAACGTGCGTGGAACCTTGCCAGTCGTCGAACTCATCAACGAGTACGGATTCAATGCTGCGATTGCTGTCAACAACGTGGGCAACGCCTTCACGCCGTACGGGAATTGCGATCCTCTGGTAAGACATGTCACACCCACAATCAAGCAGAGGTGTTGCTGACACTATGATCTAGACTATCGCATCTCTGGGTGTCGGGTTGTACCAGGCTGGAACAAAGAAAGATGCCGAACTCCTATATGTAAGTGGCCGTTCAGCTCCGTCTCGACGACCACTCTAACTCATGCAGGAAACCGTATCGGCTCGGGCAAAAGCCGCTATAGGCTGTGATTCCACGTCTCTTGCCCTAGAGCCTGGTCAGCCTGCCGACTTTGTATTGTTCGACCGAATGGACGGCGGTTGGCATTGCAGGAAAAGCGTGGTAGAGGTGGTTTATGATGCCGGCCATTCCCGCCAAACGGTCTTTAGAGGCCGCTTGATCGCTTCGAAGGATACACGAACTTAGCGGAGCTTCAACGACCATTCAATGATTCAGTACGAGCCACTGCAGGTGGCGCTAGAGGTCAGAATACCATGACATAACCGGATACCCCAATACAGGCGATTGTCACTCGACAGGAACGTTTTGGATCAGTATCGTATATGTAGTGCGATTTAATCACCCCAGATATGCTGATTGTGACGAGAGTTTGGTGTTGTTGTTCTGTTGCCCTCATGGCGACTTCCCTCAGACGCATCACCAGTTGTCCGAATGGGGCATAGACCGTGCTTGTGACACCACGTACAAACAACTCGTCAAATCCTCCGGCTGCGAGTATCCACGTACCATACAAACGCTGAAATTGCGTTGCCGCCTCTGCGAGACCGAAGAGCGGAGGACGCGTGTTCACGTGTGTTTCATCGTCACTTCACCAGAATAGGCTCGATAGGTTCGGTTATTTGAGAACCGAGCGCCTGTGCCACGAGACTCGTCATCTCCATCTCTTCCTCAACCATATCACATCGACGTCGGTGTTGCGATCGAGCTATTGTTCAAGATACGTGCTCGCGCTACCTATCTGAGCCAAAACCATGGAAGCACTTAATTGCGACGAGATGCTTCAAGATACACAACAATCACTATATTCGACCGAAATGGCGTACTCCATGACGGCCAACGAGAAATGGGAACATGTAGAGCGGCGTCAGCAGCCTACTATGAGGCAAGTTGTCTACACATTCTTAGACAACCTCAAAGTAAGTCGTTCCTCAAACAACCCACCCGAACCATGTGGAAGATTGAATATCTCATAAAACGACTGATACTGACTATTGGAGCTGCGATTCGGGGAGGAGTCATCGGAAGTAATGAGTATCCTGAATATTCTCGGCACATTTCGAGAAGGACGCCTATCAAAAAAGGACACACTCGTTGCAATCAGGCTTGCGCTCGGAGATCAAGCAGACCTCAAGCAAGATCTCTTGAATATCCTCTTCCATAAGGACGCAGACTGGGGAATGGGCGACTTTGACTTCGGCTCGCATCAGCCCTTCAGCCAAGGAATCCCCAGCCCGCAATTCCTACAGCCAGCTCACCAGCCTCAGATGCGTCTGCCTCCAATTTCTCCGTTGTGGTACGAGGCAAGCCAAAACTATTCATCTACCTATTCCGAGGGAGTATTCGGTTCTGGAGTTCATGGTGTTGGTGGATTGCCACTATCTTCGTCGATGCACCAGACCCCCGGCCAATTCTGTCACCCGAACGCATTCACCTCCCCTGTTTTGACTGAATCTGCCAGTTTTGGTCCTCACATGAGAAGCCATGAAGAGGACAAGATCCCTGAAAGGCAGCAACATGGTGTAGAGATCATAACGCAGCGAAGTCGTTCTCCGTACAACTGGGAGGATATAGACCAGCCTAAGGGTGAGAACCGATTTCATCACAAGTATCAGAGCCTATCGCTAACATCCGTACAGAACCCAAAGCCTCTTACAGTCAGCCCTGGTGTCCTGTCGCCAGCAGTCCGATGCTCGATCATGCGCAGCCTCTCGCCAGCAATCACTTCGACTCTCCATCTCTTTCTCGCGAAACTCACCTGTTTCCAAATTCTTCGCCAGAGGAGGGGCAAGTGGCGACCACCAGCCCTTCCGTGCTCGGAGTTCCGGTTGCTGTCCCCATTGGAAAAGCCATCAATGATATGCCACCACCGTCGAAAAAGCGTTGTCGTGAAAGCTCAAGAGTTCAAGTTGATGTAAAGGAGGATATCAGTGAAGATGTTACCCCGACTGCTAGTCCTACTTCAACATCAACCACAACCGTCGACCAACCATTTGTTCTACCCAAGCCGAAGAAGAGGGTCATGGACGAAAACAAATCATCACATGGACGTGGGCCCTACATCCACAGTCTCTGTGGCAAGGGCTTTTCCAGCCGATCTCGGGTCAAGAAGCATCACTGGGGTAACAAGCTTGACAACCTGGAAACAACTACCGGCTGCTGGGCGAAGAACAACAAACCGAGCGTAAGCTGGAACGAACACCCGAGCTGCAAAGGAGGCATGATTCCGTCACGTCCGTTAGAACAGGCTCCCTCAGCTGCATCCAAGAGGAATGTGTCAGCATATAAGGCTCCGATGGCGCCCTTGATGGTACCTGAATCGAAAGACTTTTCTCTAACCGTTGCCGATACCCCTCATCAATACCAGGAGAACCAGCCCTATTTCGAAGGCTTAAGCTCTTACCGTTCTCACCAGCTTCCCACTCGAACAAGTTTGGACAACCTGCTCACTGCTGTCAACGTCGCCTCCGAAATTGACGCGCCACGACCGCAAGGACGTATTGACTCGGTCGTCTCTCATCTCGACGCCCAAGCAGCAGCAGCGGAAGACAACAAGCAGTATATTACCAACTGGCAAAGTGCTTGTGATGATCACGTTGTCGAGCCTTTTGCTCACGACCGACAACATCCGTACACTAGCTATGGACTCGGCCTCCAAGGTACTCAAGTACCAGTAAACATGGCTCTGCCGGGTCTCAACGAGCTGTACCCATACACTCTGCCTACACGTTCTTTTGCTGATTCACACCGGGGTAATGACCGCGATTTGGTGTACGCTGGTGCCAACCGAGGCCACGCGACTCTCCGATCACCTTCCTCGCCTGGTCCAGACGAAGAAGGCCGTCAGTTGTAGGAAAGGCGACCTAGAACCTTTTTGATGTGCGGACGCAGATGAGCAGGTGATAGGTGCGACGATTCTATGAATGTAAGATGTAAGCAGGTTCAAGTGTGGAACTAGGTATGCGGAGTACGACGAAAGAGAGCTCGGGCCATCTAATCAGATGACAACTGTTAAAAGAACGAGACATGGCGTGGCCTATTTCAAGACCTGCCAGCTGTGTATTGTATCCTGAAGCTTAGATAGAAACACAATATCCGTAAGTCGCTACAAAGAACGATGGCGGCATAATTCCTGTATTCAGTATACCATCCCGAGCGTGCATATACGACCTGTGGCGTGGTCAAGCTTCCGCCTCAACGGGTAAGCTCATTCGCAAGGGCAACACCAGCCGCTCTCCACATCAACAACCAAGCTATATCCATGACCTTTGCCTGTCAAAGCGGCGCGCTTAGTTTTTTCCGCGATTTTCCGCGAATGGTGATTTCTGCCGGTGCCTTTTGCTCTACTGATCCTTGTCGAGTGAGATTGTTTAGTCGCGATTTTAGAGCTATGACGACCGAGGCTTCGAGCTTGCAAGGGAGCTGGATGCCTCACGGTACGACAGATGAAAGAAGAGCAAGTGCAATTGAGAGCGACAATATTGTGCGACAGCTGATCTTTGCGCTTCATGGCACGAAAGGGACTGGTGTGCAGCTTCTGCAAGCTTGTGCGGGCCGGTTTCGTCATAGCCGTGTTCCTGGGGAATTGACACCCATGGAGGCCTTTGCGGGGAAGCGCACGTTCGCTACCCTCAAGCGGCGACCCGCCCTTTTCCCCAGTGCGACCCCGTTAGCACCATAAACCCGGAGGCTGGAGAAGTGAGTATGCGGGATGGCATCCTAGTCACAGGATCGTGGAACGGTAATTGCGCCGATGGTCTGTCCCTGTAGTATTTAATCACTCTCCGCCCTTCAACCCCATACTCTTCTCCACACCACATCACATCACCTCCACTTCTCAACTCACTCGAGCTTGGCAAGTCACGATGCGGTTCTCAACTGTACTCCCTCTGTTTGCTGCGGCTGCCTTTGCGCAGAACAGCTCGTCTCTTGGACCTGACAAGGACGGCAAGTACACGATCTCGTCTGAGGGTATCCGTGGTCACTTTATCCCATATGGCGCGTCCGTCTCCAATCTGTTCGTCAAGGGCAAGGATGGTGTTGAGCGCGATATCGTTCTCGGCTTCGACAACGCGACTGCATACGAGGGTGAGGTTCATCCCCATTTTGGTGGTGTGCCCGGTCGTTACGCCAATCGTATTCGAAACTCTACCTTTTCCATTGACGGCGAGACCTTCCACATCGAGCCCAATGAGAACAACAACAACGACACTCTTCACGGTGGACCAGATGGATGGGACTACCGCAACTTCACCGTTGTGTCGCAGACCCAAGAGTCCATCACCTTTTCTATTGTCGATCCTGACGGCAAGGAAGGCTTTCCTGGTGAGGTCGTGAGCTACGTCACCTACACCATGACCCCATACACCTGGAACATCAAGATTGTGGCTCTTGCTACCACCAAGAAGACACCCATCATGCTGACTTCCCACGTAAGTAGACTAGTATTTTGGCACATCAAGGCGAGGCTGATCAGAATAGACTTACTGGAATTTGGATGGATTTGGCAACCCTGATGATGAGACCGCGCTAAACCACACTTTCCACATCCCCTACTCTGGCCAACGTATGGATGTGGATAATATTCTCATCCCTACCGGCACTATCCTTCCTAACGAGCAATACTCAGTCAACGACTTCTGGTCGGCTCCCAAGCAGATCGGCGCCAACCAGACTGCGCCCGAGCTTCTTGGCAACTGCGGCTTCAACTGCACTGGTTACGATACCTGCTACCTTGTCAACCGCAACCAAGCTGAGACTCTGGACTGGCGCAACTCTGGACCTGTCGCTTCTTTGTCTAGTGAGTGGTCTGGTATCAAGCTCGACATCTACTCCGACCAAGAGGCTTTCCAGATGTACAGCTGCCCCGGCCAAGATGGTATGTTAGATCCTTTGGAATGCTTTGATAACTATTGACAACGTTACAGGTACCATTCCCATCAAGTCTACTCAAGGCGCTGAGGGAGGCAGTGGATTGGTCCCCAAGTACGGCTGCATTGTCATGGAGGTCCAGGACTGGATCGACGCTATCAACCACCCTGAATGGATGCGTGAAGACAGGCAGATTTTCGGCCCCGCTAGCCCAGCTTACACGCTCGAGGCTGAGTATGTCTTCTCCACCACGGAGTAGTTCTTTCTCCTTGAGACGAAATAGCGGGATATGAATGGAGCTTTGGATAAGACGACATGATACCACGTTTGATAGTATAGTTAGACACCTTTGAGGGAGTCATAATGGTAATTGGATCTTTTCCCTGCTTCGCGTTGGATCTCTTCTTACTCTCTCTCTCTCTCTCTCGTACCAGATTCATTGGTCAGTCACCTTGCATTTGACAATATTGCTTGAGCTCTTGTTCATCTCCAGAACGGCCTTCTCAGTTACCGTTACCCATACTCAATACCTCACAATATCGAAGTCTAGCAGTCGCTTTCAAAAACATATCCTACGGAGGTGTCTGGAGGAATTTAGGTAGAAAGCTGCGCTAGATCCTTCTTACTTTCACCTTCACTATGGCCGACCGCCCCGAAGACGACGCCAAGAGTAAGGAAACGAGCCCGCAACCGACCGACGATGCTGACCTCCAGACTCCAATCAATCTTTCTGAGCTCCATACGCCCAGCTCCACGTATTCATCAATATTCTCATTGAGCAACTTCACACTTATATTGGAAGCTACTGACAGAAGGGCCGCTAGCGATATAGCACCCCCAACACCTACCATGGACCCCGTACGGTACACAAGGTTTGATTTCGAGCCCTGTACACCTTTGCCGAATTATCAGCGAAACTTTCCGAATATCCACGACAATCACCAGCCCGAGACACCTGAGAAGAGCAGAACCATTCGCGGCATTGGTATCACTCGCGCTATCGAGGCAGGAAAGAGGTTAAAGCGCTTTGTAGGAACAGCAGAGCCGGTCCCTTTCGTTACTCCGCCTGCGATGCCGAAAGTCCTAAAGCAAGAGTTTGTTGTCGGGATGAAAGAGTATGGCTTGGACCACAGGGTGCAAAGTATGGGGTTGGATGTGCTCAGTCAGGCCGCAAGTATGCAAGAACGCCTGCCGGAAATAAGAGAAGAGCACGAGGGTCCGGTCAAGGCTACATGGACTTCAACTCAGTCTGGCCAACAAGCTTCTGGCTCCTCACCACCTCGCATGACGTCTCAAGGCCCTGCAGCCAACTCAATGTCATCAAATGGATCTCAGCCTGTGCGCGCGTCGTATGATACACCTTCGCTCGCCGCCTTCAAGAAGCAAATGGATGCATTTGAAGAACAGCATGTGCCAGCGTACTCTAATGCAAATCCCAACGTGGGTAGCGATGACATTGAGGCAAGCGGTTCAAGACATGCGTACAACTACAACACTAGGTCAGAAAGTCTCTCCAGTCATAAGGGTATATCTCGTATCAAGCCTCTCTTCCCTTCTCCTCGCGTCGGTGCACAGTCTTGGGACGAGAGCAAGGGCATTTCACAGCAACATATGGTACCATGTCAACCTACTCCAGCAGCTAGTTCCTCGCGAGACAGCGCATGTTTCCAGAACTTGTTCCGTCAACCACCTACATCTAGCGTACCTTACATTGTCGTCCAATCTCCGTCGCCAACTAAACTTGCGCCGTCCAAGAAGCGCTTGATACCTCAAGCAGCAGACGAGTTGTTCCGACCAGACGTCAGAGACATCCACTCAGATAATAAGAAGGCTACCGGTCTGCCAACCTTGCCCGCATCATCCTCAGCTTTGTGGGAAGTCGATTTCCCGGGATATACCCCCGCCCTACTCACCATCCTCCTGACCTGGTCGCACGCAATGCAGTCCTTCTACCGGCGCCTTCCGGACCCGAAGACCTTCCCCATACATGCCGCTTTTCCACGCCGCATTACTCCACCAGCCTACAACCGCCTTATCTCCGTCGGTTTCTACTACACTAGCTTCATTCCACACAAGGACATCCGGTTCCTGGGCCCAGGCGATATGGCTGAAATTGGCTATGCAGAGGTTGATGTCTTCCGCAGCAAGGAGGAAGTTGTCACTTTCAACGCGCAGGAGCAGGAACACCCTTCAAAGGCGCAGGCTATGAAACGGAGATTGGGCATCGGATCCAAACATGGAGAGCGAAAAAGAACATTGGGAGTATACCGGGATCAGATACATCTTGCGGATAGTGGAGAAGGACGATGGGCGTATGTTCTTATCAAAGAACATGCGATTTCAGAAGAGGAAACTCCGCCCCACGTCATGCTCGCGTGGCACCTTTCCGCTGTTACTGACACATCGACTTGTCTCCACACCGTCTTTCCCGACAACCATGAACCTATTCTCAGCAAACCACCTGCGACGCCTGCACCACCTGAGCAGCCGATAAGACGCTTGGCCTCTCTACAGAACCTCATCAGCCCGAGCCGTGGCCAGAAGCATCTCCATCGTGAGATTCGCTCTGTCTCGAGCAGTGCAGGTTCAACGGAAGTAGAGGAATCGAGCATCCTGCCACAGGAGGGTGCGCAGACGCTGAAGAGAACGGTTGTGAAATTGGAAAAGGCGGGAAGTATACCACTTATTGAGGGATATCGAGTTGATCTGAAAGAGTTCAGGGGTTGGTTGGATGCGGTGAGCAAGGGAGAAGGGAAGGTCATCGTTTGGACGGAGTCGCCGCCTCTGACCTCACTTGCGCAGGGTTGGTCGTCCAGGACGCGCTCTGCGTTGCGATTCGGTTCTGAAGGATGACAGCAGGAGTGGAGAGTATCGATACCCAGGATATATGGTCGGAGAGAGGTCAAGATGGCTTTACGCTGTTGTACTACAGGTAATACAATGTGAAACGTTCCCTGAGATACACAGTAGCCGTTCTGAAGCTAGTCGTAAGTCTGTCCTTGGCTGCTCTTGTTTGAACCAGTCAAGCCCACTAGCAACAGCTCTTTGGAAAAATTGCGATTACACTACCGAGGCATGAACTTAGTTTGATCCTTCATCCAATGGTTCATGCACTTTCTTAATTTTTCCAACACGACCTCTTCATCCATCGTAGGAAGCCCAAGCTGAACAAGTCGCTTGTTACTTTCTGCAGCAAGTTCAAGTCGTATTTCTTCGGGAATCTGCGTCCAGCAGCGGAGGTCTTCTCTTTTCGCATGAATCCCTCGAAATTTTGCATCAATCGCCTCGCGAAATACTCTCTAGAGATTTTGTCAGAACCAGGACAGCGCTCGACTTTATTAAGCATATTCACAGCATCGTACTCACATGGGGGAATTTTGTCCCAGCCATATTCTGCCAATCTTTGAAACGATCTGCAACTGTAATTGAATCAGCAAAAAGCTATATTGAACACTGTAGATGTGCATACAGCGCTGCATGTGCCGTAGCGAGGGCAGGACTGATGATACGCGCCACTCGATTCCCTGGTCATCTACTGCCGGAAGCTTGCTCTTTCGCATGGCATCCTTGATTTCTTGGAAGATATCTTCCTTCTTTTTAGGATCGAGTTCTGACCATTTGACGCCTTTAAAATCTTTGCAAACTGCGAGCGAGATGTGCTGAGAAGGAGTTAGTACAACGATGTCATAGCAACCAGTTGCCAGGTGGGGAAGGCACCAAGAAGATTGGCCATTGTCTCTTTGACAGGCCCATCATTTCTCTAACCTGTTTTCTATCCGTGCGCCGTGGAATATGGGTTCCAATTCCAGCTGACCAAAGAAAAGCGGTGATCCTCATCGGGCGGGTTGACCAATACGCGATATTGGCAACATCGCACGCGCTAGATCTGCTTAAACTATGGAGACGTGTACCACAGATACAGATTACTTGTAGTCGAGTCTTGTGGTGCCGATGGTACGGTTGGGGATTGTGGGGAATGCATACAAGTGTTCAATGTCCGCCGTTCTGCAAGTGCAGATATCATGACCCTTGCGTTAAACTATTTCCAGATGACGCTAGCGGCTTAGTGGCGAAAATCAAGTCGGTCCACCACACAGCGGCATGGCGCGTCACGGTTAGCTCAGTCCGGGCGCGTACATGTCACAATGCTCCAGGTTCGAGAAAGTATGCCTAGCCAGCCGCTTAACGCGTCTGCTCCAGCGAAGCAGGGTTCTCATCCTTCGGCGAAACGCCGTGCCCACCGCAGGCTACACCATGTCGGACGCAAGGGAGGCATGGTTGCATATCTTACGCCCCGTCCTGCATTGTTGGTACCTGAGTACCCAGTTACTTAGGTACTGGGGCACTTCTTGAACGCATTCCTTCTCGATCCGCCGTTCCTATCATTCTCAGAGCTCTGCCCACTACATCTTACCGCAACTCTGAACGTCATGGCGTACGAACCTGTTGGACACAACATTAAAGGTCCGCGTGTGTCGGTGGAGGACGCGTTGAGCATCCAATATGATGCTGGGTCGTATAGCAACAGCTCGGATGATTCACGAGATCACGATGGGGAAGACGGTGTGAAAGACAACAAGGACACATCTCACGAAACACGAGTACAGAAATGGCCATCGCGTTCACAGAAAGTAGCGACGATCACACCGCTGAAAGTACTGATCATGGTATTCGATGTGGTTCTGGCATCGACGCCCATTATGTTTTTAGGTGAGTACCACCAGTCTTGGCATGTCGTTATTCCCCCATTACGAACTGGGAGCAGTCACATGAAATAAGTGCTAATACTGTATAGCACTCGCTTTTGTCGCTGTTAGGCTGAACGGAAAAGAAGTGTCAGACTATGGTCATAAGCTGGAACAAACCCTACTTCTTTCGCCGACCATATTCCCACTTATCTTTGCGGCTTTGATGGGAAGGTTCTTTCGACACCTCGGACTTTGGCTGGCTCAGCGAGGCACAACTCTTGGTCGTCTTGAACAACTGATTGGCTGCCAGTCCGTCTTCTCCGCACTCGAGCGTCAGATTTGCCTGAGGTCTTGGTCTATGGTTGGGCTAGCATCTGTCTTGATTTGGCTTCTTTCGCCAGTGGGTGGACAATCCGCGCTTCGGCTGCTGAACCAAGAAGTTGGAGACATTCATTTTACTAGCCAAATACGCTACATGAGTCCTATGACGATCATGGATTCTATGATGAGTGGTACCTCTTACGCCGGTAAGTGTACATATACGAACACGGTATGAGACACCCACTGACTTTATACCTACTCTTTTCACAGAACTTGGCCGTAACACCTACACGCCCATTACGCTCGCAGCTATACTCAGCAGCACCAGATACCAGAGTACACCCATGGACCTATGGGGGAACGTCAAGCTTCCGCTCTATCGTACTATCGAGAACAGCACGCCTGATGAGTGGAAGTTGGTCCCCAACTCTACCGCCGCCAATATTACTTACGCTTCTCTGATTGGTATTCCGGTTGTTGGACCACCATCTGTTGGCTTCACCTCTTTCAACATAGAAGCTCGACAATGGGATTTGAAGTGCCTGAGCAACGAAGGGCCAACAGACAAACCGGCGGATTTCACTGATGATTTCTCATGGCAACTCCAGATGTACAACGATACACAGCCGCCTTGCAGGAACAACGCAACAGACTGTCCCACCCCGTGGTGTTATGGCTACCCCTGTCCGATTCGGAGTGAATCTGTCGCCCAAGATAGAGAAGACAAATTCTCGATAGCCAACTGTGAGCTTTCGTTCGACAAGTATGAAGCTGGAGTGCGCTGCAACGGGACGTCTTGTGCCGTCTACAAGATGAGAAAGTTGGGATTGCTCGATGAAGACTATCCGATTGGTTACGACATTGTTATCCGGAGATTTACCTCGACCCTACTTGGAGTAATGCCGAGCCTCGACTTCTACAAGACAGAAACGCCAAGGTATCATAAAGGCTCGACGACAATGGAGAAATGGATAGGTGATCCATCCAACTTCATCGGTCTGGGTTTTGTCAACGTCGAACTTTACAAATTATCGCCACAGGCTTTTGGCGAGCGATTGACCATCCTGTACAACACATTCTGGCAATCTACTTATGGCACGCGAGCGCTCGGTGGAAATCTGCCAGCATCTGTAATGGAGACTGCCTGGTTGAACACTACGCAGACCACCGACTCGGTCTCTAGCGTGAAATTCGTCGCGACCGATGCCGACGTATTGCAGAAAACAAAACCCATCTACAAAACGAACTGGAAATGGCTCACAGCGCTATTGGTTTGCTCGATTGTACTGCTAGCTGCGGCCTATTCGGGACTTGTTCTTAAATATATTACGCTCGTACCGGATATCATCGGTTACGCATCTTCGCTGACGCTGTTGAACCCTTACTTCCCGACTCCTACAGGTGGAACTACGCTGAGTGGGTTGGAAAGAACAGCGTTGTTGCGCGACTATCCCGTACGAATAGGGGATGTCTGCCCAGATGAGGCGGTAGGCGCGATAGCGTTTGCAAGGTCCGATATGGGAAGTGTGGGAAGGTTAGACAGAAAGCGATGGTACATCTGAGATCGTAAGACAGTGAAGGAATCCAACAATTTTCACAGTTATAATGCTCGGAAGGATGGATATGTACCATAGCGTTCCACGAAGCTCAACTGTCTCACTACGACTCGGGATATTGTGCGTCGGGTCCCGCGACAATCCGCACGGCGCCTGCATGCCTCTATTATCGCCTATACAGCTCGAATCTATGTTTCCGACGTGGTCAATGACATTCTCGAACACTATAGCGTATCACATATGATAACGACGCAGAAAGGATCACCATACGAAGCAACGCGAGACAAATGACGCCACGTCCACGCGGCTACCGAAATCCAGGATGATGGCTGCAAGCAGCTGTCACCACCTGTCAAGCCTGAGCTGTAAACATTATCGTCTCCAGCAGTAACTCGAGTGGTGCAGTTGTTTTGTCGCGTCGCCGGTTATAAGGCAATGAAGCATTTGGTGTGTCGGTTCCAAGACTTGAGGGGTTTCAGGTGCCTGAGGCACGACCATGGAACATGAACACATCGGCATTGCAGCTCTGCCTACTCATTTTGCGAGCCGCGTTGAAGATACAGATGTAGATGCTGTGGAAATATATATATATAATGAGAGGCTTTTGATAGAACTCCATCATCAAGCTAACACTCATTCAACTTACATTCACTTCGTGTCATTCTCTTCTCCAGCGCTCGGCCGCCCCATTCGTTCAATACAATATTAAGATACCCAATTTTTTCGACAGTCTATACCGTACAATCCATTCTACCAAAATGAAGTTCACCAGCACCCTTCTTGTTCTCGGCATCGCCGCTCTTACCAACGCACGCGCTGTCTGGGTCCGCCAGAACAATGCACAAACCTTCACCGGCGCTCTCGGTGGTGTCGCAGCCACACCTGTACTCGATTCCGGTATCGCGAACCGCCCCTTCAGTGTGAAGGGCGACACCTTTGTCAACCTTTCAGGTGCTCTGCAGCGGTCTTGCGACCAACAGTTCAACGGCTGTGCGAACTTGGCCAATGGTGGAAATGGAAACTTTTCCACTCAGGAGTGCCAGGCACAGAAAGGTTAGTTAAACAGTGCCGAAGTTTGGAGTTGAAGCTAATCAGTGGTAGATCAATGCACAGCTGCAAGCGCCTGAGTGGCCTAGCACAGTGTTCGCGATAGCGTATTGGAGGGCTTCGGGGGTTGTGTAGCCGTAGGACGAAGAGCAGGAGGCTGGGTGCTTTGCTCCAGGAGGGCTGCACAGCAAGTAAACTATTACGATGAAATGCAACGCGATATATGATCATCTCTCTCGCACCCGTTTGTTGTCTTCACCCTGAAACAGAATATTGCCACCATCATAGAAAGACATGGTCATGTTTGCACTGGCCCCTTCTCTTTCTCGGTTTCATCGTGTCCTAAAGAATCTTTTTTGGGTAAATTTTTGAGGCATGGCGCGTTGAATAGACGGCCACTCCATGCACCTCGTGCTGTCCCAACAGCTACCACGCACCATAGTAGAATGACGGCAACAGCAAAGATCGTCCCCAAGACCCTGAAAAACAGACTCGGAAAGATGTTTCCAAGTTCCATCGTACTAAGCGCCATGACGCCAAGAGGAAAGGTGAACCCCCACCAGCCCATGTTGAACGGAAACGGGCGTGACTTGTAGATAGATGCCAGGGCAAAGCAGAGCCAAGTCAGCCCAAACGCCCACATTATGAGTGCTATGAAAATCCCGACAACGAAGAATATATCGCCTGCCACAGGGATATCTGAGAAGAACTCCGTTTCTGGGAATACTCGTCGGCTCACCATACCAAGATATGTTATCGAATAACCGCCCATACCCAACGGACCCAGTGGCAGAAAAGACGATACAACAATCTCTCGTGGTGGTAGTTTATGTAAAGCCAGACGTGTGTAGTACATGACTAAGACAGTCATCGCTAATGGCGTAGACATGCCCCACATGACATATGATGCGATGATCGTACCAAGCGCATGTTGCGGGTTGGGCAGGTGCTCGGCGACTCTGGCACCAGTACCGGCCGCAACGATAGACGCGGCGATGGGTAGTAGTTGAGCTGCAGTAATACGATCCAAAGCCTGTCGGTCGGATGCAGATATCAGCAGAATGGTGAGCGATATTGTGACAGACACAGCGACTACAGAATCGATCATCCAGCAAACCCAAGCAAAGGTGGTGGCCCAAGATCCCCAGTATGGAATACATATTGAGCACCAAGCTGAGATGAGGGTAGCAAATCCCATCGGGATGGTTCCAAGAAAGAGCGAATTGACGCTGTCCGCGATCATAACGGTCCATATCTCAGGATAGACAGCATATCGGAAGACCGAGACCGAGAAGGCGGATGCGAACAAGATAGTATTGAGACCGAAGAAGATCACGGCAAGCCAATAGAGCCAGTCTGCTTTGAACGGTATAGCCACGAGAAGTAGAGATACTATTCCCGTGCCCATAGTCACGGAGAACCATGACGGCGAAAAGTTTCGGACGATCCTCCGCCACCCGACCTACGTTTGTTCAGCGCAGGATTATGGTACCGTTTCATCGAACACATACATCGTACTTGGTCAGCTCTAGAGGCGCAGGCGTAGCTTGAGAACCAGTAGATTGGGATTTCGACGTCGTTTGGCCTTGAGACTTGAGGCGTCGTATGGGAGCCCGCTGTGCTGCAGGCGCAGTCAGAGCAGGGTTATCCGATGCAATGCGATCCAGCTCGTAGTCATCCATGTACGCGACGACGTATCGGATGTGGCACAACAATGAAGCTGCTGCGAGATACCATTTCCAGTAGCGCAACGGTTCGCCGATGACGACGGTGTCGCGGCGCCGTCGCAAATCAATGAGCCCAGATCCAATCACGTGGGCAGCACGGACCGATCGGTTTCACACGCTGAACCGCGTCGAAAACCCACAAATCTCACTTCATCTGATTTCCAAACCATATCTCACTGTTCCTGGTTACGTCAGCTTCCTTCTCACGCCTCTGCTCACGCACATTTTGGTTCCGCAAGCAGCGACTTCAGCAGCGTACCGCACTCGCGATCCTTCGGTCTCGCTTCCGAACTTCCGTGTGCCGCTGGACCCTGATCTTCGACAGGCGCATCAGCACATTTGGCACCCAGCGACATGCCAGGCTTTTTGGATCTACCCCTTGAACTTCGAAACCATGTATACGAGATATTACTTGGTGAAGAGCTAGGGCGATCTTTCCGTGGGGTTATGGTGGTGTCAGAGCATTATGTGAGGAACGATCTACCGCTTCGGTGCTATCGCGGCTTGCTGCGCGTATGTCGCCAGATCCATGGAGAGTTTAAGCAGGCAATTCAACATTTGGTCGCCGCAAAACGCCTAAACTATGAATTCGACATCACATTTTCGCATGGTCGGCCGTACTTCTCCTTGAGCTGGGTTCAATTTGCGGCGCTTTCGCCTACCTTCAACCAACTTCTCATCAATGTCGATTTGCGCACTCGTGAGCCTCTCCGAGACGGGCCTCGCGAGTCCTTCGTACCCCATGAACATGAGCTGGCTCATCTGTTAGAACATTCCCCTACTTGTTTTGCCAAGCAACTCTTCGACTACATCGCCATCTTCCTGAAAACGCTCGCGAATCTGCTGTTCCAAGGCAACCCTCACTTCAGTGTTCTGTACACCGAACGCATGATACTGAATTTGCGTACCCCAACAAAAGTGGTTGCGCTCGGAGGAAATGGTCATAACCCCATAACCTTATCACGGAGGCTTCGCGTCGACCAGATAGAGGCTCGCAAATTGCATAACACCATGCGCAACACCCTGCAGACTACGTCGAACAACTTTAAAGCGTTCGATGCAAGTCACTGCGACCAGCTCTTTCCGTTAATCCAGATTGGATCACTGCGATTCGCAACCGAAGGGCAAATTTGGGGCGAGGGACACAATTTGGTGCTTGCTCATGATGACTTTCAGTGGCTGCGATTCTAGATATTTCGTGAGCTCTGGAGTCATCAAATCATTTCGAGTCACAACCAAAGTGTTTGGACGAGTCTACAATAGGCGCACTGCCATCACTCACGGAAAGCCGAAGGCTCATTAGGGTAGTGGCACGTGTTGTGTGGTTTGCGCAGACGGACTTGGTCCAGGAATTGGCTATAACCAGTTTCGTGACTTAACCCTGCATGTGTCCGTGAAACATAGTCTTACTAATGGCTCTGTACACATTGAGCTGCAGACAGGTCGTTCAAGGACTCCAAAACAGTCAACAAGAAAGATTTCCGTACAGGACAGCACCTGACATCATGTGCTCTTTCATCACGCACTCTTCAATAAAGGCCAGCCTCCCAAGATCAAACACACGTTCAAACATACTCGTGTTATATGATTCCGCCAGTAGTGCTGTTAGGCGCTAAACACCTGCGTGCGGGAGTAGAATATACTCTATTGGATTACGTTGAGGAATTCCAGGCAATTCAGTGGACTTTGAGCTATCTTGAAACTAAGGGGATAAAATCGGAAGGCGACTGCTAGTTCTCTACGGTCCGCCAGCAGTGAAGTCTCGTCGGTCTGAGAGCGCTCGCGATATAGTAGTGACGTATCGCTGCGTCCAATCTCGCGCACCGCAAACGCTCAAGAGCCACTCGCCCACAAGCCGGAAAACCTGTCACAAGTGCTCCAGTTCCTGTGACTTGTCCTCTTGTTCTTTATTTCTCTTTCCAATTTACTGTCCTTTTATCCTTCCTCCAACCACTTGGCGCTCATCATCCAAACCAAATATGTAATGACACCAACGCTTTCATGGCAATCAAATTCACTCTTCACTGCCCTTCGACCGAAAAGACTAAGAAGGATTTCATGATCCGGAATCCCGACAAGCACTTCAATCTCCTCTACGATATTCGTTCGATATTCAGAACCAACTACGCTGCGGTCTACGACATCCGCGCCAAACCAATCGATAACCTTCGCGATTGCGTATCGGGACAGGTTGTACAAGTTGCTATCAGTCGAGACGAGACCATGAAATATTACAAGCCATGGAACTGCATCATGTACAACGGCGAGGACAGCGCAAACGTAGACTGGATGACTGATGGCGTTGGACTGGCATGGGAGGTACGGAACATCTGGCAGAAAAAAGAAGTACCGATAGCTAACCGGAAGTAAGGACCTTAACGATCAACAAAGGTGCGCCCACATCACGTGTGTTTCCAGTGCTGGCGCAAACACCGGTGGCTTCGTTCAAACCAACATCATCCGCATCACGCGCCCATACGCCACCGTCAAAAAGGAGGTACAGGAAATCCTCGTCAGTGATCCCGAACAGATGTGCACCCAACCCGATGTCGGTATGGCAATCTTCTACAATTGGAACTGGAAGTGGGAGGTTTTCCTGCCAGCTTCCATGATGCCCGACGACCCCAAAGACGTGTCTCCCAAAGTCCTCAGTCTCCTCACCGTCCTTTCTTCTTTTACCCATGGTTCAGCACGTAAGGTGCGCGCCTACGTCATTGAGGCCGTCAAGGCGCGTCTGGCTGAACTGGGAGACGGAGAGACTAAAGATCCATTGCTGCAGGAGGAAGATATTGTTCATGTCATTAGTACGCTCTACGAGAAGGCGGGAAGTCCAAAAGCCAAAGACTACCTAGCTGAAGAAAACAAGGTGAAAGAGAGGGAACGGAAAGAGACCTGGAGCATGAGCCGAAGACCAGAAGGCACGAGAAAGGAGAAGGCGTGACATAATGTGGACGACCTTACTCAGCGGCTGGGTAGGGTTTAGAAAGAAAGTCGCAAGATCCGAGCTTCAAATGGTCATGATCACTGGTCCATTTCAACCTCTCAGAGGATGAGTAGATAGAGCTTGCAAAGTGATGTCTGTCGACTACTCAGTAGTCCGGCTGGATAATTCTTGCAATAGTATAAGAGCCAGGCGCCTGAATACCCAGAAAACCGTCACATTAGGTTCCTTAAACTCCAGGTATATACCCTAATCAATCGCTAAACCCTTCGAACACATCTTCCGCCTCTTGTGCTTCTTTCGCTGCTACCTTCTTCCGTACCTGCTCAATCATACCCTTCACTCTTTGCTCCTCCTTCCTTTCGTCTTCCGTCAACGCCGCCACACGATCATGCTCGCGCTTTGCTGCCTTCTTCTCTCTTCGTAGTTCCTTGAGCGCCTTCTGGTCCTTCTGCTGCGTCCATGCCGAGGCCTTCTTGTCTTCTGTGACATATCGCTTCTTGCCCTCAGCCTTATTTGCCTCGTATTCACTCTGCTCGGTCTGTCGTTGTTGTTCCCGCACTTTGTCCTTGTATGCATAGGTGCTGAAATCCATCTCCACCCCCAGACTTCGGTCTCCTTCCCACTTTTTCAGTTCCGGCATGCTGGGTAGCTTGAGCAGACCCCAGGCATTACCATGCTCTGTCCAATCGAGATCTGGAATACGGAAGATGGAACTCGCGGTATGCTTGCTATAGGCACGGACCCATGAAACGAATCCCCGCTGTGCTTTGTCAAATAGTGCTCGGTCGGACTTGACTACCTTCCGTATCCGGTTGCTCATGGCTGCTGCTTCTTCCGCGGTTACTGTAACATCAGGTGTAGTAAAAGGCGATACAGGGGTCTGCCGAACTCGGAGGAACTCAATGTAGTCTTCTTCTCGTCCTGGGCTGAGGAATGTAATGGCTAAACCCTTGCGGCCCGCTCGGCCTGCGCGTCCGCAACGATGGATAAAAGTCTTGGGATCGCTTGGGGCATCTAGTTGAAGAACAAGATCCACCGAGGGGATATCGAGACCACGTGCAGCGACATCTGTGGTGAGAAGGATAGACGGTGTGACGCTCTCGACGAATTTGATGAAGTTGCGATTTCTGACTTTGTCCGGCAGTTTGCCATGCAGAGGCACGATGGTGTACCCTTTGAGGACTTCGGGTAAGATGTGTTGGAAGTAGTCCACCGAAAAGCATGTCGCCAGGTACATGATGGACTTTTGCGGCTGTGGTTCTAAGGACGAGAGCACTTTCTTAATTGCAGGTAGCTTGTGCGAAGCGGGTACGGTAAGGTAGGACATTTGTAAACTTGCTGGTGTTTTCTTGTCTTCAATGGCGCCCATCTCTCCTGTCGCACTATTGGGTGCAGCTCGCGCCTTGACTTTGACTGCAATACGGACAGGATTTCGGAGACCAACACGAATCAACTGGTCGACAGCCTCGGAAACACTAGCACTGAAGAGACCGGTCCGGCGTTGCTTTGGTAGTCGGGAGAGAATCTTCTGTAGGTCGTCCTTGAAGCCAAGATCCAGAAGACGGTCGGCTTCATCCAGTACGAGAGCATCGAAGGATGACTGTGAGCAATGCACATGCGGCGAGGAGAGGAGTTCCAGTAGACGTCCCGGTGTACCGATAAGTACGTTGGTAGATGACTTGAGAAATCTACTAAGATCCTGAGCTGGCGTTACTGATCCTCCAAGGAGTAGCTGGGGTACGACCCTCAAGGTTCCTGGTGGGAAGGTCGGCTTTGGTGGAGCATCGGCGTCCTCCATGTCGGTGTCTTCATCCTCGGGATCCAGTAGGGCTGCGGAGGGCGCATGGAATCTCAGAAGTGACGATAGTACAGTGTGAATTTGTGTTGCAAGTTCCCTTGTTGGTGAGATGATAATGGCACCCACGTGATGCTTCTTTATGGGCGCATCAAGCCGCAGCAGGCGCTCAACAATGGGTATCAGGTAACTAGTAGCTTGTTAGACAAAAATGAGATTTCGTGATGCGAATCTTACGCTAGAGTTTTTCCACTTCCTGTAACGGCTTCGACTACAACATCAGAGTTCTTCATGAACATGGGGATGGCAGCATGTTGTACAGGCGTAGTTTTCACAAAGCCCATGGAATCCACAGCCTCGAGTATCCATTCTGACAGGGCGGGCGTCAAGGCGCCAAAAGATCGATCTGTCTTTGTTTGGGGTGCCATGATGCACGTAACACTTGTGTTAATGTCTTCTGAAGCTGCTGGAAAGTCGCGACGGCCGTACGGAAAAGTCGCGCGAACTCTGAAATTTTAGTGGAGCCACGCACAGCCACATTATGCGCGCCACAGCCATGAGCCACAAGTGCCCACTGGCAGACACGATTGATGACACGCGAGATCGTCACTTGTCACCGTCTCGAATGCATCTGCCAAAAGCTTGTGTTGGCAGGATACGCTGCATCCCGGTTCGCCTTTCTGCTATGATAACACACTCCCTTTCCCCCTTACGACTGGAACCTGATCGCATCGCCAAGACGGATCCGCAGCCACGCTGATCATAGGCGCATTCGCGAGAACCGGATCGTAACTACATGCGTAGGCTTGCGATCAAATTTCCCAGTTCCATGCAGCAAGATTACCTAGCCGTACCCCCCAATACGTTCGCTGTTTACCCGCCTATAATAATCAAGACGACCGCTGCTGTCGCCTGCACGCACTGTGGCATCTTCTGCCTCCCTAAACGATGCGCGCTGCCCGGACGAATCCGCGGGCTATGAGTCTGTGATCACACCTGATGCTGACATCAATGTCGAAGCCACCTTAAGTGCCGCCGTCCCGTATGTTAGCTGTGACGCGCCAACTCAGCCTCGTTACATATATTCGCAACCCTCGGACCACCAGTTTCTTCTTGTAAACATCGCCTTATTGTGTGCCAGGGCCCGCTCCACACTTTCCGGCGTCATCCGGGCTCCTACTTTACCTTACTTTCCCACCTGTTGGCGCGCTGCCATGGAATCTTCACGCCAATACCAGATACCCAACACGCCGCGCGTAATATCGCCGTCACCCACACCCTCGGAGGCGGGCAGCACAAAAGATGGCTACTTTGGCCCGGTAACGCGCTCGTCGACGCGCAAACAACGAATTACGTCACCTCCGCCCATCGATGAGGACTCGTCCAGCTCAGATCCCGACAAGAGGGCTCGCGCCAGGAGCCGGAGTCCCAAGCTGGATGGAGGCATGGGGAGACGGAGGATGAGTGGCCTGACGAGCCGAAGGCAGATGAATGGAGGCATGAAGAAGGATCTCACGCTGCCTGCCAACACCTCAAACGGCCACCTGTCGCCAGCGCAAGCAAACAAGAATTACTGGAGGGAAATGAGCAGAAGCCCAAGTCCTCTGGGCTTGATTCCCATCCACCAGAAATGGCGGTCATTCGTGAGTACGCACGCCGTATCTACAAGGCCCATTACTGACTTTGATAGATCCACCGGCACGAGATCCCCCGCAAGATCTTGCACGTCTCTATCGGCTTTCTCACCATCTTTCTCTACTGCATCGGCACGCAAACGTCGCAGATACACAACGTCCTCCTGACCATGCTAATACCCATCGCCCTGACCGACGTCATACGCCACCGTTACTGGCAAGTGAACCGTTTCTATATCCGCTGCCTGGGTGCGTTCATGCGCGAGTCGGAGGTAGATGGATACAACGGCGTCATCTCCTACCTCCTAGGCGCGTGGATTGTAATGCGCTTTTGCCCAAAAGACATTGCAGTCATGAGCATCTTACTGTTGAGTTGGTGTGACACCGCTGCCTCGACTTTTGGCAGGCTCTGGGGCCACCTTACGCCCAGAGTCAGAAAAGGCAAGAGTCTTGCGGGCTCCATAGCGGCCTGCGTAACAGGCGTCATCACAGCTGTCGTATGGTGGGGCTGGTTAGGGCCTCTCTACTCAGAATACAACCACGGCGAACACGCTTTTGCGTTCCAGGGCGCGCTGACGCTCCCTCCGCAAGTGCGGGAGACTCTCGCCTTGTCCCCGAAACAAGCTTCTCTCACTGGATACTGGGCTCTGGGCGCCATGTCCCTGGCGTCTGGCGTCATTGCCAGTGCTAGCGAAGCGATTGACGTCTTTGGTTGGGACGACAATCTCACCATCCCCGTGCTTTGCGGAGCCGGGTTATGGGGCTTTCTCCGGATCTTCGGATGATCCAAGCTTCTCGATCTGTATGATTTTACGTTTTGTCGCCTTTTCGGCTCTTCTTATCCAATCTGTATCCCTTTGGATCAATGATACCCTAGATACGGGTCCTCGGGGTGGCATCGCATCGGTCATGGTACGACGGCGTCATGGGCGTTTGGACAGATGGAGACGGAAGGACATTGGGCCAGTAGATTTAATCTTGAATCAGTATACCTACAAGCAAATAATAATCTTTCTTGCAACTACGAAGCTACTTTGGTGTAAGGGCGTTGTAGGGCTTATCGAGTTTCAAGCCGAGGTCCAGATTCTCACGTTGCTCATCTCTTTTGGGTTCCATCCACGATCTTGCAAGCACCAGATCCAGCTCTCTCACACGCCTCCAGGACCAGAATTCGGCATGTACCCGTTCTCGATGCAGAGCAAACGCAAAAGGGAAGGCCTGAATATCCTAAGGGACCCCTGCCATGTGATATTCGACTTGGCGCATACCGCCACATGCACCCCAACGATTGGAGGCTCACTCAGACTTGCTTCTTGATATACTGTCACGCACCACACCTTCGGCTAGGGCGACTGACGATACAATCTGACTCCTGCGATTATATTACTCACTGAGCAGCCCAATACTCACAACGGTCAACGCATAGGCCCCTGCCGATCGCCCGCAGATTGCCCCGCCACACCCGCCGTTAAGAGGCCTCCACGTCCTACGCCCGAACGCGCCTCTGGAATCTCCACCTACCCTCTTTCCGCAACTGACCTGGCGCACACGAAACTTTCTCACGCAGGCACAACTGTATCAGGATTGCTGTAAAACGTCTGCAATCTCTGCGCCTCTCTGTCATAAGCGTCTCCCAGTCGCATCCCCCACCTGTTCACTCTGCGCATACCGTTCAACTTCGGACGCCACTTCTACATACACACTTAGAGAGATACCATGGCATCGTCGTCTGCGGCAGCGGGGCTGCTGGCTCGCCAGCTTAAGCAAATGCAAAACGACAAGAGCATATCGGGCATAAGCTGTGGTCTAGTGGACAGCAATGTGTTCGAGTGGGAGGTGATGCTGATGATCGACGATGACACAAAGTTCTACGGAGGTACTGACTGAGCGATGGCCCTAACAGAGTGCCGCGGCAGTACTGACAGCATGCTTAGGAGGGTTCTTCCGCGCGCGCCTCACCTTTCCCAGCGAATACCCTCTTCTACCGCCAAAGATGCGCTTCGAGACGCCCATCTTCCACCCCAACAGTGAGTCTCTGTCCTATGATCCTATTACCTAGTTTGCTAACAACGCGAAGTCTACCAAAACGGCGAAGTATGTATCTCGATCCTACACCCCCCAGAAGAAGACAAGTACGGTTACGAATCCGCCGCTGAACGCTGGTCGCCCGTTCAAACGCCCGAGACCATCCTCCTCTCCGTCATCTCCATGCTGTCCAGTCCGAACGATGAGTCACCAGCAAACGTCGAAGCCGCGAGCCTGTGGCGAGACAACACGCCGGAGTTCAAGAAGAGGGTGCGGAAGTGCGTCAGGGACAGTCTGGAGTTTGAATGAGGTAGACGGAGGGAGGCAATTTCGTTCATGAATGCATAAGCGTGGCTGGGTATCTGGGTATGCGATATTGGATCACGGCGTGCATGGTGGTTGTCTAGGTGCCATCTAGGAAGCATGCAATACATGATATCTTATCCTGGGGTGTTTCTATCATGAGAAGATCGCGTTCCCTGTCTGAACATGTTTTTGCAATTTTGAACTTGAACACACGGGCGTAAGTTTCTTACACATCTGAGCAGGAACCACGGATCGAGCCATGTCTCAATCTGCTGCAGACACACGTGTAAAGTCCAAAAGAAGAGAAAGGCTTTTCAGGAGAGCAACTTTGTTGTTCTATCATACAACCACCTTCTCTACCGGTCTTCCAATACTAAAATATATGTACAAAACGTTCCACCCAAAGGAGTGACAGGCAGGAACAACAAGAACGGTAAATGTATCCACAAATCTCCCTCTCAAAAACAATAAGACGCCATCCCTTCTCCTCATCACTCATCTCATATGTCCAACAGAAATCCTTCTCGATGGTTCACTGCCTCAACAGTAAAGCTCGTATATCATCGACAATCTAAGCAGCAGTGCAAAGCAGTCCATCAGCGCCAAGGGGCAAGACACAGCACTGAGCAGTGGTACCATCCTTGGCGCAAGCAGCGTTGAACTCCTCGGTAGTCTTGATACCGGCGCCAGCTATAATGACTCTGTCAGCTCGTTCATTTCATAAGCTAAGATACAAGTAAAACGTACCGTTGGCGCAGTTCAAGTTGGCGACACCAAGGACGTCAGTCTGGCAGCAAAGAGGTGTAGCGAGGCCGCCGCAGATACCGCTTTGGCGCTCGACGAGAGTGGCGGGGTAGCGCTTTGTGACAGCGGCGGCGGAAGTGAGGCTCAGAAGAGCAGTGAAGGTGGCGAGTGTGAACTGCATTTTGGTGATGGTTTGAGTGGTTGGCTGGTTTGATTGGAGTGTAGTGTTGTAGTGAAGATGTGGTTCTAGAGGATGAAGTGACTGCGATGATGATTCTGTTATAGAGGGGAAGAAGAGGTATCTTATATGTCTCTGGATCATGGCACACTGGAGCTGTTTTGCTTTCCTTGGGATACGATATACCGACTCTGTACGTCTTCCCCCTTTCGCTACTCCCATGTCAGGTCTACTGTAATCGTTCTCCCACGTCCTAAACGTCGATCACATCCCTAATGCATGCCTATACTTTGCCATCTCATCACCAAGTCCCACAAACATCCACTCTCGGGCGTCCATCCGACGTCGTCCTTCGCCAGCCCCAGTCTACCCATCTCGATGATCGACATGAGGCTTAGTTACGATCCACATCCGCCGAGACAACTGAACAGGACCACTTAATCTGAATGGAGGCATGCAGTCCCCGTTCGGGCTGTAGTTCCGCTCTATTCGGCTACCTGTGGTGCCCTGTGGAGCAGAAAAGGAAAGCTAGACGTGGGGACATGATTAACGTCAGGGTAAGTGTTAGCATGCTGCTAGGGTTGAGGGTTGATGTAGATCGGATAAGCTTCCAAGTATTGCTCCACCATAAGCAATTGCTTGAGACAGCTTCAGCCCGACGGCGCAGATGGGAAAGGTGGGAAGGATGGGTTGCGTGTATGCTTTGGAAGTTTGGTCCAGTCACGGCTATGCTACCGGAGACGTTGCGTCTGCTTGTTGGTTCTATCCCGTGCAACGGTTATCGAAAGCAATATTCAATTGAACGACAGGTCGACGCTTCAGAGAGTGTTTGGGCCTTCTGCAACGTTATCATCATTGGGAGAGTTGGTTGACTGAGTACTGAGGAAATGCTTCAGAGCCTTATAACTCTGATATCGTACCTGCATACGACTCCACGATGTCTCCACGGCAATGTGGAAAGAGAATTAGATCACCATCCCTGTGTCCGATCAAACAGGATCGGATCGAAGGATGATGGGGCTGTCAGGGCTGTCAACACTGTCAAAACGTGGACACAACATTTGACACATTGCCTACCAAGGTAGATAGCTGTGCCACCTCGCCGACCTCATCACAAAGCTACTTTGATAGCCTCAAGACTTCTAGCTACCGATATCATCCCTAGGTGAGGTAACACGTCTTCGTTCCTTGTGCCCTATCTCCCAGCGTACCCACCGTATTCGTCCCAGCCCCCACACGCTACTTCGGCGCGGCGCGGGTGAGGCGTCGATCATGACGGCAGACGGTACAAGCCCTATCCTCGGATGCCGGCTGCAGTCTGATTCCTATCTCTGGATGCCAGGGACAGACAAAAGCAATTTGCTGCTATTGTGAGAAAAGAAGGGGTTGAACCTCGGTAAGATCACTGATACTGATATCGTCACCAGCATATGCAAGGCACAGGGAACATCACGATGCACATGGAAATTGTGAAAACGTCGATTATCTGTCGTCTCTCCATAAAGGGAAGAAGAAGAAAGCACATGGCCAGCACCCACTTTCAATCCTTCCTTCTTCTACGTAAATTACGGTCTCTCCTTCTCTATCTCTCACCTCATCAAATCGTTCAAGGAAATGGGAACAGCAAAACAGTGTGGTGGTGCAAACATCCTAGGGTATCGTAGCGCCAAAAGTCCCGCGGCCAAAAACAAATAGATCAAAAGCGCCAGATGGTCCAATCCCATCTTTAATTCCTCTCCAATCTTATATATCATCCCACGGAAAGTCTTGCGGATCGATTCTTGTGCACGTCAAATAAGGCAGGCCGCCTTCTCGTAGGTCAAGCTCGAGGAAGTTGCGCATCAGCGGCTTTACTGCGTCCTTGGCCTTGTTCTTAATCTCGTCAATTCTTCGTTCGAATCGCTTGAGGTTGTCACGGTTGTAGTGATCCGGATTCAGTCGCAGAAAGCGCTTGCACTCGTCGTGATTGAGGTAAGTTGAGCCAGCCTGGCCGAGTAAGCGGAAGATGCGACCTGTGTTGAAGACGGGTGGAGCTGGCAGCGGCGCTCCGTCTCGCGAGTTCTGAGGCCGTGGTGATTTGAGAATCGGAGCTGGGGGTGGCGTGGTGTTCTCCGCTAGCCATTGCCGGAACAGTGAGACTGCTATCCAGTCCAGCCAGTTGCTCGATGGACTGACACGCTCGCCGCGACTAGTTGTGAGCGATAAGCGAAAGAGCTTGACTTCAATCTTCGCCTTCAGCTCGTCCATCTCGTCAACCTTGTCTTCTATCAGCTCAAGGACGGGCTCAGCGATTTGACCGCGCAGTTGGTTGATGCCCTGTGGCCATTGTCCGACGACGTGCACCATGGCTTCGGCAAAGATGGCTTTACTCCGTGCCATGTAGCCCAGTTTGAGATAGCTGGGTGGATATTTGGCTATCTGTTTCCACAGCCGCCCCTGGAAGCGCAGCAGATGGTGGTCCACGCGCGGTCCGATGACACCAAGCGCGTCGTACATGTCGGCGAGTTGCAGAAGCGATTTGCACTCTACATAGGCATTGGCGATATTGACAGCATCGAGCGAGGGCGGGTAGTTGTAAAAGATGCGGAACAGGTTGTCGTAGTCTCGGAAGATGTCGTCGTCGGGGTCGGTCTCCGGAGCGGGTGCTGTTGGCACGTGGAGGGTGGAGAAGTTGGCCATGCTGCGGAAGAAGCCTGACTGCGGTGGTGCAGGCTTGTTGCGCGCATTAGGCGGCTGTGGAGGTGGACTTGTTTCGCCGCCAAACATTGTAGGCTGATTCTTCTGTACGCTCGTTAGTATGTCTAACCCCGTGGACGTGTAAACAACGCACCTTCTGCACGAGCATGGGCAGGTCATCGTCGCCGCTGCCCCAATCCATCTCGTACCTCCATTTCCTCTTCTGCTCTGGCCGTGATCCTGACGGTATCCTCGACAGGGCGGTGCCGTTGCTGGGGCCGGCATTGGTCACGTCGCCGGCCGTCGCCCACTCGTCACTCGTCCCAGCCTCAAAGAAGCCAGAGCATTGCGTCAGAATTAACTTGTGCAACAGATAGCGCATGTGCTTCCGTCCGTTGTTGATGACGATTTCGACGTCGCCGGTATGCGTAAACACGGGAAATTCATTCTGGGGGGCTAGCGACGGGCTCCCAACGTTGGACCGGTGCTGGCGATGTCTGCGGACAGTGGATGCGCGCGAGGAATGGGACACCACCGACGACGGACGCCGGATGGGCAGTGAGCGCTCGGCACTCGACGAGTCTGGGTAGGAAACCATGCGCCGCGACGTTCACTCGTTCGCTGGTGTTGTTGTGCTCGGGGTGACGCAAGGAGTGGTGGCCGAAGGCGTGGTTTGCGACGACGAAGCGTGCCCGCGAATATTGCGACAAGTCGAGGATGGCTGGGGAGTGCGGGGGCGAGCGTGTGGCGACAGCAACAGGGCTGCGTGTTGCGTTGTTTGCACGCCGCGGTGCAGCTCTAGGTGCAGGCAGGCTGGTTGTTGATGCTGGCTGGGTTGAGGCTGGAGGGTGCGCAGGCCATAGACGAGAATGGCCCGCAAAACCACCCCACCACAAATGCGATGGCGCCAAAGGTGGACCTGGGCCAGAACCGGTTCAGCGCGACAGGGGACACTGTGCTGTTTCGCGATACATGTGCAGTGTTGAGAAAATGTTTCAGGAGCCGTGCAGTAGTAGACAACAGTGGCTGTGTGGCGACTGTCCACATGCTCGCTATCCGCATGCAACTGGTCCCATGCACGCTGCGACGCTGCTTGAACGGCCTGGAGGCTGTGCGCCAATCGCCGCACATAACCGGGCCAAGCGCAGAGTCAGCCTCGATGGCGACCAGCTGGGATGTCGCGGCCAAAACAGGGGATCGAAGCATTTGATCATCCGAACCTTTCAAGGTTGATGCAGGGGGCGAGCAGCGTCGTCTGGTAAACACTTGCGGGCCACAGCTTGACTGGTCCTCTCGCGAGTACCGTCGTGACGCGCATTAGTTGTGCAACCAACCGCCTGACATCATCGTCTAATACATATACATATACATAATACATGATTGTACATTGCTTCGTCGGCACTATGCCTGTATCTTCTCCTGCCCGCCCATGAAGGGTCGCAGCACCTCTGGTATCGTCACCGCGCCGTCTTGTTCGTTCCAGTGGTTCTCCAATATGGCTGCCAGTACTCTGGGTACAGCAAGTGCAGTTCCATTTAGTGTGTATGGGAACTCTAGCTTGCCCCCCTTGACACGCATGCGAGTTTGCAGCCGTCGACTTTGGTAGTCAGTGCACATGGAGGACGACGTCACTTCACCCCATCCTTGGTCCTTCTCTCGAGACGGGAAGAAAGCTTCGATATCAATCTTTCTCGTTGCGCTGGCACCGAGGTCTGTTGCGGGCATCTCCAAGATGCGGCAGTGCAGTCCGAGTGCCTCTAGTATCTCCTTTTGGATTGAGAGCATCTCGTCAAAAATTGCTTCTGCGCTTGGTGCCGTTGGTGTGGTAAAGTGATCATCTCCCATGTGATCCGGCGATGTCCAAGCGAACATCTCGACCTTGGTAAACTCATGAACACGGTACAAGCCCTTGGTGTCGGCTCCGCGGGCGCCAGCTTCAGCACGGTAGCATCTGCTCACGCCGACTGCCTTCAAGGGCAAATCCGCTTCCTCCAGAGTCTGGTTGGCCTTCATGCCAGCCAGTGGTATCTCCGCAGTGCCGGCAAGCGCTAACTGCGGTTTTGCCTTGTCCTTCTCCGACTGCTCGATAGCGTAGATCTGCTGCTCTCCATTCTGATCCCGCGGCTGGAACCCACACGCAGATGCAATGTGCGAGTATACCAGGGAGGGCGGTGCAACTGCCTTCCATCCTTTCTTTCTAGCAACACTCAGCGCATACTGTACGAGTGCCTGTTCCAGCATTGCCCCATCTCCAACGAGAAAGTACCAGCCCCATCCCGAGGTCTGCGCAGAGCCCGAGAAGTCGAGTATTCCCAGTTCCTGTCCGATATCAACGTGCGACTTGCGAGTTTGTTTCGAAGACTCGCTCTGGGGGTGCGAGTTTATATAGCCAAGTACGTCAGCCTCAGTGCCGACTGGCGTGTACGTGCTGCTCAGGTTGGGCAGGTCCTGCGCCAGGCCCTCTATCTGTTCGTGGATTTGTGATTCTTGTGCTTCGATGGAGCTCAACTCGGCCTTCAACGCCTTTGCTTCGTTAATGACTCCTTCCCTCAAAGCTACTGGTTTGCTCTCAGCATCTTTAGCGCGCGATGCCGTCCTCGCCAGGTTGGCTCGAATGCGATTGTTGCGTTCTCGTAGGTCTCGGCTGCTTTTCTGGAGCGCGAGCCATTGCTCGTGAAGCTCTATGATGCGCCATGAAGACTTGCTGTGTGCGGCATAGTTGCGGTCTATGCAATTTTGCTCATACAGTCCTGGGTTCTGGCGGATGTGCTTGATATCGATTGTGGGCTTCGGTGCGAATGCGGGTCGAGTGTACGTTCGGCGTAGTGGCAATCTCGTTTGACCTGACGTCAGACTGCTGTGTATAATCTGCCTTGAATTTGTGGCATTGCCTCGAAGAGACCGGTGAATGACTTTCATGGTTGTGACATGTGGGATGCGATCGAATCATTTCCTCTGTCCCGCTTTCGCGCTGTCCCAACTTTTGAGCATCCTTGATCCCTGCACGTCTCCGTCGCGTAAGTCGCGTCTACCTCCCCGCATTCTCTCTCACTTCCTCTACTACGCGCTGTGAATGCACTTGGACGCGTACGATGGCGATCCCATGCTGCGCAATAGCTGGTGACTGCGTATCAGAGAGTGAAGGTTGCATTCACGAGAGCCTCTTTTTCTCTCCCTACTATTCATCTACAACCATTATAAAGAGAGGTATTGATAACCATGGTCCACGGCATGCAACCATAGCGGAGCCATGGTATTCGAGTCTCTGGAAAATATTTGAACATTGACTAAAATATTCTTTCCTCAACTTCCACACCCAGAGGAGATCCTGTGGATTAGTCGGAGTACCTCTCGTGCCTATCGTTTAACTACAACTTCACCTACTAAATCGCCATGGCTTCCAGCGCACGCAAACGTCCAGCTGATCTGACATGGGAGACCTGCGAAGTACCCAAGAGTTCCAGGCTCTCAGATACAGACTCTAAAGCTACCGTGTCCGAAAACAGAAATAAACAAGTCATGGACTCTTACAGTATAAGTCAGTGCCAAAACCTACTAGACATGGCACCACACCATCAGGGAGACTTCGATTTGGATTCTTTCAACACTTTACCCAAACCCAAAGCAATGTCTACTGCAGCCTCAGAATCATTGCAAACAGATGCCATCCTTTCCAGCCAAGAACTAGTACCGGCAGCGTCGAATCCGAAGACTCCACCCGCTCCGACAAAGTTCGTCCCATCAACAATATACAAACCCGCTGTTCTGCATCCGCCACATCCTCTCAGCAAGATAGGACAGAGCGGACACTGGGTACCATATCCTCTTGGTCTCATGCCCTACGATTCGTGGTACAAACTCCATCATAGTAATGGTGGTGACATCCAGCCGAAACCGGCTCTCAGCTGTTCCGTCTGTGGAGGTAAGCGTGAAATGACCGCTCACATGCACAAACTATTTCTGGTCGCCGAACGGCTTACCTGGGAGGATGATCTACTGTCAGTTCACGACAAAGAACTCAACGCGAACTTGAACCTCAAGATCAACAACGAGCTCGGCATCCAATGACCCAGTACATCTACCTGGGGGCAAGTACAGTAAGATGAACAAATCCCATCCTTACTACAATGAGCATGAGATGATGCTCGCCCTTGAACTTCTGTCTACGACAGAGAGCTTGACAGAAGCATCGTGGTCGTTGTGGCTTGGGATGCAGCTGTATGCCGAAAAGACACGGGGAGAGCATATGAGAGCACCCGACACGACATCACATGACTGCGTGTCTGAACGACCGAGACACACTTCTGGGTTGCTCACGCCGCCCTTGTCTTCCGAGAAAGAGCCTGTACGTGGAAATGCTTCGTTAAAGACATCCACGACCCCTGTTTTGCCCATTCACGCTGCCATTTCTGCCATGCAACATAGTCATTCTACCACCAACGCCACAACTTCTTCCAGCCATAGCAACCGCATCGTTAGCTATAGAAGCCTGCAAGACTTCTACGCCCTTCTCGACCAGATTGAGAGAACATCGTATGTCGGAGCGCTCTTCCTGGAAGCGTACGCTGAGAGGCTAAGGGACGATATGTGCAAGGACTGCTGGTTTGCTCACAACGTCAGGCTTGATATTTTCAAGTGATTCTTCGTGTACGTTCATTGTTTCGAAAACCTCCCTAGAAGCTCACTATATATTCCTGCGTTGGGCGAAAGAGGGGCGATGCACGGAAGTGGAGCTTGTTCCTAGCCGTCGCGGCATTACGCCTCTTGTGGCGGTGCTCTGTACATAGACATATGAAACCCATCACAACATGACGTGGTCTCGTGGCTGTATTCCGACATGGTACAAACATGTCAGG
>Ga0265797_10001410_pt1 | contig 42184 bp, 25 predicted proteins | sample P2T30metagenome_FD_192433 | JGI IMG/M metagenome (GOLD analysis project Ga0265797, IMG submission 192433) | Plant litter microbial communities from East Loma Ridge, Irvine, California - P2 T30 | ecosystem: Environmental > Terrestrial > Plant litter > Unclassified | place: USA: California...
CGGACTGCGAGCCAGACAAAGAGCAAAGCGCCAGCAGCGAATGCAGGTACCGTGTGTCCCAAATGTGGTCGCCACATGCCGCGTTGCGCCATCTGCGCGCTTTGGCTCGGCACCCACGATCCTCAGGAGCGAGCGGGCAAGAAGGAATTGACGAAAGTGGAGAGTGCTATGGGACAGTTCTTGAGCTTTTGCGTCGCTTGTGGGCATGGCTATCATGCGGATCATGCGGTCAAGTGGTTTGAGGGACACGAGGTTTGCGCTGTGCCAGGGTGTGGGTGTTCGTGCGGACTGAAGAGATGATACGGACGTTGCGGGTTATGTGTTGGCGTGTGGACTATCTCAGTGGTGGCGTGCAATCTGCGTACCACCATCGCTGGTGGTTGCAGCACATTCCAGACCGGTCGAGAGTTGAGATAGATCATCAAGGGCTAAAGCTTGCGACCGAGGTGTCTCATTGTCTTCACAGTATTGTCTTGTCGATCACAGGCAGCTGTAGCAGATGCCGGTTGACCTCCAGTTATCGACAGATGGAAGCCTGAATTTGCAATCGTAAGTGACATCCACGAGTAGAAGACTTCTTTTTGTGCATATGCCGTGGCTAATGGAGGATCCAGGAGCACACAGCAGTAGACGTCATGGTGTTCTACTGGAAACGCAGCTCTAATCAACCACGAGTATGCTCGATTGGACACAGGTCAGCGAGAGCTTTGTTCCTTCACTACACAGCATGCAGCTATTGCCGTGTCCAGGCTCCACTCCCTGCTAAATCTGTCATATGATGTTACGTGACTCCTTCCGCTCCACCACGCATGGCTCGAGGTGATCTCTGCGGCCCTGGCCAACACTTGATACTACGTCTAGCGAGACCTGCTGCTCTTTGTAAGCCTGACTGCTGCCTAATGATCACGTGCGAGCGAATGCCAAGGAGTCTGTACTACCTCATTAACCTTCACATCACCACACCGCGCTCCAAGCTTCACATCACTACTAGTCCGCATCTCTAACCGCCCACCACCCAACGTCAAACAACGTCGACGCTTGTAGCAGCGCTCACAACGATACCAGCAACCCGAGAGCACGCAAAACATCACTTCTCAGCGCCGCAGAGTCGCGCATTCGTCAAACAAGACATCCGATCGCAGCGCCACCGCAAGCGCTCAAGCAAAAGATGGCGTCGAGCGTCATGGGTCGCCCGGATGAGGGTCGCATTCGTCACGTGGCGGTAGGCACCGCACCCCAAGCCGTCACAGAATTCACAAAATTCTTCTCAAAGTCGAAGAACAGGCTTGCCGTCGTCGAGCGGCATGATTGCGACTGGCGCGATGGTCGCACTGAGATCGAGGAGCGCTTCCTGTGGATCAAGGCCCGTGATGTAAGTTGATTCCAACTTTTCCCTCTTCGTTCGTCATATATTGCAGCGCTTCCTGCTTTTGGACAAGATGATCAATTATAGAAAGACGTACTGTTACTGACTCACTTTTCTTTGTGCAGACAATTACGGTTGGCCAGATCAAGAATTCTTACCGCGCACATTACGACGACCAAAGTCTGGATCTGACTTTCAGCATCGAACAGCAAATCGCAGACGATGCCACGCTTCTGGCGAATCTGGATACCCACAAGGACCGCATCATCGTTTTCACCACACAAACTCAGGGTCGAGAGGGCGCCACACGATCCAGCCCAGCTGCGGACCCACCTTCCTCCTTCCTGTTGTCCTCGCACGGCGAAGGTGTCGAATTGGATCCTGCTGGCAATGGCATGAGAATCTCGAGTGACCAATTTTCGGCGGAAGATCAACAATTCAAGATGACTTACGATGGCACGGAGAGTGTAGACTTTCCGATGTCTGGTATAAGTGGTTCCGGCGATGGTCAATTTACCGCTCGCGAAGGAAATACCGAGCAGTCTGCGCAGCTTGAGGACGAGGACATGAGTGGGACCCCTACCACAACAACGCAATCGTCCTTGCGGCGATTACTCCAGGAGGCGTCGCCCGAAAAACTGGAGGCGGCCGTCAAGCAGGGCATTCATGTACTCGCTAAGATCGGCGAAACCCTGCAGACCATTCAGAAAGAGCCAGATTCTCGCAGGTGGCTCGAACAGATCGATGAAGTACGCAAACTCGCCAAAAGAAATAGGACAGTGGTTGGAGTAGTCGGCAACACCGGTGCGGGCAAGAGTAGTGTCATCAACGCCCTACTCGATGAAGAGCGACTGGTGCCGACGAACTGCATGCGTGCGTGCACCGCCGTGGTCACGGAGATGTCCTACAACGACAGCATAGACGAAGCCAGCAAATATCGAGGAGAGGTCGAGTTCGTCCGTCCAGAAGACTGGCGTCGGGAGCTCACAATATTGTTCGACGAGGTCTTCGACAACGTGCATGGCATGAACAAAGAGGCTCACAATCCGGATACCATAGCCGGCGTTGCATGGGCCAAGATTCGCGCCGTCTACCCGCAGCACACAAAAGAAATGCTGCAAAAGAGCACCGTCAAACAGTTGATGGAAGTTCCAAGCGTGAAGTCGACCCTCGGCACCACAAAGCGCATCAAGAGTGGCGATTGCGAGAGCTTCTACCAAGAATTACAGCACTATGTCGACAGCCAGCAGAAAGCCGACTCTTCCAGCAGGTCCAAGCGTGAGCAGGAGTTCTGGCCACTTATAAAAGTAGTCTGCATATACACCAAGGCAGATGCACTCTCCACTGGCGCAGTGATCGTGGATCTCCCCGGTGTACACGACTCGAATGCCGCTCGTGCCGCCGTCGCCGAGGGCTACATGAAGGAGTGCACTGGGCTCTGGATCGTCGCGCCCATTACGCGTGCCGTTGACGATAAAGCGGCGAAGAACCTGCTCGGAAACAGTTTCAAGAGGCAGCTCAAGTACGACGGCACTTACTCCGCCGTCACTTTCATCTGCTCCAAGACCGATGACATTTCTCGGACCGAGGCTGCGGAAGCCCTTCGACTTGGTAGTCAGTTGGCTAGATTGGACGAGGAGCACAACAGAATCCTTCATGAAAAGCATGCCGTCGTGGATGAGCGCCAAAGAATCAGAGACGAGTTGGATGACCAGGAGCCTATGATTGGACAGTACGAGGAGCAGATTGAGTATTGGGAAGGCTTGATCAAGAAGCTCGAGAACGGTGGGCCTGTTGATGAGTCCATGCCTCTGACGAAGAAGAGGATGTACAACCCAGGCTACGGAGATGATGGAAAACTTGACGACGAGCCGATGACGGCTGAGCAGGCGTACAGCAAAATCGAGGAGCACAAGCAGCTCAAGAAGGCTGCTCGCCGCTATGGGCAGGACATGAGGGAGCGGCGACAACGGCTGCAAGAGCAGATCAACGATCTCGAAGCACGGGAGGCTGAGCTTGAACAATCTGCCGATGCCATGTGCATCAAAGGGCGCAACGACTGGTCTCGTGAACACATCGGTGAGGATTTTGCGGATGGCATCAAGGAACTGGATCAGGAGAACGCCGCGGAAGACGATCCAGAAAACTTCGACCCTCAGGAAGACATCAGGGACTACGATGAGGTCGCGCGCTCCTTGCCAGTGTTTTGTGTTAGTAGTCGAGCTTACCAAAAGCTTTGCGGCCGGCTTCAGAAAGATGGAAATGTCGGTGGCTTCGCATCCAAGCATGAGACCGAGATTCCCCAGCTGCAAGACCATTGCCGCAAGCTCACCGAGAGCGGAAGAGAGGCTGGATGCAAGAATTTTCTGAACGGCGTGAGCCAGCTGCTCAGTTCTCTGGCACTCTGGACGTCGGACGATGGGGGTGGCATGCAGATGAGCACCCAGCAACGCATGTCGGTCAGGACATACATCACAGTAAGTTTGCAACGGCTTGGACAGTCTCTCGAAAGCGCCGTTAACCAGACCGTCGAAGACTCTGTGGAAGCGCTGAAGGAACAGCTCATCGACCACTTCGCCAGTGCAGGCAACGCCGCCGCCGAGAATGCCGTCTCGACTGCAATCGGATGGGGAGCTCCGCGCGACAACGGCGGACTGTTTTGGGCCACGTACAAGGCGACCGTGCGTCGCCAGGGTGTATTCCAAGGCGCTTCTGGATCGCGCAACTTCAACGTCGAGCTGACCGATCCGCTGTACAAGGAGTTGAGCACACCTTGGGAGAGAACGTTCCAGCGCCGCCTGCCTGGCGTCTTCCAGGGTTTCCCTCAGAGCACGAGTGTGATCCTCAAGGAGTTCCACCTGGGTATAGAAGAGAACTGTAAGGCGCAGAACTTGGGTGTCTCACGCATCGATCGGCTACAAGACAACATCCCTGTGTACGAAAATGCGTTCAGAAGTCTTGCCAACAGCATGATCATCAATATCAACGAGGCGCAGCGTGAGGTCAACCGGGAGTTCACTCCTTCGATCGCATCGGCGATGGCCAAGGCGTATAACTTTTGCAGTATCGAGAATGGTGAGTACTTCCCCGTGTCGTAGAGATGTTTGTCGTAGTCACCGCTAACTAATGATGCAGGACGCGGTTCTTATGGTCGCATGAAACAACACATGAGCGAACATGTGTCAGAGACTCACATCACCATGTTCGAGAATGCGACCACAGAAGTCAGGGAGAAACTCGCAATCATGTGCGAGCAGGTCCGCAAGACGATGCGTGGGCGTGTGGAGCGAATGTTTCAGGAAATCTCACGCGATTACATGACCATCGTTGGTTCTGAATCAGGCAAGGACCGCGGTATGGGGAAGTCCGAAAAATTGGCTCGCAGAATGGTGGAGAATGCCATTGCGCAGAGTGAGGTGGCTTTTGGCGAGGTGTTGGGCCATGATCTTGAGGCGCTGGGCGCTGACGATAATAGCGGCCTATACAGCGAGTAGGTGACGAATGTGGATTCCAGTATGGGCTTGAGAATGAGACCCAACCTTCCCTCTATTTTGCCCAGTGATGGCGTTGGATGGGATAGCTTGGTATCCGGAGATGTCCGTAAGTCAAGAGGTTATTAGTGGACAATACCACATTGGCGTAGCACCTTATGTCGCAGATATCCGCGTCCACAACATCGAAGGAACGATCGGCATATCTCAAGGAATCAAGGCAAATTACCCATCTGCAGCTTTCTTGCGCATTGTGGAGATTTCAAGACCGTAGGATCGGAATCCTTCAGGTGTTGGTCGGACTGGTACCTCCGTCGAGCGTTTCACGGGAAGTGGTTTCGCTTGGAGTCGGCCATGGTCGATGTTATTATTACCATGCCGAGCAACGTCAAGGTCTCGCATCCTTTGCCGGTCGAAATTCTGGGCATTTGATCGCAGTGGGAGGGCAATTGCTGCCATGTGTGAATTTTGTTTTGGTACCAAGTTCCAGACATTCGCGTACGTCTCTCGGCGGTGTTGGAGGAGAGAAGCTCCGCGAAGGTATGATAGCACCTCGAATCTTGAAGACAACAGTGCTGTTTCGTACTCGTCTGGAACGCTGGAGGCTCAGAGGCGTCCTGCAGGGGAACCTTCACGAAGTCATGAGGAATTACCGTACTAGATATGCTTCGAAACTACGCACCAGCAAAATACCTGTGGTTCTACGTTGGCAGTGGCCACTCGCCAAAAGGTGCCGTCATCGGCGTTGTAGATGTAAATGCCAGTCTCATTTGCAGGTTCGTCCGCGTCCGCGATGATTACCTGTTATGTCTGCTGGCCGGCGCTCGAGCAAAAGAATGATGCAAAGGTTCCATCGTGAAGTTCTCTAGGGCACCAATTCCGGGAAGGAGTGTGTGGAGTGAGGCAAGGTGTCGAAGCGCGCCAATTGGAATTGTGGCAATCCCCTCTAGCGCATCTCTATCTCTATCTTTAGGCCTAACTCGACTCGCTTCTCGTATCCGCTTGGCACCTCATCTTTCTGCGCCACGAAGGACCTGGCTTCTACTAGATCAGCGTGATGATCCAACGGCAGACACAACTCGCCTCACAAATGTGCCGTACGGTCTGAGAAGGGAAGGCAGATGATGGATACAGGTGATGTATACACGCCGCTGACGCTAATCCTTGCAGGTCCGTCTACCACGCCATAAGGCCGAGTTACTAGGTACCTCTATGTAGTGGACCTCGTACGGCAAGATACTCCGAAGCAACCGCACTTGCGCTCCACGGTTGGTAGCAGCTCGTCAGGTCTCGAAGAAGAGCCTGCGTCGCTTTTGCTAGTCAAAGTCGCAGACTGGGCGGGAGCTGGCTATAGCTGTACGGACGCCGTACGCCTTACGGTGATTTGTGGCGTTCAAGCCCGCGAACGACATCACCACCCTCGAGTGGTTGACTTGCAGCGCCATTGGGTCATTATTGAGCTGCTCTCACGCTCAATCGGTTTCGAAATTGTACGAGGATGAGTATAAAGGATTTACAGTATGCCGTAGGGATGATGCCTCCAACTTCACCGCATAGACCCTCCCACCTCAGCCCGCGCCGAATCCTCCTTCCTGACCTAATGATAGGTAGCAGTAGCAATGCGGCACGTCGCTGCCATGAGCCTCCCAGTAGTGTTGCCCCAGACTGATCTCTGCCAGCCCTAGCGTTTGTTCTAGCTTGTGTCGAGAGTTACGGCTCATAACGGTCCGCAGCACGGGGGAATTCTTTGTTCTTCGGGCTCTTTGCCACTATTCTTACACACAGGCACGGACAATGCTCGCTTACACGAACCCAAGTTGAACAACAACTGCAATTTCCAAACTACTGCTTCAAAGGGCTCCGCTCCATGCAACATCTGTATGTGTGATGCTTCCGATCCTTCTCGCTTAACCCACACAACATCAGCCCAGTCGATCTAAGCGTCGCCATGTCTTCTCCTTGGTTTATGGAGTCTTCACGTGCTCAAATGCGCGCTGACGGACTTACACAGTATTACAAACTATCAGACGCAAGAACGACCCAGGCTTCGAAGACTCGCTCACAAAACGGGTTCTCACAGGAACTCTTGTCGTTCCAAACCTGCATGGACCCTCTTCACCACCCACAATACGAGGAATTCGTACCGTACCGACCGTACCGGCGAGATGATACCACGATAGAACAGCGAAATCACCACGTGGACCCAGTGCCACAGCAGCCTTCGACCAGCCCGCTCCCGTCAAGACAATGGCCAACCCATTCCCGACCGCGTGATTTCGGCGCATTCTGGGCGTCGAACCCACACATGGTGGATCTTGAACCTCCCTCTGTTCATAGAACTCAAAGCTTCGGACCAAGCTTTCGAACCAGCGCGCCTACGTCCAGGACTACTGCATCCAGACAAAGAAGACGACCAAGACCGTTGGATCAGGAACGTTTACGGCAGCCTTTAGATTCGACGATGCTGTATCCACAAATGAGTCCTTACGATGGAGTCGACAACGATGGCTTCGGAAATGAAACTTATGACTATTATCCTCGGTCTGTGAGCCAGCCAGTGACTCCAGGTCTTCCTCAGCCAGGATCCCAGCAATCGGCCGTACCGACATTGACTTTCCCCACTTACACGCCTGCGGTTGCCCCGGCACGTGGTGATAACAGCGACGCAGCCTTCAACGATGAACATGAATTCAGGTTGTTCGTAGAAGCCACGGCAGGTCTCGGCCCAGTCCTAAGCCTGGATCGAAGGGAATCGTCGTCCGAACCAGCAGGTGACCATGCGCAAGATACGTACACCGGCCTTCAATCCAACGTTTCACCTACTGCGGTCACACCAACAACACTCCAAGCCTTGCAACATCTAGCTCAGATGCCTCAAAGCACGCCTCCTCGCACACCGTCTCCACCTCCTTCACATCAACAACGACCGCACCTACAGAGATTTGGATCCGACTTTGACAGCTGGTTACAAGCTCCACCTTCGCAGCCCAGGCTGACCCAGCATCTCTCAATGCCGCACATGGCAAATCTTACGCCGTTGGAACACTGGCAAGACGTGCCAGACATGTCGCCAATAGAAGACGAGTTGCCAGACTACGCCTCTAGCCAAGCTCAGGCCCAGGCTGCGCAAAGGATAGAAGCGACTCGTCGGGCACAGGAACTGCAGAGACGGTGGCAAGAAAGTGGAAGCCATACTATACGGTATGCGTAGGGGGCGTGATGTGCTGAGATCAGGATTTGAGATACCCAGTGATCCCTTTTGAGAGATCCGTTCAATGAGGACTTACATGAATTACGACACGCAGTACCCATTCTTCTCATACTATGCTTAACACTCATTAACGTGATGTGAAACACAGGCTCATGTCGGACGTTCATGCCTGTTTTTGCACCGTGTATTTCATGCCGTTCGATCTACAATATGTGTACTGCGTAGTTGTGAGGCAATGTGTGCCGGGTGCGAATGTGGTATAAGGTACTAAAATACGCGAGCACGACGCTCAGTTCATAGAAGCCAGAATCCGGCGATCGACGGTATATGTAGATGTCGATAATGACCAGAGTCGTGAGATATGTTGGTCTTGCTCGAAAAGAGAAGCCCTTGTCATGTGACCCAAAGATCGGCACGGCTTCAGGCGAGGCGAGGGGTCTCCTCGCGCTGCCGTCAAGCACGCTGCAGTCGACTGGACAATTAAGCCAAGACGTCTCGACCGCGAACTCAACATCACCTCCCGACCACTGCAGCCAATCGAGCGCCTACTCACGACTCATACGATGGTCTGGAAGAACTGAGGACTCCAGGACCAGCACGACTTGATCATTTGGCGTTCCCGCGGTCGGCACAATGAGCTCTCGTGAGTTGAGACCCGCAAACCAGAAGCAAGCAACCAGTCTCGCTGACTATACCGATTGGCAGTGAAGCAATTCATCCGCAACGTGCGAGCCGCGAAAACTATCGCCGACGAGCGTGCTGTTGTGCAAAAGGAGAGCGCCGCAATCAGAGCAAGCTTCAGGGAGGAGAGCCATAACTCTGACTTACGGTATGCAATGAGCAGAGCATCCGATACCAACAACATGCGCTTATACGACAACGCAGGAGAAACAATGTAGCGAAACTTCTATACCTCTTCACTCTCGGTGAGCGAACACACTTCGGACAGATAGAATGCCTGAAGCTTCTGGCCTCGCCGCGTTTTGCGGACAAGCGACTGGGTTATTTGGGAACAATGTTGCTGCTGGACGAGAATCAGGAGGTCCTGACATTGGTCACAAACTCCTTGAAAAAGTATGTCAACTCAGCCCCCTGTTGAACGGATGTCGTAAGCTGATCACCTGTGCCAGCGATCTCAATCACAACAACCAGTACATTGTTGGACTAGCATTGTGCACGCTGGGCAACATTGCAAGCGTCGAGATGGCTCGTGACTTGTTTCCCGAAGTTGAGACGATACTGGCATCCTCCAACCCATACATCAGGCGGAAAGCTGCCCTTTGCGCCATGCGCATTTGCAAGAAGGTGCCCGATCTACAGGAGCACTTCATCGACAAGGCGAAAGCGCTTCTCAGCGACCGAAACCATGGAGTGATGCTTACTGGCCTTACCTTGGTTACCAGCATGTGCGAGGAGGACGACGAGGACGAGAGCGGCGAGCAAAGCATGGTGGACACATTCAAGCCTCTGACAAGCAGTCTGGTAAAATCGCTAAAAGGCTTGTCACAATCGGGATACGCCCCAGAGCACGATGTCACCGGCATCACAGATCCGTTCTTGCAGGTCAAGATCTTGCGCCTGCTCAGAATACTTGGTACTGGAGATGCGCAGATCAGCGAGCAGATCAACGACATCCTTGCGCAAGTCGCAACCAACACAGACTCGTCCAAGAACGTCGGTAATTCGATCTTGTATGAAGCCGTCTTGACCATCCTCGACATTGAGGCAGACTCTGGTCTCCGCGTACTCGGCGTAAACATTCTTGGAAAATTCTTGACCAACAAAGACAACAACATCCGCTACGTTGCACTGAACACTCTCATCAAGGTCGTCGCAATTGAACCGAATGCGGTACAGCGGCACCGCAACACCATTCTCGACTGTTTACGGGACCCTGATATCAGCATCCGAAGACGAGCACTGGATCTCAGCTTCACCCTGATCAACGAGAGCAATGTTCGGGTCCTCATTCGCGAGCTTTTGGCTTTCTTAGAGGTAGCGGATGCCGAGTTCAAGCCTATAATGACCTCTCAGATCGGCATTGCGGCGGATCGGTTTGCACCCAACAAGCGCTGGCACGTGGATACGATGATGCGGGTGCTCAAGCTTGCCGGCAATTACATCAAAGAGCAGATCCTTTCGTCGTTCGTTCGTCTCATTGCGACTACACCGGAGCTACAGACATACTGTGCGCAGAAGCTCTATTCTGCACTTCGCGATGACATTAGTCAAGAGGGTCTGAACCTTGCAGGAGCCTGGGTGATTGGTGAATACGGCGATGCTCTGATTCGTGGTGGCTCGTACGAGGAAGAAGAGCTTGTCAAGGAGGTCAGGGAAAGCGAGATTGTCGACACTTTCCAGGCAATCCTCCACTCAAGCTACGCAGGCCAGAGCGTCACGGAATACATTGTCACCTCGTCAATGAAGCTCACAACCCGTCTTCAAGATCCAGCACAGGTTGACCGCCTACGTCGTATCATGCTTAACTATCAAGCCAATCTCGACATTGAAGTTCAACAGCGCGCCGTGGAGTACGGCAATCTTTTCGCATATGATGAGATCAAGCGAGGCGTACTTGAAAGAATGCCCGCGCCTGAAATTCGGGAAGAGCAGAGGGTGCTTGGTGAAGCAACGAAGAAGCGTCACAGTAAGCTTCCAGCGAAAAAGAAGCCTAGTCAAATCACCGAACAAGACATGCTCCTCGATCTCATGGGTGGCGACTCGGCGATGCCTTCGACTGGCACTAGTGCAACCATCAATGGCTCTGCGAATAACGCCGATCTTCTTGCCGACATACTGGGTGGCGACTCCGTGGCTTCTCCCACCAGTAGCAGCCCGATTGCGAACAATGCACCTCAGAGCAACATGTCCTCCATCATGGATCTTTTCGACTCTGGATCTTCTAGCACACCCCAACCGCAAGCTCAAGTCTCATCATCGAATGATTTGTTCGGTGGTATGGGTAGCCCGCCTCCTCAACAACAGCAACAAGCTTCTGCCCCTGCCCACACGGCCTACGATAAGAACGACCTGTTGGTCACTTTCACAGTGCAACGCAACGCACAAGCAGTGCAGCTTATGGCACGTTTCAAGAACAACAGCAACTTTGAGGGCATTGGCGCATTGAATCTGCAAGCTGCTGTCCCCAAAACACAAAAGCTGCAATTGCAGGCCATTAGCAGCGCAGAGCTGGGGGGCGGCCAGGATGCTCAACAGCAGATGAGGGTGACGAGCGTCCAAGGAGTAAGTTTTCCTGTAACCATCTTATTTGTGATTCACGCTAATATCGTCTACACAGCCTCCTCCCCCAAAGCTTCGCCTTCGCCTTCGTCTCACTTATTCCAAGGACGGTGGTGCACCTCTGACTGAACAAATCGATTGGTCAGAGCCTTCATGATTGGTCGAGTCGGTTAAGATTTCTTTGGCAGATCAAGTTGCAGTCTAGCGTTTAGCGTTCTTCTGCTTTCGAACTCGGTGGCCAAAAGCGTGGGTGAAGATAACATTGAACCTCAGCATTCCCCGACAGAGTCATACCTGCACGCGCCTGCCTCTTTCTCTGCGGTTGATGCCAATGAAGTCAGTCAGCCGGGCCCATAATCTTTCTCTCTAGTCGTGTCCTTGCATCGTTCATGCTTTGCCTTTCCCCTTAGACCAGCTTTCCGGTGCCTCCTTGACAATTTTGCCATCCTCGACAAGCACTCCCAATCCTGTCCGGTCTTCAACTCGCTGGAAGAGCTCCAGTGGCACGAGGCCTTCTTTGTTTCCCCCAGTGAGCACAACCCCGTTATCACTCAAACCAAACTCTAGACCAACACCCATAGCCTTGGCCAAGTCAAGGAAAATCAGGATCGTTGATGTCTTGCGCATGCCTGAAATCACCGGAGCAGCAGCCTCGGTCTCCTCGTCTTGCTTCACGACCGAAGTGAAACCCGCCGGCAACCCAGCAGCGAAGTGCACATGATTGCGTGCCATCGGTTTCAGCCCTCCGGACGCAACGATTAAGCTCCAAGCGGCGTGCGTGGTGCCATGGACCGCCGCTGCGGGCATGTTCTCTTTGGTGATTGGAGTGAGCAAGCCTTCAGACTCCATTTTCACGGAGTGGCCCTGGTTGGCTCGGATGATGAAGTCTGCAGGCTTGTCGGATGTGGCGTCGGCGTCTGGTTTGAGCACCATGGTGTAGCGTTGCTTCTCGTCTGCGGCGATGACTTCTCTGATTTCGGGGAAGGTGACTTTCATCGATTTGAACTTGCGGTTGCCGAGCACGTCTGAGATGTTGAGGTATCCGCCTTCGAGGAATTCTAGGCCTTCTTCTTCGGCTCCGTGGCGGAGGAGCCAGGCCATCTTCTTAGAGACTTGTGTTGCGCGGGATGGCGGTTCTCGGTTGCCGCCGCGAGCCATGGTGGTGAGACTTATTGTGTTGGGTAAGTTGTTTGGGTTGGAACGCAGGTATTGTCTGGTGATTCTGGTGATATACGAGCCGTTCACGATGAGTCGATATGACAGCTTTAAGGTTGACAATCTCGTGAAAGAAGTCTTTTCGAGATTTCCTCAGGGTGAATTGCCGAGTTGTCCGTTGGTATCGCTGGTACGCAGTGACTCCGTAGCTGTCCTGCAATCATATGTATTAAACATTTCAAGTCAAAAGGTCTCGTTCGTTCATCTCCAGACACTTCTTCAGATCGTTATGGATCCTTGCTGCAGGCACCCGTTAGCGCCCGTTGACGAAGAGACAGCTGACTGGCTCAGGTTCAGTCGTCGCCGCTGCCTGGTCGTTCCTACGTCACTCGCATTTTCCACGAAGATTGTCATAGCCAAACATTCCCGCCAGCTTTCTGTCAACCCTCCATGCTCCTTGTTTCCGCCGAGGCAAACGCACATCGATCCGCAACACCTACCACGGAACAAAATATACCAGTCATCCTATGGCGACACGAAGGACGAAGACCGAGGTGGAAGTCCCCATATCCAACGCAGCAAACGCCTCCCATCGAACGGAGACAGAACGCTCCACCTCAAGCATGACCAAGATCGACGCGCCCGCCGCATCTCCATGGCTCCCCACGCCTCTGGAAGCCATCCTCCTCTCGCTCTACCCAGGAACCTTGATATTCGGCTCACTGTTCAGCACCTTTACAGTCAATGACCAAGTCACACCGTACATCGCGGCACTGCAGAGCTATGCGCCTGACAACGCACCAAGCTATTTCGCAAAGAAGTCCAACATTTTCAATGTCTACTTCGTCAAGATCGGATGGGTCTGGATAACGGCAGCGTTCTTCATTTTTATCGCAAACCACAAGAGCCTGGGCCCGAGCCTCGAGCTCACAGCACGAAGGACGCGCGCGGTCGCCAGATATGCCTGTGTGACACTCATCTGGTACATGACTACCCAGTGGTTCTTCGGCCCAGCATTGATCGATCGTGGTTTCAGGCTCACTGGCGGCCAATGTGCGGTCATGCTCTCCCACGACCCAATCTCTGAAGCGAAAAAAGCCGAAATGAGTGACCTGAGGGAGGCACTGTCCAACGCGGCTTGCAAGGCGGCCGGTGGCAGATGGATGGGAGGTCACGACGTCAGCGGACACGTATTTCTGCTTGTCTTGGGCAGTGGGATGCTTTGGATGGAGCTACTGCCGGTCGTTGCCAGGTGGACTGGCCTGTCTGAGGCTCGACGCATTATGAAGGACGGTATCGTGCGGAGTGCGAGCGCAGAAGTCGCGCCGGAAGATCAGGATCGTAAAGGCAACCCTGAAGCGCCGAAGCATCTGGGTGTTGGGGTTAAAGTCGCTCTGGGCGTCGCCGTGATGAACTGGTGGATGCTCCTCATGACGGCTGCCTATTTCCACACATGGTTCGAGAAGTTTACGGGATTGTTTGTGGCCTCCACTGCACTCTACGCGGTGTATTTCCTGCCGCGAGCAGTACCTGCGATCAGGCAGTTGGTTGGTATGCCTGGCGTGTAATACGAGAATGGCCGGATGATTACATAGTTTCCTACCGCGATTTGCATAATCCTCAAGCGATTGTTACGTTACCAAGGGTAATATGCCAACTGTCAAATCATGACGACAATGCATGTAATAAAATGGAATGGGTTTCAGCACGGCTGACCTTACACTTGGCGCGCTCAGGAACAAGTCCCCTGCGTTGCCTACCGAACAACGTCTCCTCTGCCTTTCTCCTAGCGCCGCCTTAGATACATATACCTCAAGCCCGCCTTCTTCACACAGGCAGCAGCAGCAGTCCCAAATACAACCACTCATTCACCTGCGCCGGACGTATACACCTTGAGTTGAAATAAAGTCGCGACACCGCAAAAATGCAGCTGCTATACTATTCCCTCGCGCTGTACCTGTCCCTAGCTGCCGCCGATCCGGCACCTGCGAAGTCGACTGACACGCCGCGCGAACCATGCACCATCCGGTCGCCAACCAGCGGCGCATTCTTCGACCTCAATCCTCTGCACATTGTGCCGCCTGCGGAAGCAAAGTCGAAGCATCCGCGCGAGAATAGCTGGAACACCACCGGCCACGATTACGGCTACAACTTCACCTTGAACTTCTGCGGGCCGGTAATTGAACCGCTCGAGAAGGTGGAGGGTGTCGACAAGGATTTGTTGAGGAATGTGAGCGCCTACTATAAGGATGCCAGTGGATCGGTGTTCAGCATTGGACAAGAGAACCATGAGCCGGTCCTGAGAGGGAGGAAACTGGTGCTCAACTACACTGGAGGATCGCCGTGCGGTGGTTCGAGTAAAAGCAGGAGGAGCGTGGATCTTCTGGATGAGAGAGAGATCATTGATGATGACGACGACGATGACGAGAAGAAGGGCAAAGACGACGACGACGACAAGCACGACGACAAACCCAAGAACCCAGCCAGCGGCGGGCGCAGAAAGAGCACCATCATCTCCATGCTTTGCGACCGCGACCCACTGTCCCCTCTGCTGACACTCAACTTTGTCGGAGCCGACCAGGACGAATGTACCTACTTTTTCGAAGCGCGCTCCTCGGCCGCATGCGGCGGCATCGAAGTTGCCAAACAGACGCTGTCGCCAGGCGGTGTCTTTGGCGTGATCGCCATCATCGCCTTCATCGTTTACATTGTGGGCGGCTGCGTGTACAGCCGCATGGTGCTGCAGCAACGTGGCTGGCGCCAACTGCCCAACTACGCGCTCTGGGCAGGCATTGGTGGTTTCCTAAAGGTACCTTTCAAACGCCCTTTCAAAGGCCTTTAGGCCAAATTCAACTCTTCTTAAGTGTGTGTGCGCTGACCCTCGCGTCTCACAGGATGTCTTCGTCATCCTCACGTCCTCCTGCGCGCGCTGCTTGCCCTCCAGGCGAGGCTACAGTCGTGTCAATAGTGGATTTGGTGGCTCGGGAGGAAACGGCGGTAGGAGAGCAAGGGGCGACAGCAGCGATGCCGAGAACAGGCTGATCGATGAGCTGAATGAGGAGTGGGACGATTGAGATTGGGTAGATGGCATGGGTAGGAGTTTGACTTTGGACATTGATTGATGGGCTTGCATTTGTAGCGTAGCTTTGTAAGAGTACTGTAGTCTGCACGCTAGAAATGCTGCGCCAACTACACTTTTTGCAAAGTTTGGATGTTGCTTTGTTGTTTCTGCGATACCATCGATTTAGTAGGACTCGAGATCCAAAGACGGGGTTCACAAACAGGACTGTAGACGTGTGGTCACGGGACAACTATCCAATTGTAGTAGCAGTATTACCTACTACTGGCAGTACAACTTCAGAAACATTGAGGGTATTTATACAATCAATCGATAACACAGGTTCAACAATCCTACACTTCTCCTGCTTCTTACATGTTCGTCGCCCACTGATCGCCTTTGCCACCTTCCTCCTCGCTAGCCACGGCGACGGAAACAGTGCCAGTCTGGTTGCCCTTGTTATCCATGGTCTTGAGAGTGAATTTGCCTCCATGCCACAGATCTTTGACGGTCAACTCCCTGGTACGCGCCAAAGACTCGATGTTGCCAATGCGATCCAGAGTCGCCTCGAGGTGCTCCTCAAAGCCTTCCTCGGCGCAGATCTCGCGGAAAGCATTCATCATCGGCACGGAGTCCGCTCGTACGCGGGCCTTGGAGTCGATCGTGAAGATGTTGATGGCGTCGTATTCTTGGATGAAGTCCGCACGCGTCATGATGTAGCGCGCTTCATGGAGTGGGATCTGGGGGAGGATGTGGCCGTGATCCTCATGGTAGACAGCTTCCATTTCCTTCTCGCGGTCTACCAGCGCTTTCGCCAGAACCATGGCCGCCGATGCGTACTTTTGCTGGTCCATGACGTCGTCGTCCATCTCATCGCCGAGAATCCAGCACTGGTTCAGGAACCACGTCTTTTCCAGCCGGCAGATCTCGTCGCATGTTTCTATCATGTCGCGGGATTTCGCCACGCGGCTGAGGTAGCTAATGCGGCCGCCGACTTTGTCGTAGACTTGCTCGAGGATGCTGTCGCTGGGGTTATCGTTGCGGTAGCGCACACGGTAGTTGCTCAAGGCTTGCATTGCTTGGGGTTTGGTGAGGTCCATGATGGGGATTACGTGCATTCGCGTTGCATAGCGCTTCAGACGTTCATATACCCAGTAGTCGTCGCTGTTGAAAACCACCGTAACGAGATTGCTGGCGGCCCATTGCTCGGCACGTTGCTGCAGAAGCTCGAGCAGGTCTTGACCCTGCTCGTTGCCACGGAGAAGATGCATTGAATTAACGATCAGGATGAGAGGACGACCGACATTCTCTCGCCGCCTCAGGGCGATTTTTTCCATTTTGTTGAAAGCACGTTCGATGTCGAGAAGGGCATTGGCGTCTCGTGGTCCACGGATGGAGAAGAGCGAGCCGATGTTGTCTTCGTGGAATTCAAAGTCCAACGCCTTTCCGAGACGGATTCGAAAGATCTCGGGGTCGGCGTGTGCTTCGAACATGGCGACGCCCTCGCCATCAATCTTCGCCATGGCGTCGATGAGCATGCTCGACTTTCCAGTACCCTTTTCGCCGACTAGTAAATGATATTGGCCTTTCAGCCTGCCATGAACGATGTCGTCGATCAGACCCTGTTCCTCACGGAGCACCCAATGGTCTCGATCCCTGTCCTCAGCATCGAGATACGCGAAACCAGTAGCTGAGCCTTGCTTCTGAGCCGCGGCCAGATCGAGGACGGGATCTCCAGGTCTAAAGGCGCCCTCCATTTTCTCGAGGACCATGTATTTGTAGTAGCGCGTGTAGCCGTAGCCAACCATGCCGAGGATAGCGACTGAGGCCGCCGTGGTCAGCGCAGATTCAGCCATCTTGTGAGCTGTAGAGCGCCATGACGACTCGTCACCGCCTCTTGACCTTCGAGAGTCGTCGTCGTCCTCGTTTGGGTCATCCGGTGGGCCTGGTAGATTTGGTCCGGGTGGCTGTTGAACAGAGGCAAAGCGCTTTTGTGAGATTCCAATTGAGCCGTCTCGAATGGCTAGATTGGCAGCTAGGGGGAAAGTACTCCTCAGTGAGTGTGAGGACTGCTGTGTCGCCACGCCGTATTTTGTGGCGACGGAAAACAAACGGAATGAACGAAGGGAAGCCATTGTCGGGGATGTGCACTGCAGCTAGTTCAATTCATAACACAAACCTCCCCAAGACCGGGCAGAAGACCCCGGAACAACCAGGTTCGGAGACGGATTATTAAGAAAAAGATGTTGATACAAGGGAAAGGTGAAGATGGTGGTGAGCCATAAGATTCGAGGCAGTGCAAGGCGGCCGTTGTCCCAGGAGAAGAAAGTCGAGGCTTGGCTAGAGGAGCACCTTGGGAGATCCCGACGCCAGACTTTTGGAAACAGAGGTGAGGGAGGATCAGACGTCGAACTTGCCCATTGGATGTCGCCATACTGTATTCAGGAACAAAATCAAAGGTTGACTTGACTTCACTTCATCGATGGGATCACATGATGTCGAGTTCGGAGATGCGGACGACATGTCAATAGCATCATCAATCAATCATCCACCACCGAATCCATCATTGGCAATCGGGCAAGGTCGGCATCGTCTGTGTGCTTGACCCCCCATGGCGTCCTAGCGCTTGGTACAAAGTTTATTTGAGTTTGTAGGTGATCGTCTCGTCTCCTTGCAGACTCCAGCGACCCTTTCTTCCATCACATCTTCTGTACAGTACGTGGCGCTTGTATTATATTATCTTCCACTTCTCAGCCCTTGTTGCATCCACCCTCCTTCATTGCGCCCTTCACTCCAGCCCTTTGCCGGCTCACAGCGCAGACTCACGACTCGATTCTTCATTATGGCGGCCAGCAATGACGTTTCGATTAAATGTAAGTCATCATCGGCGCAAGGCATCGAAGGCGATCAATCACCGATATTGCCAACCTGTACTCCATTGCTGTACGTGACCAACATGCTGACGACTCTCCCAAAGCCGATGAGCCCTCGACCAACCCCGAGCACGCGACCACCAACGGCAACGTAGAAGATGGAACCGTCGCCGCAGCAGGCGAGGCCGACGACCTTCCTCAAGGCCCGGAGAGTGTCTTCCAGCTCACCATCAAGCTTCCGCACACCCCTGGTGAGACCCAATTGATGGTCTCAACGCAAGAGCAGGTTCAGGACATCAGGCAATCCATTGTGGACCAGCCGCACACTTTCCAGTATTCATGCTTCCACCTCGAGCACAAGGGCAAGCGCATCAATGACTTTGTTGAGCTTTCCGAGGTGCCCGACATTATGGAAGACCCAGTGTGCACTCTGGTGGAGGACCCCTACACTGAGGCACAGGCTCGCATGCACATTGTTCGCGTGAGGGAGCTGATCGGTGCAGCTGGCGACAGGACGGATCTCGTCATGGGCATTGATGCCGGCACCAGCTTGTGTGATGGTGTGGAGATCACAGACAGCAAGGACCAAAGAGAGGACACCAACCCAGTCACCGGCTACGACCTCAATGCACCAGGTCCCATCTCTGCTATGCTTGCAAAGATGCGCGATCCTGCGCCGAAGACGATCAAGAGCCTTTCACTCTCTCCCTGGAACCCGCCTCCGTACAACTTGCGCAACCGCGGCCACCTGCTCTACCTCCAAGTCACTACCAATGAAGGAGAGCACTTCTCCATTACCTCCCACGTCTCTGGCTTCTACGTCAACCGCTCGACAGGCCACAAGTTCGACCCTGCGCCCAAGACTTCGCCCAAGGCTTACTCTGCGCACTCGCTCATCTCTCTGATCGCCCAGATTTCGCCATCCTTCGATGCGTCCTTCTCCAGCCTCCAGGAGTACAACGGCCAGCGTGACCCTCTCGCTTCTTACCAGTTGTCCAACAGCATTCCCGCGGCGCCTTGGCTCGTCAAGGCTTCCTCGCTGCAGCAGCACCAGCCGGATCTGGCCCGCTCGCAGGAAGCTCTTCTGCTCTCTGGTGCCGACAACATGGAAACGCTGCGCGACTGGAACGAAGAATTCCAGTCCACTCGTGAGCTGCCCAAGGAAACTGTGCAGGACCGTGTCTTCAGGGAAAGGCTTACCAGCAAGCTTTTCGCGGAGTACAACGAGGCCGCCGTTCGTGGCGCATGCCTGGTTGCCCGCGGTGAGGTCCAGCCGCTCAACCCGACCGAGGAGCGTGACGCCCAGATCTTCGTGTACAACAATGTCTTCTACTCGTTTGGCGCAGATGGTGCAGGCACCTTCACAAGCGACGGTGGTGACGAAGCCGCTCGTGTGGCTGTTGGCAAGGACGTCCAGGGCGTGAAGAACGTCAATCAAATGGACATTGACGGCCTTTGCACTCCTGGTACCGTTGTTGTGGACTACCTCGGCAAGCGCATTGTCGGACAGAGCATTGTGCCTGGTATCTTCAAGCAGCGCGACCCTGGTGAGAACCAGATCGACTACGGTGGAGTTGAGGGCAAGGATGTTATCGCCGAGCACGAGGGATTCGTGAAGCCGTTCAGCGAGCTTAGCAAGAACATGCGTGTCAAGAAGCATGCCGTCTGGGACAAGGAGGGCAAGAGGCACGATCTCGAGGCTTCTGTCGAGACCAAGGGTCTGCTCGGCACTGACGGCAGGAAGTACGTCCTGGACCTCTACCGCGTTACGCCTTTGGACATTGCTTGGCTCGAGCAGCACCGGGGTGATGGCCAGACCGACGAGCAGCGCTACCCTCACAGAATGACTGTGCTTCGTCCTGAGCTTGTCGACTCCTACCGCATCACGAAGCTCAGGGAATACATTGCGAAGATGCTGGAGGAGAAGCGTGAAGCAAAGAAGGCCGAGGAGGAGAGCGCGGAGAAGAAGGACGGCGAGGCCAAAGACGGCGAAGAGCAGCCCAAGCCGCAAGAGTCTGTTGACGTTTCCGGCTTCTCTTTCACTCTCAACCCCGATGTCTTCTCTGGCCAGCTTCCGCAGAACGAAGAGGAGAAGGCAAGCTACCAAGAAGACGAGGCTGATGTGCGCAAGGTCTGCGACTACCTCAGAGTCGATGTCATCCCTCGTTTCCTTCGCGATCTGCAAGAAGGCGAGACTGGCTTCCCGATGGACGGTGCCAGTCTTACCAGTACCCTTCACAAGCGCGGTATCAATGTCCGTTACCTTGGCGAACTTGCACGCCTGGCTGGCGAAAAGGATGAGAACAGGATGCAGGCTCTCAAGCAGATCTGCCTTCAAGAGATGGTCAGCAGAGCCTTCAAGCACGTTGCTAACAAGCAACTGCGTGACCTACCGCCTGCCTTCTCTCAGAGCTGTATCTCTCATCTCCTCAACTGCCTTCTTGGTGCCGACTACAACGCACAACCGCCGGCAGAGTTTGACCAGGAGCTCAAGTCCATCTACTCCGAGACTGATTTCAGCGTCGAGAAGATCACGCCGCAGACCCTAAAGGACGAGATTGTGCGCCAGGTTGCCCTGCGCTACCGACACACCATCGAAGGTGACATCGTCCAGCCTGGCAAGCAGCTGCAGATGCTGCGTGAGGTGTCTCTGAAGCTTGGCTTCCAGCTCGAGGCCAAGGATTATGCTTTCTCCAAGGACGCTGCTGCTGAGCAGTCCGACTTGAAGGAGAGGTCCTCCTCCGACTCGCTGAAGGTGCCTCAGACCAACGGCACTAAGCCTGAAGGTGGTAACAAGAAGAAGAACAAGAAGAGGAACGCGGATCCTTCGCCGGCTCGCTCTGCAAACACCGCGGCCGCTGCGCCTGCTGTCACCTTCCACCCTGACAATGTCTTCAACACCGTTCCCATCATCAAAGAGGCCTCGCCACGCAGTGTACTCGCTGAGGAGGCTCTCGATGCTGGCCGCATGAGCATTCAGCAGGACCAGAAGGATCTCGGCCAAGAGCTTCTGCTTGAAAGCTTGAGCTTGCACGAGCAGATTTACGGCATCCTCCACCCGGAGGTCGCCCGTGTCTACTACGCCCTTTCGACCATCTACTACAGCTTGGACGAGAAGGCCGGCGCCGTTGAGCTCGCGAAGAAGGCCGTCATCGTTTCCGAGCGCACTCTCGGCGTCGATTCGACTGAGACTATCCTGGCTTACCTCAACCTCTCCCTGTTCGAGCACGCCACCGGAAACACGAGGAACGCTCTTGCGCTCGTCCGCCACGCTCTCGACCTGTGGAAGGTTGTGTACGGCATCAAGCACCCTGATTCGATGACCACCATCAACAATGCTGCCGTTATGTTGCAAACGCTCAAGCACTTCCACGACTCCCGCCTCTGGTTTGAGGCTTCGCTCGCTATCTGCGAGGAGGTCGCTGGCAAGCAGAGCATCAACACTGCCACTCTGCTCTTCCAGTTGGCTCAAGCTCTTGCTCTCGATCACGACAGCAAGTCCGCTGTTACCAAGATGCGCGAGTCTTACAACATCTTCAAGACTGAGCTCGGCGCTGACAACCAGAACACCAAGGAGGCTGAGACTTGGCTCGAGACGCTTACCCACTCAGCTGTCAGCCAGGCCAAGCAGGCTCAGCAGCTCCTCACAAACCGTAAGCTGCTGCTCCGCAACGGAGGCCGTCCTGGTGCCTCCAGGACAGTCATGGGTACCCGCCCACAGCCGCAGGTCGGCCAGAGCACGAGCCCCATGCCCGAAGCCCTGCAGCAAGCTACTGGTCGCAACGACCAGAAGAGTGTCGACGAGCTGTTGAAGTACATCAACGGTGAGAACTCGAGCAAGCAGACACCCAAGAAGAAGACGACGAACCCGAAGAAGAGGCAGCAGAAGGCGTAATTTAGAGAACAGTAAAAGTACAAAGGAGTGCACGACTGGAGGATAAAGGGATGGGATCGGTGCGACGCATTTGTTGCACGGCCTCAAAATTCAGGGGTCTTTTTGCATTTTGTACATTTCTTGGGTGCATTGCCGAAGCGTGGCGCTTGGTACTTGCTGATGACTCTGGCGGTTGACGATTAGATCTCGACTCATAAAATTTGGAGCTTGTATAAATGTGTAAGATAATCTGTTGTTACGTCTCTACTGGTTTCTCTAGATCTTGTCGAGGAGACATCGCCTTGAATTCAGCGTTCACTAGAGTGCTGTCGGCGCCTTTGTGTATGTCGAAGGGTTCCATGTACCAGTGAGAGTACGTTAATTGAGACACAAGAATCAGGTACTGTACTGCATCTCGTACCTAGAAAACGTTGATCGTCGTTGCACTTTTCGTTATCTCCGTTTAGGTGGAGTTGATCTCCCAAAAGCGGCGTAGCGTGTTTGAACGACCATATCACGTCAACTCCCATCACATTTGAACCATCACGTCCTTCTTCTAGACACCTTGCACGTGTTTCTCGGATCGACAACGTTAAGCGGCGTCTTACTTCGTGTCAGCAGTGTCACTAGAAAGCAGCCTTTTGCCAGGATCAAGCCTCTCAGCCATGGACAAAGACGACCTGCCTCGTTATACGCCATATGACGAGCAGTCAGCTTGGTTTCGACAGAGACGTCGCCGTCGTCAAGTTTTCAGATGCATCATACTATCGCTCGTGGCGTACGCCACATATCTGCACTTCAACCCCAAGCCAGTCTACACTCGTGTCGAACCCGCCACCGGATCGTTGTCCATTGAGAAACTGCAGGCAGACTATGCTCAATGTTCCAAGCTCCGCTCCAAGCCGCAAGACCCAAGTGGCCCCAGGGATCGCAATGCGAGGTGGAACGGCGGCAATGCGACTCTGATTCGCAACACGACCATCTGGACCGGAGAGCCCGTCGACGGCGAGTACTCGTGGCAACATGGCGATGTGCTCTTGGAGTACGGCCTGGTTTCACGCGTGTCGAATCATATCCCGAACACCGAGCTGCCTGAAGGTTGCGTGGTGCAAGACGGCAGTGGTAAGATGCTTACCGCAGGCATCGTTGACATGCACTCCCACGCAGGAGACTCGCCTTTGCCCGAGACTCGCGGAGGTACAGATGATAACGAGATGAGCTCCGATACCACGCCCTACGTAAGGTCACTCGATGCTATCAACCCGCTGGACCCGCAAATCCAGGTGATCAAGTCAGGCGGAGTGACGACTTCACTTATCTTACCTGGTAGTGGAAACGTTAGTAGACTTGATGAATGATTGTGCTTGACACAATGTCAGCTAACGCTTTCATAGAACATCGGCGGCGAAGCCTTCGTCATCAAACATGCTGTTGGTAAATCTGATGGCCGCCCAGAGCTCAGTGCAGAGGACATGCTAGCTGATCCAGACCGCAACTGGAGGTACATGAAGATGGCATGTGGCGAAAACGCCAAAGCTGTTTACGGTCGTGTCGGAAGAGACTTCGGACCAGTTTCTCGGATGGGTGAGGCATGGGAGTTCAGACACGCCTTTGACCAAGCAAGAGAACTTGTACAGGCGCAAGACGACTGGTGCTCGGCTGCTGATCAGATGCAACTTGCAGACATGCAAAGCTATCTACCCCTGGACCTCAAACTTGAGAGCCTCGCGGCCGTACTGCGTGGCCAGGTTCATGTCAACACCCACTGCTACACCGTTCCGGATCTAGAGGCTTTCATCAGGCACACCAATGAGTTCAAATTCCCGGTCCGGGCATTCCATCACGCCCATCAGACGTATCTGGTACCCGAGATCTTGAAGCGCAACTACGGCGGCCGGCCTCCTGCTGCTGCTCTGTTTGCAGACAACATGTACTACAAGGTCGAAGCTTACATCGGCTCCGAGCAGGCTGGCAAGATCTTGAATGAGAACGGGATCACACCCGTCTATGTTTCGGATAACCCAGTCATCAACGCGCAGCATGTGCTTTTCGAAGCAGCAAAGGCCTACAAGTATGGACTGCCTTATCACGTTGCTCTGGCCGGTGTGACTAGCGCCTCTGCTGAGTTACTTGGGCTGGGTGAGAGAATTGGCAAGGTGAAGGAGAATTTTGATGCAGACATCGCTCTCTGGGATTCCGACCCTCTCAGTGTTGGGGCGACGCCCGTTCAGGTCTGGATAGACGGCACAGCACAATTTGAAGATCCCGTGCCGCTCAAGAAACCAAATGCAAAGCCGATTGACCAGGAGCAGGCTCTTGAGCCTTCTACAGGACCGGCAATCCGATACGAAAATGTGGTCATCACAGGCGTCTCGCGAATTTTGCTCCCTGGACTGGATGACACACGTACTGACGATCTGACGAGCGTTGTTGTCAAGGATGGCAAGATTGAATGCATCGGCAGCTGCGAAGATGTCATCAAGAACCTCTCGAACGCGAAGGCCATCTCACTTCACAACGGACACTTCGCTCCTCCAGCTACTGCCTTCGCCTCTTATCTCGGTGTGGAAGAGATATCCGCCGAAGAAGTCACAAACGATGGTGGCAACAACGCTGAGAGCTTCAGCGCCGCTATCGATGGCCTGTCATTCGGCAGTAAATCGCTCCAAGCAGCGTACTCCCACGGCGTGACACGCGCTATCTCGGCGCCAGCCTATGATCAAAATGGCCACAAGGGTGTAAGTGTCGGCTTCCGAGTGAATGCAAAACATGGTCTCGACAAACACGCCATCTTCGAATCCCACGTCGCGGTACACTACACACTCACTCTAGATGCAAGAAGAGGTAGCAACCCGTCGATCTCGAGTTTGATCGACGACCTAAAGACCAAACTCATCAAAGCTTCAGCAGTGAACGCGACGACAATCGCCGACAACGACCAAGAGACCCGTTCTCTATACCGCGTCGTCCACGGAGAACTGCCCTTGGTCATCACTGTCCACAAAGCAGACACCATCGTATCTCTGCTTCGCCTCAAATCGGAAATTGAGGCTCACTTGAGCAGCAACAAACCCTCCCCCAGCAGGCTCCGTCTAGTCCTTCTAGGCGCCGCCGAAGCCCACCTCCTCGCCCCCGAGCTCGCAGCCGCCAACGTGGGTGTCGTTCTGGCGCCTCCCTTCCCTTACGGCGAGACCTGGGATCAGCGCCGCAGTCTAACGGGCGCACCTCTCACCAATGGCACTGCTATTGACGTTCTCCATGCCCAAGCTGTGAACTTCGCTCTTGGAACGGCGGAGGACTGGCAGACTAGGGATATGTATCTCTTCGCGGGGATCGCGCGTGCGAATGGTGGTGGTATGATCAGTGAGAAAGAGGCTTTGGATCTGATTTCGGAGAATGTGTACGATATACTGGGCTTAGAGAAGTCGAAGGGAGACGCAAGGGAGGAGTGGGTTGTTTTTGAGGGACACCCGTTGGAGATCAGGAGCCGTGTTGTTGCTGTTGCTGATGGCAGCGGCAGTGTTGACGTGTGGGAGTGATTGAGAATATAGGGTTGGTACATATGCAGATTTTTATGACTTGCTACCTTGATTCCGAGTTTTGCCTTGTCTTCTGAAATTTGGCTGTTCTTCGATGCTAATGCAGGGAACATGCGAGAAATGTGCCCAAGATCTTTGATTTTTTCCTCCACATTATTGGGTTTCTGCAAGATTATCGCTCGAAATTCGAGTACTTGAGTTGCTTCCCGCATGGCTGCCTTGCTACATGGTAGATTGTTTGGTTGGCCGCGCAGGTGCTGGAAACGACGAGCCTCGCCGGAAATGATTCCTCCCAGATGCATGAGCAACCCTGGCGCCACGGGCTCCTGTCGTCCGCCCGCAGATAGATTATGGACGCTTCCAATGTTGGAGCATGTAGCCAACGCCGACAAACTAGATGGCGCTAGCAGGTTCTCCGTCGGCGAGCAAGTGAGAACGGACGAGCCCATATTTGGCATCTTCAGCTGCTTGTCTCAATCTTGCCAGTCCCAAACGGTCTTCAGGAATTGCACCATGTTGACACGTTTTCCCTTCATCTCAACCATCCATGGGTGATCAAGCATACGCCAAGGTGTTGCACGGCGGTCGGCTTGCTTTTCAAGACTGTGGGAGTGGTTAGCTTGATGCCTGGGCAGATTTTTCCTTGTGATGTTCATGACTCACCAGCATTCGATGAAGTACTTGAAACTCTCACTCCACTTGATGCCTTCGGATGGCTCGTCTTTCAGCTTGGGTATCGGTTGGCGCACGATGTACGTAAGCAAGTCGATAAGGCCGGCTCGCGGCTGCATTTCTGTGCCGTCCGCTGGGAACGGGAAGCGATGTTGCGCCACTTCCAACAACGTGACACCGAGGGACCAGACGTCAGATGTTATGGTATAAGACTGGCCTGTGATACGCTCGGGAGCCATGTAGTAGGAAGTGCCGATGAAAGTATTGGCGTCGCCCTTCGTGCCGAACTCTCCACTGACGCCGAAGTCACATAGCTTGACATCGCCGGTGCGAGTGAGTAGGATATTGCTAGGTTTGATATCGCGGTGGATGATGCGATGTGAGTGCAAGTAAGTCAAGCCATTTAGTACGCCTTCCGCCACCTTGCCCAATACTTTCTCGCCGGTCCGGCCGCCGAGCTTCTTAACTTCGCGATAGATTGAGTCGAGACTGCCGCCTTCACAGAACTCCATGCTGATACCGATGCTGCCTTGGGTGTCGTCCATATAAGCGCCGTAGTATTGGCAGATGTGTGTTGATGCGCACGATTTGTTGAATGAAAGTTCGCGAACAATCTGCTTTTTCACGTCTGGGTTGGGATCGGTGGTGATGATCTGAAATATAATGGTCAGTTGGAACTCCAGAACTGGTAATACATCCGTCGCCTACCTTCAAGGCAAACACAGTCTTGCCACCTTTGAGGATACACCTGGTCACGGCACCTCCGGCACCCTCACCGAGGCTTCCCAGCTCCACAATTCGTCCTTCCTTACTCGCAACTTTCCATCCTGCATCATCCAAGTCTTCAACATCCAAAGGTCTTCCTATGTCAATGCTCAGCTGCTCCAGATTGGGCAGCAATCCTTGCATACTGTTCTCCCGTTCCATGCCCGCGCCTCCTGAATGTGCCGAGCTGCTGCTGTATAGCGAGCCTGCCGCTGACTCTGGATCGCCGGGGTTTCGTAGCATCTCTGCAAAGTTTAGTGCCGAGTACGACGAAGTTGTGGAGACTGACCCGCCGTGATTCGTACTGTGCCCAAAACTGTTTGTCCGACTGTGCGCGCTGTCGTCGCTGCTGCCTCCTCCATTTGCAGAGAGGCCTGTACCAGGCATCTGCAGAGTGAGTTTCCTCTTCGTCTGTGCATTGTTCTCCTGTGGTGTCCGAACATTTCCCATTGGTGTCGCCAGGCTCAGCTTTGGCGGCTGTTGTCGTGGAGGTATTGACAGGGGCGGCAAGCCTGATGTGCTGAGCGACATGGGAGGAGCAGCGGCGCTGTTCACGGGTCGTGCATTTGGTGAAGGCGGGATCGAAAGGCCGAGTTTTGGAACCCTACTGCCAGATTGTTGGCGGTTTGTACCTGGGATTGGAGGACGAAGGAGAGGCGCCGGGGAAGCCATGTCCATACGGTCGGGAGGGTGTTGAGCCACAATGGGCTATCGAAAAGGCCGTCAAAGAGGCGTGGACAACCTCTTGACAGCCTGGTAGCAGAGTAAGGATGAGGGCGAAGTGAGAGCTCCAGGCGGATAGTCGGTTCGGCGGATGCGGAATGCAAGAAGCCGGACGTGAACACAAGAGAAGGTGTGCTCGGGAGGGCAAACTCGAGGTCGGTGGTGTTTCGTGAGTGGGCTTGTAGGCGAGCAGGACGCGTGTTTGGTAATGCGTGAGATGCACGCAAGCGGGAGTGGGGCCTGGGCCGACTAGACGTGGGTTGAGGGATGGAGGATTCGCACGTGTTCCAAATGATGTGGCAGACAGCCGATTCCTACTGCTGCTACTGCTGCGGCTGGCGAGAGTTGGAAGAAGAGATAAGTTGGTAGAAGAGATGAGGTGAGGCGGAGTGAGCGGTGGTGGTATGGGTATCGCGGGTACCTTAGTATGACGCCGCGGTGCTTGGTGCTTGGTGGTGGTCGTGGGGCCAGCGGCGTAGTGTGACTAGGGACTACCTGGGAGAGAGAGGGCAAAGTTAGGTGGTCGCTCACAGCTGGACAATGTGACACGGAGTAAGTATCAGGTAGATGAGGATGAGGTTGCCTGAAGAAGACTGCAAGAAGTAGGTACAGTATGTTCTCAGGAGAGCATGTTTTCCAGCATGTCTTGTCTTGTCTTGTCTTGTCTTGAGAGGCGAGCTGTAGTCCTTGACGCTCCAACTGCCTCGCCTGCGCAACAGACTACTAGACTGACGCCGCCCTCAGCTGTTGTCGCAGCAGGCGCCAATCACCGGGCGAGGACGGTGGTGTTGGTTTGTTTGACATTGCCGCCCTGGTCTAGTCTGGAAGTCACCTCAAGGCACCAACGCACAGCGCATCATTTCTCTCGCCTTCTTCCACTTATCATCCGCTCTCTCATCTCTCATCACCATCACCAGCGCATCCGCCGTCCCAACATCTGCAATCACATCTATCACGTGTGCCCGAGCCGACCTATACCTACACAGTTAACCCTGCAGCTCCTCGGCCCAAGAGAAAGCGATTGGATAAGCGCCCTAACTGGCGGTCTACCACTCATGCACTCCACCATGCACAACCCTGCACAGAGGCACTTATGCTGCCGAGGCCCTGGCCCTACGAAACATTCACAAGACAATTCCATCTCGTAGTCTCGCTGGTCCGGGCCTCAGAGTGTGAAAACATGTCACCTGATAAGGCCTCCATCCTGCGTGAATATGCCGCAGCAAAAGAAACTGCTCAGCTCGCGCGACGCCCGGCCCAAAATCATGTTGGCATTCGCTGAACCCACTTGTCACATCGAATATACAATCCCACCACGAGGTGATACCAGCAGCTTCCAATATTGAATCTCGGGCGAGGCCAGTGGGATGCATGAACTGAGATGCATGAACGAAAGCGATTGTATCTCCCGGTGACTCGAGGTAGTACCGGAAGCCATCAATATGAACCTACTGAGACTTCTCTGCTAAGCAAGCATCCTGCCAGCGATCTATCCTAGACCGCTGGCGGCCTTCTGCGACCAGGCTGACAGAATCGCTGATGCCGACCTCTTCTGCATCCCACTCATCAGCTTCTAGTTGCGTTTCCTCTCTGACAGATCCCGTCTCGCCACCCTCAGGCACTTTGGAAAGCCATTTGCGCACCGTTGGTGAAGGAGCCGAAGCCATCATGTCTTGCTCCTTCGAAATCGTGTATCCGTACCCGATACCGTCTCCCATGACTTCAAAAACCGACTCGTTGTCGGTGAAAGGTAACGGTACACCAGCCTCAAACGCCATGCGCTTGACATCCGCGTATGTTGCTTCCGCCTCGATGAGCGCTCGCGTCAGATCGCGAAATCGGATCACCCAACGCACGTCGAAAGCTTCAGGAGAGTCGTCCGTGGTTTCCTCACCTCGGTCCGCGGCTTCCACATTGGTTTGATATTCTCGAGCCCGGTCATTTTCGCGGTTGTCAAAATCTCGATGGGCAAGGTCAAGCGCTTCTTTGGCTGCCCAGAGGCTGTTGATGACCGCCTGCCTGGCTCGCTCCTCTTCGCTAGGTGGCGGCACTTTCTGGTAATCCCTGTTATTGTCTAAAGGCAAGACAGCGTCCTCGAAAACGAAGTCGTCCGGCCCTTCAAGCCGTCGACAAAAGTTCAAGTACTCTTGACTGATATCGAGCGTCTCTATCTCTGGCTCTGGCTCTTCCTCATACGGGGCAATGAGACCTGCGCAGATGAATGCCTCCTCCAGGTGTGCGTTGACTGCTGCCTGCCGGTTCCGCAGCTGCTTGGCATGCATTTCAACATCAACGGATGCTTTTTTTTTCGATCGTTGACGTCCGACAACATCAATTGCAAGTTCATCAGTTGCTGTTCCAACCTTTTCCCGTCTTCCGTTTCGATCCGACCATCGTCCTCTAGCCTGCAAAGTCTAGCCCTGCAGCTCGCAATTTCTCTGTGAACGCTGTCTTCCAGACGGGATAGTGACTGCCTTTGGAATAATCCTTCGAGCTCGATGCGCGAATACTCATGCTGTCTCCGGATTGCGACTTGGATCTTCTGGGAGAGATCATAGGTTATGAGTAAGGCCACACAGTTCTTCACGCCATCGGCGGACTCGATGAATCGAGCTGGACCATCTGTGAAGTCCTCAGGTTCTTCCAATCCGAATCTCGTGTATAATCTTTCACGCAAGGACTGGGCTTCCTCGAACGGGAGAGGCTTAGTGTCCTCGATGTCGAATTTTGGGGGATCTTGTCCGCTCTCTTCAATCAGACCATCAACATCCTCTCGATGGTTCTCGACAGTAAGCGCTGCGTCATGTGCGGTATCCAGAACGTCGGGATCATGAGTGGGGATCTTTTGCTCGGAGCCTTCGATTGACGCTGAAGCATTCATAGCGATGTCTTCTACCGGCTCTCCATGAGGCTCTGAAGAGTAGGGTTTCTGAGTGCTTTCTGGGCGAGATTCTGCCGATGACACTGATGCTAATTGAATGTCAGAATCATCACAAGGTGCCTCAGCGGTGTCGCGGTCCAGCTCTTGAGCCTCATCCAGCCTTTTAGGTTTACTCTTTGGCTTGTAGAGCGTGAGTAGATCGCGCTTCAGGATAGATAAAGTCTTCATGTTATCGTTGGGCCCTAGGAGAACCGAAACGAAGTTCTGGTGAGGTCTGCAGGATTAGGATCGAAGGGGAATATACCAAGACTACATGTGTGATGAGTCTAGGGGATTTCTTTGTTTAACGAAGTCTTACTTCCGCAATGAGACCAGAGATTTTCGTTCGGGGATGTTAAACCCGGTCGTCTTCGATGAGACAAAGGAACGCTTTGAGTAGGCGCTCAATTGCTCATCACTGCGTCTTTGTACTCAGTGCCCAATGGTTCCATCATATTACGCTTACTTACCCCGACTCTAATCCTTCATCGACACTCTACGCTACAGCCGAACATTTTTGCCCCAGCACTCAACATGCGATACAACGACGAATTCTCCAAAGATGCGAATCATCAGGGATCTACAAAAACAGTCCTGAAACCGGGAATGAAGGCGACCCTGGCACCTGGCACTGATAGTTCACCTGTTCCGGGCCCTACGCCATCATCACACCGCACGTCTAATGTCTGGGATCAGAGTGGCACGAATGCGATTAAGAGCAGTCTTGCTGCTGCACGAAATCCATATCAGGCGTCACGCGGTGCTCCCACCGGCCCTCGAGCGACTCTACCCAAGTCTACATTGATGATGAACGTTCAGACTCCTTCTGACATGGTTACAGATCTGGAAAACTTGAATATCAACCGCACTCAAAATAAGGATTGGAAACCGAACCACACACAATACTACGATCCATCGCACGGCCCAACACGCTCGACCATGACCACCCAGTGGCGTAACACCAATGCAGCAAGCCGAGCAGGGAGCACTCGCTCATTTGCTCGTCAGCCATACTTCAGCGAATACTGTCGAGCTTCGAATTACACGCGTCGCGACTTTCGCCTAGGCGATGTCATCACAACGCCCTTCCACACCTCGAACACCAACCCACACGTGACTCCGGACGACAATTGTCTGACCCTGACTGCCGTGGGTCCAGCATATTCCAAGCGGCGAATGATGGTGGTGCTATTCATCCACATCCAAGACCTCTATTGTCTCCCGTTATATAGTTTCGGCAATCGCGGGCTGAAAGAGAAATCCGATCATCTCAAGAAAGAATACGTTTGCATGGCGAACGACGGCGACGAAGCATTTGTCAACCAGGGCATTCACCCACCTGTGATTATCCAGGCCCACCATCCCGTGTTGCCGAACACTACAGTCCATCTGACGGGCGGAGTACGAGTTAGGTGTAACGAGGACATGCACAACGCTGGTCGATTGACGCGAGACTCTTACTACGAGCTGCTCGGCGTGTGGTCTGAGCTGGTGAACGGTGCGAGGACTGAGCCATGGCGGCAGTGAGTGACCAGAACACGGCTGATGGAACAATGGTTTAGCCAATGTTATGTACATATTCCACTGGAGATGCCATTGATATATCTGAGATGAATTACTTTTGAATTCACTGTCTTCTGACGAGCAAATGGAGTATGATTGAATGGTCAAGGTTTCGGTTCGACTGCCATCTACTCCCTCACTTGTTGGAGATAGTGACCTTGACACAGGTCAATTTAAGCGTACGACCCTCTAACAATCACCAGTTATCCACCAAAATTAGCACTCCGCGGTACTAAACTTCTAAATTAACCCGAAGCTCTGGGGTAGCACATCTTTGTCTTAGCGATGACCTCTACGCTTGTGAGAGATGTGAGTCTTTATGAATACCCAATGCTGGCCATGGACATCCAGTGAGCGGAAACGAAAGCCGCGTATCTAGGGGAGTCGAACTAAATAATCAAAAACACCTCAGCTAATTTTGTGTTTAGGGAATAATAAGATGGCATTCTCAGGAGAAGCTCGAATATCTCGAAGAACGCTCACTACACGTGACCCAACCAGTTGAGGGGATAGGTAATAATCACTTTCTCAGCCTGGGTGGGTAAAACCAAAGAAGGAATGGAGGTTTCATCAAATTACATGGATCGCGTTAGAAAACATGAGCAAAGCGCTTTTCCCCTACACCATTATTGTGGCAAGTATTCCAACAGCTCCCAAGATGGCGGAAAGAGGCCATTGTGCTGCGATTGCTGAACCAGCGTTATCCGATTGCATTTCGGGCGGGTTGTCGGAAGTGTTGGTACCGGTCGCTTCTGTATCTTCGTTGTCGTCGTCGTCGTTGTTGCTGCTGCTGCTGCCGCCATTTCCTGTCTCTTCCGGAGAACCGTTAGTGCCGGATGCGGTTCGAGATGCGGTTCCTTCCGCTCCTTCGCCAGTCGCTGTCGCTTCAGCCGACACAACTGAAAGCTTGCCTAGGGCTTCTGTGTCTGCGTCGTTCGAACCACTATCTGATTGACCACCTGTCGCAGTTTCCACGGGCACGACTTGGCCACGGCTGTTGGTAGAGAACGAGACCGTGTTTCCGTTGATGACGACTGCAGACCCAGTGGGCTCAAGAGAGTAAGTGGTGCCGTCTACGGTGACGGGCGATCCTCCCGCGGTCAATGGCGTGTCGCCTACGAGAATGGTTCCAGGCGAGTGTTGGTCCGCATTGCCATTCGAGCCTGCATTCGAGCCAGAGTCGTCTTGGTCATGGTTGGTGGCTGCAGACTCTGTGTTCGCAGGCAGTTCGACAAGCTCAGATCCCACTATTCCTAGAGTCGGTCCACCTCCTTCAGGTGTGACAAGAATCGTGCCAGGGTTCTCCAGGTGGGCGCTCGGTGCTATAGTAATATAAGTCTTTCCGCCAGAAACGGTCGCGACCGGGATGACTAGCGAGCTTTCCGATGGCTGGATTATCGGTTTTGGGGCCGGGGTTCGTGTCGCAGATGGCTGTGATTCTGGGGCTTCAAGAGAGAGCTGTGTGCGCTGAGTAACTGGTGAGGATGTAACGCCCTCTGGCACGTCCAGTTCGAGGCCCGTGACCTGTGTGACGGGCGCAAAAATGGTCCATTTGATGTCGGAAGTTGTTGTGTTCGCTGTGTTGGCGGTGATATTGACGGGCCACACCTTGGATTCTACCGCGATGGTCAGTCCTGTGGCTTCTTTTATCCTCTTCTACCAGCCATCAGCAATAACATACCATCCAAAGGCGTACCTGTCACGCCGAGTATGATAGATGCAAAAGACGCGACCTTGAACAGCCCCATGATTGGCCGTTGACAAGCCAAAAACGCCTTCAGGATTCAAAGCCAAGCAAATGCCTCCCAATGCAGAGCGGATACGAGGCTAGCACTCGCGGATTGTTAGAGACGAAGCGAGACGGTGGTATGCAAGACTAGACGGTGGTGAAGTCGCCGTCTATAAAGAAGGTACGAAGTGAAAACTCGAGGAGGAAGAACCTCGTGTCACCCAGAGTTGAGAATCTTCGCGGGAGGAAGAAAAAGTGTAATGTTTCGTTTGTAGGGCCTGCGACGGACGGTACAGTAGTGCCCAGGTGAGGGAGAGGGAAAAGGTGGTTCAGCTACCGTGTTACGTGGGACTGCCTTCGTTTCCTCACGAGCTGAACAACTAGCGCAGCACTACTCTTGAGCAAATGGCATGCACGCTCGGCGAGAGACGACGAGCGCACGCTCCCTCGTACCGTTCGGCAATGGCAACCTTGGAAGGTTTGCAGGGCAATCTGGATACTACTCTACGCTGCTGTGCTGGACGAACGCAGTAGAAGGGCCGCTGCGGCCTCGCGGCGTGTTGGCTCTGAATCCTTTCGGGTGCTCGCCGCGACTTGGCAGCTCGATTCGGAATGGCCGCGAACCTGACGATGGTACTCGCTACTAAGTACCGTACCATGTTTAGTGTTAGTCAATCAAAAACGACAACAAGGGTCTCCGTGGAAGAATTGAATCTTTGGAGCAGACTGATGTGATGGCAGGTTGGTACCGTACTACCCAATGCACCCGTTTACCAACCTGATCACCATGTTGATTGATAGCAGAGTTTATGTATCTCTTAGCCTGATCGCAACGCTCAATAGATTGTGCAGATCACGTTCGGCTTCCTCAGTTCATGCCACAGTCTGTGGATCAAAGTCTTTCAGTCCTCGCAACCAGCCTCGTGGAAGTTGAGATACTAGCAGTTACAGAAGACGGAATCTACCTGGCATCTCACCAGGTCGAGCTTTTGTCAGCGGTAGTATCAGCTGCCTCAGTGCATCATATACATGCTAGCACCAATGGGAGACTCGTCGACGATGTTCCTTACACGCCCTTCTGTATTCAAGAGACTGGAGTATGTACATATGAATGTCTGATCCGAGATCCAATGTCAGCATTGGACCAAAGGTAAACTGGCCCTGATTGCATCTCGGGGGATGAATAGACTGAGAAGTGTTCGGGAGACGCTGATAGCAGCAGGCCTGTCTCGATTAACTTGTCCTCTGGAAGATTAAATACATCTTGGAGAATTCCCGAGCTTTCTCACATGGCGCATCAAGTAACGGCTCAAGCAACGGCCGGTAAAAACACATCCCGTCACTAGAAGCAAATCGCATGCGGTTCAAAAAAAGACAATGGTCTGAAGTTCGGAAGCTACATGTTTCGCGTAAAGTGCATAAAAAGGAACAAACAAACAAAGCAAAAGGTGTTCGTTGCCTGTATAAGGCGAGGTGAGGTGTTGGCGACACAAAACAAAAAAGGGTCAAAAGCGAAGATGTTCGACATGCAAGTTGTGGCAAATACAGCCGGGACAAAGATCCCGATTCCCTTCCGAATCCTTCATGCTGGCGGCACTGGTAGCCTCGTGCCCTTTTTCCTTCGCCCGCGAGTACCGGTGCTCGACGCTGTCGTTATTCAGGTGCATTCGATCAGCTTTAACCTCGTTGCCGTAGCATCTCAAGAGATGAGATATGGGCTAGGCGAACTCATCGGTGCTGATAATTGCAATGCCTAGCGGAGCAAACCCGGTGTTTCAAAAACTGGATATGATTTTTCTGCTGCTGTGTTTTTCTCCAAATATGCAAAATTGTTGTTCTGATGAAAGATTGCAGGTTCCGTAATGTCGTAAGCTCCCAAGTCGAGTGATATCTGTTCCACCCTCGAGGTAAATGTGTTCAGGGGGTCCACGGTTCGCTCGTTTGGATGATTAAGTCGTTCAAAGGCATCCACATGATTGACTCTCGGGGACAGAATCAGGGCGATGCTGGCAGCACTCTGTCCCAAATAATTTGTCCCACGAGATATTGGGTCTTGCGACGACCCGAGAAATTGGGTGCTGCTAAGCATCCATCTTGCCAAAAATGCCATCATCGTCGTCATGCTGGTGACGGGAAGAAGTGTGCGTTTCCTCGTCCGACATATCGTCATCCATGTCTACGTCGTCTTGAGCGTCGGTGTAAGAAGACAGGCGAGACGCCAGGCCTGGAACCGATGCGCCCTGGTATTTCGCCGGAAGCGGTGGAACGGGAGGTATGTCAGCCGCCAATGCGGTGGGAGCACTCTTGGGCGTCCCGTATGAGCAGCTGAGCAGGCCAACCGCGGCAGCGAGGTCGGCCGGATCCTCCTCAGGATAGCTCTCTGCGATGCTGGTGTTGGCAGTACCAGGGCGGTTGCTGGACGCGCTCCACTGGCGGTAGTGGCTTCCAAAGCCGGACACGCTGGGCGCGCTGTCGGAGAACGCAGACTGATACGATCTCGAATACGCACTGCTGGAGTTAGAGTAGCGCTTGGTGTTGGAATCGCGGTAGGCGTGCTCGCTTTGCGGCGGCGGCGATGTCTCCGCCGAGCTCGGGTCATCGTCGCGAAGATCGGACGATCCCGAGGCAGCAGGAGAGGAGGAGTCGCTGTCGTGGGCAGGAGTACCATCTGCGTTCATAGCCACCAAGACCGAAGCAGCTTCGAGCAGCTGCACCTGCTGGTGCTTGGAGATCAGCAGCTTGGAAGTGTACTGCCACTGCGGCGTGTGTTCCCATCTGCATATCAATCGTTAGCCCTGTTTCCACGCATCCACACAGTCGATCGATCGACTCACAAATGCTTGTTGAGACAGCTACCATGCTTGTACGCCTTGCCGCAGTGGTCACATTTCAACTCGCCGGTTGCAGCTTTCTCCTTCTTTGTCAAAGCAGTGCCATCGCTGGCTCGCCGTTTTGCTTTTGATTTGTCGACCGAGGGGAATGAAGACAGCGCCGGGCCATCTGTCAGGACGCCAGCGCTGCTGCCCGCACGACCGGGCATCGAACCCTGTTGGGGCAGGCTGCTCGGCACAGGTGTTTGCTCCGTTTCGCTGAGGATGTTCAGGGCGGGTTTTGAGTTGCGACGATTAAGAGAAACAGAGCCATCGGCGACTCCATTCTCTACGGCAGCTTCAATTGCGGCAGCGTTGCCTGGTGCAAATGACGAGCTCTTCCTTCTACTGATTCGGCCGGTGCCGAGCGGAGCGGTATGTGTGCGGCTGTATGGCTGGCGAGCTGGCAGACTGGATGGCATAGAGCCGACAGAAGGACGGTGCTGGGTGGCCGTCTGGCGTGACATATCCTGTTCAGCATGCGATTAGAAATGCAGGTACACAACAAGCAGGTCGCCAATCAGCGGTATCGGCGGACAAGAGGCAGACTTACCTTTGACGCAGTCATGGTGGCGAGGTAATGTGGGTGGATTGCAGTGGTCAATGGGCCGGGTGGAAATGTACCGAATGACCTTTGGGAGGGAGATTCTTTGTTATGGTGAAATTGTGTTTGGAAATGTTTCCCAGGGAGCCTCGGAGCGCGGCTGAGGAGGCCGAGATCGCCGGCAAGTGCCACGCAGCTGACGAGTTACGAGAGTACGAGAGACAAGTGTCTTGGAGCAGCGGTGGTCAGGCGTAGGGGGATGCAGGAGTGGAGAAGCAGTGGCAGTTGGCTGGTGGTGTGGTGGGATGCGGGAGTGAGAGTGAGAGTTGGTGGTGTTGGTGAGAGAGGGAAACGAATATCTGGCAACAACAAATGATTATTGCCCGCACGAGAACAAGGGAGCGGCACCTGGAGCTGTTTCCCTCCAACTGGCGCGCCTGGCTGCGGAGTGGGGTTTCGGGTTATTGGAGGGAGGCAGGGGCCCCAATGTGCTAACTACTAAACTAAAGAGGAGAGAGGAGGAGAGGAGAGGAGTGAGGCGGCTAACTAACGGGCAGGCTGAGCATGACATGGAAGTACGATACTTTGAATAATACCTGCTGCTAATTAAGGGATACGCCTATGTGATCGTGAGGATCGCACTGTTCTGCATTATTGCACTACAGCAAGGACATTGCAATGCTACCAATACAGTGTCAGTGTCGCCTCGCAACAAACGACTCTCCCATTCATTGTTATCATGGTTGGCTATTGAGCCCTCGGCCCATTCTCCGCTCGATTCCATCATTGATCATCAGAGGTTCCCCAGCGCCAGTAGTCACTTGACTCCACACACGCGCACACGACCGTGTAGGACTAGGCCCAAAGAGCCTTGGTTATCGGCGACGGCCATGCGCATGGGCCTTTTGTGGCGATGGCGCGCATGAACCGAAACGGTGCGAGATGATAACATGCTGTAGTAGGAGTTGGCAGTAGTAGTAGTCGATGGTTGTGCCGCATACCACAAGTATACACATAGCTGCACTATAGCAGTCGTCGGCAAGCCTGACGATGCAGTTCATGCGACCCGCCGGTGATTGACACGACCTCCCAGATACGGCAGTGATCTTTTGTTATTGCTGGCTACGATCGGCGTGTACTTTGCCCGGCCGCTCGGTATGCTCTCTCGCTTGCGTGCTGCGAACTTGCACATCAGTCTACTCTGAGGAGGGATTTGCTGGTCGTCTATCGTCTGGATCTGCTGAGCGGTGATCATGCCAGAAAGGCCAGTCAGATACCGGCGTGCCGATCGTGCCCTCGCCGCAGTTGTGGAAGACAATCTCCGCCCTATATCAGATCGTTACTGTTGCCGCTGAGAAATAGAAGAAAAAAAAGTTGTTGTGGTCCCCTATCGCATACTGTCTGCCTCTCAGGGGACAAATAGACTGGGACAGCTGCGTGCGACTTTGGCGGCAGTCTGTCCCAATTTAAGTGTCCACTGAGAACCTGCCCGTTCATGCTCCGTTCCTGCTTCTCACCATGCTGCGCCGCACACCTTCGCTTGAGTACTCCACCGAGTCCTGGTACTGTAGCATGGCTGGCCGAGAGCCGAGTCGGTTTACCTTGCCTTGCTTGGGACCCGTTTCGGCACATCGCTAAGATAGGATGACGGGGCGATTTTTGAACAAGCGAAGCTACTGATAACGCCATGTTTGGGGGAGCCAGTCAGCAAGTGTAATGCGCTCCAACAGGCGATAACGCGATGATGCCGTCAATTTGCGATATCTTTCAGTGATTACTTGTCATCATCTTATGCAAGCAACAGCGTATCGTCCCCTGCTGGTCCGGCTGCGCCAACAATCGCAGGACGTACTAGTAGTAGCCACACATCCAGTACTGAGACACGCCTCGACACAGCCGCAGCGCAGGGGCCCCCGTCATCTCTCAAGGGTACGCGCGCGGTCAGGCGCCGTTTATATAAATCGGCGATGGTGGGCTCAGTCGAGGAAAGTAAGAATTCGATCACAGCGCAACTTGCCCATTCCGAGAGGCAGAAATTCCCACATGGTGACAACACACGGGGCAGACACTATGGTCAGGTAGTGTCCAGTCCAGAGCATCGAAGATCGACACTAACGGCCCTCGGGTCCGCCGATCGCGAGAGACAAGAATAAAATACATCCACGAGTGACGAGCGTGAGAAGCAGCTTAGGGCTCAAATCCAGGGCCAAATAATAAGTTTAATCCCACTTTCTGGGCTGGGCGAGACTACTCTGGATCTTTGCCAATGATTTCAATGTAGGTATTCCTGTTCGAACTTCGCTAGAGAACGATCTGAGCCTGAGGCCGGACAATGTAACACTCTCTCGCACCAATCCCGCCAATCGATCGCGAAGGCTGGCCACCCAGGCTCGCCTACCCACCTTATTCCTCTTCGCGAAACGGTCTAGATCGTGAAGGCAGTACAGGCTAGACCTCATGCCCGTCAGTACGTAACACCTACGGTAGTATGCCAGTCTATTGCTACCCAAACGATCCACCGAATGAGCATCTCTCCCTTTAATTGAAGCGAACCCCTCCTGATGAAACGCCGCCGACGCACGCCGCCGAGAGACTCTCGATAGAGCGCGTGAGGAGTACAAACTTGGATGTAGAGATCCTCGCTGGACTGGACTGGGCAGCTGCCAAATAATGCTAATAATTTTTTCCCCTTGGCTGACTGTGTGGTCATTGGCTGTTGGAAAAGTTACATGAAGTGGACCGAGTTGCGAGAACAACCGATATGATGTAGCTACCTATATGTTATCATTGTCCATTGCTTCCTGAATGGTAGACAAGCGCTATAGCCTGATTGTTGTGGCTCTCGTGGGACAGATGAACTGGGACATCTTTCGGTGATGCTGGTAGCAATCTGTCCCAAACAATTTGTCCCACGAGAGTATCAATCTTGCATGCTATTGTACCACAAGCTTGGGAGGTGCAATTGCCGAACGGTTTGCGAACGTGAAGTGAATCGAATGCATGATTATCGCGAGATCTCTAGAATGGCATGGATCCAGGAACATCAGATACCTGTGAGTTTACGCAGGTATTGCGTTCAGACATCCGGGCATACCCCTACACACTGAGGTTGGGCAAGTTCATACAAAGTTGGAATGGTGTACAATAAGGTTGGAACGAGTGTCGTTCTTTATATTGGCTAATTATCACATTCTACTGATTGAGCACCCAGGAACCAGCACGCGCAGGTCGTCAACACACTCTTTCTTCCAAAGATGTGACGTCGATGCCGCTACTGTGGTGGAGGCGGAGGAGGCGGCGGGAGGTCGCTAGGAGGTGGAGGTGGTGGAATTCCGCCTGGCGGCGGAGGAGGTGGTGGGACACCATAACTGTCCATGCCCGGGGCACCGTAGCCAGCATGCGGTTGCTGCCAAGGAGCTGGGCCTCCGGAAGGCGCACCATAGCCTCCTCCTCCGTATCCACCATGTCCGCCTCCGTGTCCGCCGTAGCTGTCGTGACCACCTCTTGGTTGCTGCCACGGCGCAGGGCCACGGTCTCCTCCGCGATGCTCGCGGTCTCCGCCGTAGCCTCCAGATCGCTGCTCCCAAGGAGCAGGCCCTCCTGATGGTCCAGTGGGAGCTGGGCGTTGCTGCCAGGGCGCCGGATTGGCAGGGCCGTTTGACGACCTGTTAACCTCCCATGGCGCGGGTCCACCTTGAGGGCCACGTTGCCACGGCTTCAAATCGGGTCCACCAGGCGGCGCAGCTCCAGGTCCAGATCCAGGTCCAGCGCCTCCGTCTTGCCAGCCGATCTGTCTCGAGGGGTTCCCTGCTGTTCCACCACCAATCTCGTTCATCAGGTTCTCATACTCCTTGTCCGCAGCGTCGCCAGAGCCGCGCGGTGGCAAGTTGCGCCAGTCGCTGCCACGTGCGCGCTCGGTACAGTCGCGCGCAAAATGGCCAGCATTTCCACAGACGCGACAGATAATCCCGGCGGTGAAGTTTTTGGCATTTGGGCAGTCGTACTTGCGGTGACCGATCTCGCCGCAGTTCTGGCAGGCCTGGTTTTCGTCGTCACGGAGGGTACCGTTGAGCGCGGCGAGCTCGCGTAGCTGATTGCGCTTGAGCTCGTTCTGGCCTTCAGGGATCGAGGCGGCCTAGAAGAGTGTCAGTATGCATGTTGGTAAGAACGAATGGGCAGTATAACGTACCGTCTCGATGACCTGGTGAATCAGCTCTTTGGCTTTGGCGATCTTTTCTTCGGTGTCGGCCATGATCAAACAGTGCAGATCTTCATCCTGGTTGCTTGCATGGGCAGCGTCGGACTTGCCTTTGCCCTCCTTGACGGATCCTTTTCCGCGAATCGCAATTTTGGCTAGAGACTTGGTTTCCATGTTTTTCAAAGTGTTACCACGAGGTCCGATGAGTAAGCCGACTGTTAGTGGGAGAAAAGCTATTGTTAGTAAATGTTCAAGTGAAGCGAAGTGAAGTGTTAGTGGGGCGAGGGTTAGAATGGCTTTTGCTCGCCATAAGCAACAGACTGCTGCTCAGGCAGTAGCAAAGATAAGTGCAAGTGGGGAGAATTAGCAGCATACTGAAGTTGATTTCTGGAT
>Ga0265797_10001411_pt1 | contig 42179 bp, 43 predicted proteins | sample P2T30metagenome_FD_192433 | JGI IMG/M metagenome (GOLD analysis project Ga0265797, IMG submission 192433) | Plant litter microbial communities from East Loma Ridge, Irvine, California - P2 T30 | ecosystem: Environmental > Terrestrial > Plant litter > Unclassified | place: USA: California...
AGAGGCAGATAAGTGGCTCGCTGAACGACGGTAGAACCGCGAACTCCACCCAGAGCTGTGGCCGTCGGCAAAAGAGGCTTTTGAGTTCAGATACTGCCTCATAAGGGCTCAAGAGAAACGCCTTCACATCGCCAAAGGTAACCTTAGAGGTGTGGTGACAGGGTACTCCGCATACGAAGATAGACAGAAGGAGATGACAAGAGCGCGTCACCTGCTCAAAGGAGTTGAGAAGCTGGAATGTCGCTTTCAGGGGAGACAAGGAAGTCATTTCTACCATACTTGAGCTCTATTGTACTCTTCAAACCAAAGCTATACCCAGGTACAGCGTCAAGTACGGAATGTTATCCTTCAGACCCACGTCGTACACCGGGTACAGCGTACGATTGTAAGGCCCTCGCGAGAATAAAACCGTGAAAAGCAAGTTGTGTACGGTCGTGACCCGAGCAAGAAGTACAAATAGTCTCCAGCCTTGTCTTCACACTAGTACATGAGACAGCATTGAATGTACTGTATACTTGAGAAGACTGAACTAGAGAAGACTGATAGTTGCAAACAGACTATGTAGCCGACTAAAGCATGGAAGAATGAAATGAAAGATACGGAGAAGTAGCATGTACTTCTAATACATTCGATATCTGTTCTACTATCTACGTGAGTCCACAATCTTCAATTGATACCCCTCCTCATCAGTGAGAAAACCTGAAGTCCAACCTCTTCATCCCCTCATCCTTCGTGTTGAAAACATAATCCTCCTGCTCTTCCTTGGTCATAGCTGTCCATTGCCCATCCCTCACGCGATTTCTCCAAATGTAAAATGCCTTAACAGCATAGAACAAGAAAACGTTATACACACAGATGCCAAGCAATATTCGATTGCCCCTGCGATACAATGGCTGGTCGTCATCGCGATAGATATTAGTAGCGATAATATTGCCCGACTGCACAAACATGTTGTAGAAAGCCGCAGAGACGGCGCGTGTACGGACAGAGTTCGAGTTCTTCGCGTTCCAACTCACGAGGATGGCGTGGCAGTACGGATAGGACAGTAGACCTGTGAGGAGCGCGTATCTGACCCAGGGATTTGCGTCTGCGGGCAGAACGACAAGAGCGACGAGCCAGGGAAAGATCCATATATTTGATAGACTGGATATCATAGAGCGTTCTTTGAACTTCTCGGATAGCCATGTCACGGCGAGGAGTTGGATAGCGTAGAGGAATTGGCTGGGTATGGCGAGCAAGTTGGCTTCGAAGACCGAGAAGCCAAGTTGGCGCAGGATGTACGAGAGGTAGTTTTGCGGCGGATTAGGTGGGACGTAGGCGGTCAGGCCAATGATGTAGAGTGGCCATTGTTCCCAGTCGCACGCTGCTTTCCAGAGGAGCGGGAGGCCAACTGCTTGGCGGTTGTTCATGTCGCCTTTTGAGGGATCGTCGCGGAGGATGCGGTTCACGAGGATATACTCTTCGTGAGGGGTGAACCAGCCGTTTTTGCCGCGGAACCAGTGTTGCGTTTGGCAGGCGCCGGGGGGCATGAGGCCGAAGGAGAGGATGCCGATCGCGAGAGTCATGAGGCCTTCGATTAGAAACCTGCCCGTGTTAGCGGTTCTGCGAGTTGAAAGACGAGGTATAGGAAGCTCACAGATACTGCCAACCTCCCCAGCCATGAAGTCCTCGCATCTGCAATATACCCGCTGCAAGTAGCGAGCCGACAATGTTGCAAGTACTCAGCGCAGTCCAGAACCACGCTAGCCGATGTGGAAGTTCAGTGGATTTGTAAAAGTATGTCAACCAGAGGACGATGTCGGGGATGAAGCCGCCCATGAGTAGACCAAGGATGCACCGGATGGCAAAGTAGTGGGCTTTGGTCTTCATGGCGCATTGCGAGGCGCTGACAATGGACCATATGCAGATAATGGTCGGGATCCATCTGTCACAAGGTTAGTACTTGAAGCCTGGCAAGACGGTGGAAAGATGAACTCACCGATCAGCACCTAGCTTCTTGCTAATCAGGCCACTGGGAAGCTCGGCAAAGAGGAATGAACCGAGAAATATCTAGCTTTGCGTCAACGAGAGCTTTCAAAGTAACGAACTGCACCAAGCTTACAGTCTGACCATAGTTGAAGTCGTTCGTATTCATTCCTGCTCCACGTCAGTAATCCACCTACTTTTGTCCTTCATCTAGGTACTACACACCTAAGTCTTTCAGCAAATTGTCTGAGATCGCTCGATTGATGTTCCTTCGATTCAGCTCCATCGATATGAACATGATCCATGCCCAGAGAGCTATACGCCAGTCAAGCTACACGGAGAGCGTCAGCCCTGATAAGTGGCATGACTTCATTTACTCACCTTTTTTACTAGAGTTTTCTCTTCTTCAGCTTCCCATGTATACGTCGGGTCGAACCGATGACGTCCTTCGTACTCGGCGTCATTGTAAATCTGACGCCAGCGCTGAGCCGTTGCCGGGTCGCTGAACGGATGGTCTTCGTGTGAGCCATGATGTGGCGGTGGTGACTTCGAGCCGTGTGACGACCTTGGGTCAGCGGTTTCGGTGACGGGGGCCTGCTTTTCTACTGGTGTAGATGCAGCCATGTCTGCAAGGATAGATGAAAGCGGACTTCTTCTCGTGATTCGTTTTGATCTGGCTTAGACCAATCGGTCGGTACTGATTATCGAATGTACCGAGGGAGTGTAATAAGAGACCGGATATGTTCATACTTAGGAGCTGTATCGACAGATGATGCAAATCCGGGTACAGGTGACAACATACGCTAAAATAAAGAACCTTACCGTCTAGACAAGGCTCTGAGAGCCGAGAGACTTGGTCACGAAAGCCATAGATAAGGAATGACGTTTATGCGACAGAAACTCGATACCAATGATTGCATGCGAGGAGCTTCATTGACAGTGCATACATATCCAGCCAGAGATACGCTGATAGGTCAGTTGACGATACACTTTGATGCCACCATTAACCTGCGATCCGAGTCGAGGAATTGCCTTCCGCGGCCACATGTGGATCCCAATTTGGCCTGGAAGCAGACAATGCAGCTACAAATCGACCGCATGCGAAAGGTCAGTCGCGCGATAGCGTATATTCCACTATCGTCTTAGATCAGTCGGAGTCTCTGAACATCGATACAACAGCCGTTCATCGGAAGGATACGACATCCATGCTGGCAGATGCGTTCCGAATAGTCCACCCTCGGTTCCGTGGGCTTGGCATGAACGCTGTTGGTGTACTTCGATTGTCATATACAAGGGTCGATATCAGTGTTTTGTGAAGAGGATCCGTCTTTGATCGCCGGTGCATCGTAGCGAGGTATGTTGCGAGAATGGCGAAGATGTCGTCAGACAGTGCCGGAATAGCCTACGCGGAATTTGCACTTAACAATCTGAGTACCTTGTAAGTGTAGTGATGTCTTTGTTGAGACGGTTGAAGATTCCTGTGCACACGCAAGCGGTGTTGTTGTGAACGATGCAGCACGAAAGAGAAAGGGGCTGGGAAGTCGCGGTCGCGTCGCGTTCGGTCTAAACTAATCGAGTAGTAGTGCGCTCACTCCACCCCACAGATAGGAAGGCAACGCCCGGGCGACGAAACATCTCTCTGCCACACTAACACTACATCCGCCGTTGCATGCACGCAAATGTCGTGACGCGTTATTTCCGGATCGATGTCATTGCCAGCTGTGAATGAGACTCTGCCAAGCAGCACGCCATTCCACCCCCACATGTCGTAGCCTCAACCCCGCAACACCTCGTCGATACCGCGCATCATGGAAGATTGTGGTTGCAGGAAGCGGCTACCGCCACTATCATAAGTGTGCCGAGAATTATTGCACCATAGTATCCATGCGATGATGCTACGGTGCCAATGCACAAGCCGAGGAGTTACTGTTCATCATTCTCTCGATGCATATGCGCCTAGGTTCAGTCGGTGTGGCGAACAAGAGTAGGAGATAAGTGTGGTATCGCTCTGTCGGAATGCGAAATACCCTGTAGCAGTGCAAATCAGCATCGTTGATCATGGCTACGAACACCTTGACCACCACTACCATTGAGGATATAGGCATCAAGACGCAGCCTGGATATCCTCGCGAGCCTCTAAAGACCAAAGGCGTTCTGGATGCCTTCGAGTCTTTCGACGTTACGCCAGTCATCGGCCGCGAATTTGTGGATGTAAGTCTGAAGGAATGGTTGCGCTCGCCAAACTCCGACGATTTGATACGCGACCTGGCAATCACAAGTAAGCCACACTCAATGTTTTCCTAATGACTGAACACTAACATTCTGGGAAGTTTCTCAGCGCGGTGTTGTCTACTTCCGCAAGCAGGATGATTTGGATGATGAACTTCAAAAAGAGCTGGCCCAGCGCCTCGGCGAGCTTTCTGGCAAACCAGAAACATCTAAGCTGCATATCCATCCTGTGAGAAATGCGGGAAACCGTCTTGGAGGCAACGACAACGAGATCAGTGTCATTAGCTCGGATTTGGCGAAGCAACTCTTCAAAGAGCGGTCACAGACTGGCAAGCATGGCTGGCACAGCGACATCACTTTCGAGCCGGTACCAAGCGACTATGCAATCTTGGGAATGACGCAGCTACCAAAGTCAGGTGGAGGTGAGTGCGAGAAGTAGTCATACCCCCGTTGACTAGGCTAATAATACTCTAGATACTCTATGGGCATCAGGGTACGACCTTTACGACCGCCTCTCGAAACCGTATCAGAATTTTTTTGAATCTCTCACCGCAACATACGCCCAACCAGACTTCAACCGCGCGGCCAAAGAAAACAACTTCCCCGTTTACACCGCTGCACGAGGTGCGCCGGAGAACACTGGCGACTCTCTGACCGCTGTCCACCCCTGCATCCGCACAAACCCCGTCACGGGATGGAAGTCACTCTACAGCGTTGGTCACCACGTCCAACGCATCAATGAGTTAAGCTCAGAGGAATCAGAGCGTACTAAAGCCTGGTTCTTACAGCTCGTCACCGAGAACCATGATCTGCAGATCAGACATAGATGGCAGAACCCAAATGACGTGGCCATCTGGGATAATAGAAGCGTACTTCATACAGCAACGTACGATACCGATGGTCAAGGACCCCGTAAGGGGTATAGAGTGGTCAGCTTGGGTGAGCGGCCATATCTGGATCCACAAAGTACGAGTAGGATGGAAGCGTTGAGGTTGGCGGAGGGACAGTAGCGTGAGATATGTGCCGGCCTAGAACACCTAGATATTATCTTTGGTCAAAAGGTATGAGTCGAGATATACCTAAGCCAATGAAAAGTTGTGTGAAGACGTCTACAAGACAGCCTCGTAGGCTGATACGATCACGTGCACATGCATGTCAGCTTCTGCCTACACTATTGAACGCCCCCTACGACTGCGGGTACGCTATTGAATCCGTCTCGCCATCCTTTTCCGCTTTGCTAGGCATCTTCAATAACGTGATATCACCTGACTCTTGTTGCCTTCCTACTAAACCTGTCTATTTTCTCAATCCTTATCTATATAAGCTCGCATCACCTCCATAATTGCGTTCTTCATACTTACCAGTCAGGGTCGGCGAGCACACGCATTCGCATAGACCGGCTTAGATCAGCTGCATGGCACTATTGCGGGACTGGTCTTGTCTGATGGCTCTTTGTGGGCGGTCTCTGGCATAATTTTTGATAGCTTTTTCATTGATTCTTCGCACTGTGGTGCGAGGACTGAGGAAGAAGTGCGTGTAGGTTTTGAGGACTGATGGGGTAAAGAAGTGGCGTATAATGTTTTCGGTGGATTGAGAGAACCTTCTCATTGAAGAGTAGCCCATCTAGATGAGCTCCCGCACTTCACACAACGAAGAAGCTCAACAGGTCTACAGCCTATATTAAAATGATACCCGCAAATTAATCAACCTAATATCAACGTAGGCTCCACGGTATTCAGTTGAATGAGGCGTCCGGCTGTTACCATGGGGTGAGTCAACCTAGTCTGAATTCTTTCGTTTCTGGTCGCAGTGCGTCCCAATATAGTTTCTCCACCATACCTAATCCTCGTCTTTCAACGACATCTCCAACCCGTTCGATCCACATGACGTTGTAGACATATGCCATTGGATAGGATCCTCCGGTCACCGACTTAAGTTCCTTGCTGTATCTCTCCCAGGCCGTTACTGGCCAGCCACGCCTCGCCACCATGCGTGGTAGCGAAGTTTTAGCTTTTGAGATCGCGATGAGCTCACAAACGCTGCCTTGTAGATGCTCGCTATTGTAGATGTCGCACATCAAGACGATATTGCCAACCGTCTCCCGACCGTCGGTTAGAGTCATGACCTTGCGATGCGCCTCATCGCAGGGTATCATATACCCAAAGGTTAGCTCTGCGTATTGGGCGAGGCAGCGAAGAATCGGAGAAGATGGAATATGTAATCGCCGCTGGGTCGGGTTAACGATCGGAAGTGGGAACGGATATTTAGTGCTTTGTGAAGTGTCAGTGTGGGTGAAGTAGTCACCGTCCGGAGCGCCATGCCGATTCCACCCTGCGGGGAGTTTTTCATCGGGCTCCCGTAGTAGAGCTTGATATTGGTAGAACCCATTGAATTTCTGGTCAGCTTCGTCAAGAGGGTCTTCCATCCGATACTTTGCTACAGGTGCCAGGGTTGCAATAGAGACCCAGTCTGATGCATCTTCGGTGTCGCGAAAGATCGCGGCATAGAAGGGATACCAAGCAGACAGACAGTCTACGGCTCCATCCTTCCACCCAGTCCACGACCAGCTCGGTTCACCCTCACGTCTTCTGAGGTGAAGAGTAGGTAGCCAAAGCAAGGCGATGTCGAAAAAGAACCGTGGCATACCGTGAAGTAGACCGTCTGGAAAGGTAGCGTCCATGACCTCGGTAGCACCTGCAAAAGCTGCTTGGGTATCTTTCTCGTAGGTTAGATCCCGTGATGAAAAGTCTTCTACGAGCATTCCCCATCGACCGAGAGATGGTATCGTAGGAATCAAAGACATCATGCCCATTGGGATCCCGAGGTGCGGGCGCTCTGCTGGCCATGTGCCGTTCGCTGTTCCGAGAGTCGTGGTAGTTTCGGGATCGTGTATATCTTCTGCGGACGCGAGCTCGTCAACACCCTCTCGCCATTGGCAGCGTCCGCATATCCAGGACACCGTATCTCCGAAGATGAGGAGACGACGTGAGAACAGAGATTCCTGAAATGTCCAGCCCCTGGTTGCCCATTTTGAATCTCCAGGATACGCATCCCATAGGCGAGGAGACGAACTAGGATCAGGATCGCGATTCGTCGAGGGACCTCCAATACCCCTCAATCCGTGTCCTGCATCTTTGCCGTCGGCAGCAACGACAGTGAATTCGGCACTTGTGTAGATACGAGCCATAGCCCGCAACGTGGCGTTCATCTCTTCCGAACTTGCATCTTGGACAACGCACAGACAATCCACCCACAGATACCGCTCGCCTAAAGCTCTGACTAGATGAATGGCATCCCGAACTGTGTCAGGAAGCACTATATTGTTGCATGTCTCGTACAAAGCTCCTGACTGCAACAAAACCTCGATGTTGGTCGTTGTGGTCTTGAACATAGGTGCATTGCCCCACACATACGAAAGGGCGACATACTTGATTGGCGGCGAAGTGGGTAGAATGATAAGCGAGCCACTGATCACGTCGACCAGCATGAGCTGATCGATGCTCTCTGCCAAGGCGTCGGAATAGTCATTGTTGCAGCAAGCGCCGTGTGTTGCACGACAAGCTTGACGCCATCCTCGAATGGACTGAAAATTGATTGTAGGTGTGAGTGGTACAGAAGATCTTTCGGCACGAGGAAGAGCCATGTTGAGAATCCAATATGACAATCGCGGGACACGAGCTGGTGGTGGGGTTGACCGGTCGCCGGTAGACGACTGATCAACGCGATGAAGACCGGAGGACAGTCAGGAGAGGTATGTCTTCTTAAGAGGACACTAAAAACTATACTTATATAGCTTTTCGCGATAGTGTTGGGATGCGACGTCAAGTTGGGAGTCCTTAATGTCGGATACAGAAGCGGGGTTTGTGACGTGGACAATTTGCGGCTGAACAGTATTCAGCTGCCTTACGTGAGAACGCATATGGGTATATTGTTGATTCGCTGTGATAACTCAGACCTTGAGTTGGACCGAAAGCATTGGCTCATTCTGGATATCCCGCTTTGTTGGCCACTGGCATGCGCGTATAAATACCCAGTCGTCAGCAATAGCGGATACGGCTCGCACCGTATGATGCAAGACGCACTGTACTTGCTATGCGGCCGAGCAATTCCAAGACTCTCACGTAGGGGCCGCGAATGGATGTGGCTTTAGTTCGCTGCCTCAAGCAGAGGAGGCCCAGTTCTTGAGAACGCCGGGTGCCGACAATGGAATTTGGATTGCCTATGTTGTCCGCCAGCGGCATGCGTGCCGAAGACCTCGTTCTCGAGTAACAGTGATTGCGACTTGAACCGTGTCGCGGAGAGTATACTTGCTACTACTCTAGAAGAAGTCGAACCCGTTCCACCAGATGTATGCAAGCACAGCCGCCACGCTTGTGACCGCAAACGGCAGACTCATCTCCACAACGCTCCAGATCCAGAGCGTACCGACTGGAGGAGCTGACTTCATGACGTAGAAGTAGCCATGCTTGTTGCCCGAGTATATCAGATAGCACCCCGCCACGACAGAGCCTCCAAAGAATGCAGCGTCTCTGAGTATTGGGAATCGGTACGAAAAGTCGACGTGGGTGAGGTAGACCGCTAGGATGAATATGGGCCACGCTGTGAAAGCTCGCCACAGGATCTCGTTCCAGAGTATGTCCTCCCGGTATTGGCTGTATACGAGGACGTCGAGGGTGAGGTGGAGGACTGCCATGGAGATGGAGTAGAGGATGGAGTCCCCGAGGGGGCCGATCGGAGGAACATCGTCGGGCGATGCAGGTGTGGACGCTACTGGTACTTTAACGACTCGTGTTCTACCGTTCATCTTGTCTAGCTCTCGCTGTCTCTCTTCGGCCAAGTCAAAAAGTGTCTTGCCCGTTGGCTTGGAGAAGTCTGGATGCTTCAGGATCATTTCGACGCCGTCTTCATCGATCTCGTTGGTGGGCTGGAAGCCGCTTCCCTTGCCATTCGCGCTTGTCTTGGACTCCTTGGCACGTCGCTCTTTCCTGTTGCCGGTAGACATGGTGATGTGTGTGTATCTGGGGAGTGTGGTGTTAGGGTCGAGACACGTCGCGTGCGGCTCTAAGGAATCTCGAAAATGACGTGGGTCAAAGCTCGTTCCAGAACCTCGATGGCTTCATGCGCGCGCGCTACCTCTCCTGACGCAGGTACATAGCAGCAGTACAGTAGCAAACACCAAATCGAACAGACTTCTTGTATGCGCTTGCTGACCATGAATTGGACTGTGTGGGCATCGGTGCCTGTCCTCATCTTTGTTTTCTGGATGTACACCAGCACCCTCGGCGCGTCTTTCCCCACATTACAAAACAAACGCATCCTACTGCTGATCGCGCATCCTGACGATGAGGCCATGTTCTTTGCCCCGACTTTACTGGCATTGACGCGTCCGGAACGCGGAAATCACGTCAAGATATTGTGTCTCAGTAGCGGTATGGCCCTCACAGCTCCCCAGTGCTCTCAGAGGCAATCACTCATCTCATTCGTGCAACAGGCGATGCCGACGGTCTTGGCGAAATCCGCAAGAAGGAGCTGGTCAAGAGTGGGCTGCAGCTGGGAATCGGAAGCAAGGACGACATTCTCGTGGTGGAAGACAAGTACGCATCGACATGCACGTCCGACTGCAACATACTGACTATGGGCCAGGAACTTCCCCGATTCCATGACAGTAACATGGCACCCTCGTCTAATCTCCAATCTACTCACCACCGCCTTCGCCCCAAACATGACCTCAATCTCTTCCAAGGAGGCACCGCAGGCGACTGTCGACACTATAATCACCTTTGACGCACACGGCGTCTCCGGCCATCCCAATCACAAGTCGCTCCACGACGGAGCGCATACCTTCTTGAAGGCGCTCATGCACCGACACAGCGGGTGGGAGTGCCCTGTCAAGCTGTACACCCTCACCACTACCTCCATATTCCGTAAATATCTTAGCTTGTTGGACGCACCAGCTACAATTATTGGCGCAATTCTCCGCAAGAAAGAGCTCGGAGGCTTTCCGACTCCACTCCTGTTCGTCAGCTCACCGGTCGGTTACAGGACTGCCCAGAAAGCCATGACCACGGCACACGAAAGCCAAATGCGCTGGTTTCGTTGGGGCTGGATCTCACTGTCGCGCTACATGGTTCTCAACGATTTGAAGAAGGAATAGTCGTAGTGGTGTCGGGAGGCGCACCGGGAATCTATTGTAGCCATCGAGACCCTCTAGTCTGAACTCTAGTAGGCCCATGCTGAGGCGATAATATGCTACATATGCGGTGTGGCTGACAAAGGAGCAAAGAACACCCCATCGCAATTTCCGGACCCTGAAGTCGTGTAGTAACATACCAAGGGAGGCAACTGGCGGAACACGGCAACACTGCCGCGGACAATGGGCTCCACCATTGGTCGTGCCTGAGGAACCTAGGGATGCGCGGGTTTGGAGGTCCGTGTGACTTTGGCATTACACAAGAGGCGTATTATTATGCTCACAGCCTGCTCACTCTTGCAATCCTCATGACCTAGGAGTGTATTGCACGTCCTCTCGACAAAAAGCAGAGACTGCGACTTGCTTTCACCCTTCGCGTTCTGCATACATCGCGCAACAGGCAGCAAAGGGCGCCGGGGAAGAGATCCGCAGCCACTTGGAAGGCATCAATCGTAAGCTGGACGCCGATCTTCAGATATCACCAACTGACGCGCTGGTCTTAGACGAAGCGACTTCGAAAGCCCGTTCGACGCGCACAGCGTGTGCACACCATGTCTTCTCCGCCCCTCCTTCGCCTGCCCGTTGAGCTTCATCTGGAAATAATCAGTCTTCTCGACCTAAGCAACAAAGCCAACTTGGCTTTCACAACTCGCTATTTCAGATCAATCACACCCACACCGACGCATGCCGAGTTTCTGGCCGCCGAAGGAACTCCTTGGGCCAAGACTAAACAACTGTATACTTGCAAAGGCTGCATCCGCTTTCACCATTGGAAAGCCTTTGCCGACGATATGAGAAAAGGCAAATGGTGTCGCAGTGGTATTTTGGCCCACACAAGATTTTGTCTCAAATGCGGGGTAAGCGATGCGCTGTACGTCCCAGGAACGCTACTCACAATCTGCAATCGAGTTCACGTGCTTTGCATATGCGGAGTTCTTACAGATCAAGTTGGCGACCGTCGTGGTAGGTGCGCTGGTTGTTCCCCAGGCCCGTCACGCAACTACAACTGTGACTACTTCAACAACGACGATGACGATGGCTGGAGGCAAGAACGCGCATCTGATCGAAACCATCTACGAGAGATGTACGACTGGCCTGAAGAGGGACGCCTCTCAAGGTACTAAGACCGAGAGTGTTGTCAACGACTGTGGGTAGGCAGTATGTCGTTGGCCGCAGCCCCAAGCAATGATAACCTCGCGTACAAAGCTGGGGCATTTCACGGCCACGATCTCATCAGATATGAGACTACGAACTCTTGTATAGACCACCGTTGCTGTTATTTCGGCGTTGTCCTCCTGTTCACGTTTGCCACTGTGTTCACCAATAGACCGTTCGCAGACGTTCCTCACCCACCACGTCATGGCTGCTGTCAATATTCACAAATGCTCTACCATTCATAAGGTGCCCAACTTATGGTCCAGATCGAGACTTTCACAGTTCACTGATCTCTGACGTTCGAGCCATTTGGAAGCAACGAAAGCTCTCAAATCACACCTTCGCTTGCTCTTAACCTGCGCTTCGCTATCCAGATATCCCATAACCATAGCCTCAATTTACTGAAAATGCCAAACCCAGCGAAGCTCATTTCTGAACCAGACTCACCGATAGTCCCACCCGAGCGGCCAAGGACCCTCAAGCGACGCATTTCTTCCGGCTTCAATACAATCCTGGCAGCCCTTCCCATACGAAGATCAAGCCCGCATATCAGTTCAACTCTACGATCATGCACGTCACTCGGAGAAGAAGTCATAATGCAGCGAGGCGTTGCTGGCGCTGACCAGCAGGCTCCTCAACCCCCTCCAGTCATTCGACTGCAGGTACCATCGCTGTCCGAAACCAGCCAGCCCTGTCCTTATGATGCAAGTGAATACCATACCTTTCCCAGTGTGGAACGTCGACGCTGCGATTTCTGTGGCATGCGGCCACCGAAGTCGCCCTCTAGCGAACCATGCAACGAATGTCAGTCTCAAAGCCCATTTTCGCACGTGAAATCAGCCTTCAGACGGAAGCCGGGTCGTAAGGTCAATGAGGAACCAGCTGTTCAAGGCTCTCGTCCACAACGCAGTCCTTCATCCGAAGAGTGTCCGCGTATAGTCCCTCCCGAAATCGCGGCCAAAAGGATGGGCAACCCACCGCGGAGAGCAGCACTGCCTGTGCCGCGACCTGGTGCTATCAACCCGGCGCTGCAGCAGAGGAGTGCTACTAGACGTGAAGATAGCCCCCGACGATCGAAAAGCGCTCTTGAACATAACGAAGTGAGGCCAATCAGTCCCAAACTACATTATCATCGTTACTTACGCAACTCAAAGGACTACCCTTACGTTCGGGAAAGTGAAGTATCGCAGCACCTGGATGCCATACGTGCCGGAGCCCCAAGCCCGCTAATCGATTTCGCCCGCGCAGCTCGCCGCAAGAAAACTTCGGATCCGACTACAGACTTCTCCGAGACGGTCTTCTATGGCCAGAAATTTTCAGCCGCCTTCACTAACAGTGCAGAGCAACGCCAGTCGTCGCAGCCTTCGCGCAGCAACCTAGTCGTTGAGGGCTATCTAGAAACAGGGGGACATGTTGTTGTTGAACGGCCGCGTCTTGAGCAGCAAGCTAGCATCGATGCACAATTGTATCATAGTAGTGTCTATCCTAGACGCTCTCCAGAGCAATCAGGGCGACAATCCCGGGCTTCAAGACGGTCAGCTGATAGTCGCCGTCGCACGAGACGTAGAGACTCTGAGGATGACTTTAAGACAAGCGATCAGCTACCGGATTTTCAAGAGGGTCCTGCTTACGATGGAATGCCAAGGTTGCGAGGTGGTAGTGGAGGAGACGAAAAAATTCATACTTGTAGCTGTGGTCTGACGATGAAGCAACTGCTACTTACTTGTCACAGGCCTGGTCATGGTTATGAGACTGACTCAGGTAGCGATGATTACTTGCCGCCAGCGAGGACTCCCAATATCGCCGAAGTAGCACGCGCTTTGAGGAGGGCACACGGTACATCTCGCCTTCCGAAAGGTATCTCGAGACGCGATGGATGTCAAGAGACACCACGAACTGGCAGATCCCTGTCTGGCGGAGGAGACGCTACTAACTTACCAACCTCGCGCACAGCAAGTTTTGCCGCTACGTACCCGCAGCCACGATCGATCTTCTCTTATCTACCATTGTTCGGCCTCGCCTCGATTTTTGCTCGCCTCACCGGCCCTTCTATCGATACTCCCGCCGTCACCGCGAGTCACACCATACAGCCCGTCACACTTCCTCCAACTGTCAGCCTTAGAGGCGGCGCCGGTTCACCTTCCGCTCTACGAGATCATCAGCGCGTTCCGTCTACGCTCTTCTGGCTCGCAGGTGGGAAGGGTAAACCGATTACAACTGCTAGCTGGAAGAGTCAGAAGCCCCAAAGGAGGATGGGCGGAGTGTTTGGAATGGCTCTCCACGGGCTAGACGCGGGTACCGAGTACGGAGCAAGGAAAAGTACGGGAAATAGCAGTAGCAGTTCTGAACTTCCGCGACATGTGGCAGTCACAGTCGCCACCGCCGCCGAAGCAAGCAAGCATGTGACGAAGGAAAAGGCAGAGAGCGTGAAGTCAGGCAGAACCCACTCTTCCAGGTCATCCTCCTCATCAAGGGGTAGCACGAAGAGTCATGTAAGTCGTTCCTCTAGCTCGCACAAATCCGCTGCCGCAGGTGGCGAGACACAAAGAGAGGCGCCCTTAGACCCGGTGCCGGAAGAAGCTGCTGCAGCACCGGCGGCAGATCTTCCTCCAGCTGACCCTGTAGCCGCAGAGGATCCAACAGTACAAGAACCGAGGGAAGAAGTCCCTCCCGTCGAGGATGCGCAACGAGAGCATGTGGACGATGGTGCTCAGGGTGCTGCACCCGCTCCGAATGAGAATGAGAACGACCACGTGGGACAGGCGGCAGCAGAAGCAGAGGGAGGGGCTCATAAGTGAACTGAAGGAGTACTAAAGACACGAGGAGATAGGGATATGGGTACTGTATCATAGTGTTACCGTGCTCGAATCGAACGAACTCTTCATTCCGACTGCACCTATGCTTTTCAATGCTACCAAAACACCCGCATCTAATCTTCAAACCTCTATATCGTACAAGATATCTACCCCACCATCTAACTCATCAGTCCATGGACCTGCTCTCCACTCAGAGTCGCCTTAGCAGCAGGTCTCTTCCCAGCCGCTTTCTTAGACGTAGGCGCACTCGTTCTCCTGCCACCTGCCGAAGGCCTACTCGCACTCGCACTTCCACCACCCCTCTGCGCCTCAACAGCAGCCTCATGTTCAATCTTGCTAACCGCCCTTGTAATAGCCATACTATAACCACCAATCCATTCGCTCCAACTCTGCTTTCCATCGCTGTTATCCACGGCAACTTCCATCGTCGAGCTCATGCTTCTCTTTGGCTTCGGCGTGGTTGCAGAGGAAGATTTCGAAGCGGGGACTTTGGTAGTTCTGCTGCTAGACTGCTGTTGTGATGAAGAGGCGTTGTTCTCCGTAGCGCGTACAGCAGCGGCGGCGCGTCGTTGCTCGAGGAAAGACCGCGCTACGTTTTGGGCGGCGGAAACGCCTGATTTTATCGTCTTGACGTCTTCGAGGTTGACGTTGGCGGGGATTGGGATGCGGTAGCTTCCGGATAGGGTGACTTGTCTCTCTGTACCTGCTCTTGCTCCAGGTGCGTCCCTGTCGATCTCCTCGACGTATTCTGTTCCTCGACTTGTGGCTCCTTTGCTGCTGCGAGGATTGAAGTGTTCCAAATCCTGTCGTGCCACCTCCAACTCGCCCTCGAGGCGTACGAGTTCCTCGTCCGCTTCCTCCTCTTCGTCGTCGCCAACTTCCTGGACCCGGGAATCGGTTTCATTGGCCGTGGTACTAAGTGTGGGAACCTGCGCTGTAGACGAGGCTTTTCGCCCTTTTCCTCGTCGGCGAGGGGAGCGGCCAGGTCGTGAGTCGGGAATTGCACCGGCTTTGTAGAGCTCTTCTACCTTGGCTTCTAAGCCTCTGACACGAGACTTCAACGCTTCGAGCTCGGAGGGCGACGGTACATCTGCCGTTGTTTTACTTGCAGTAGTAGACTTTGCTGCATCTGTAGATGTTGATGTGGGCTCCTTGTTCAGCTTCCTGGGCTTCTTTTTCGGTGTCTTCGCTGCCGGTGCGGTAACGTCTTCTGTGCTTGGTGTTGCTGCAGCCTTCTTTGCTGACGATGCCGAAGCCTTTGTAGCGGGCTCCTTTGGCAGGACGACTCCGCCTGCGGACCCTGCTCTTCCCTGTTCAGTCTGGCTTGGAGTAGCGGCCTTCCTGGATCGTGCCTGCTTGGCTGGCGTTGCAGGTGTCGCATTGGGTCCCGGTGATGATGGCTTCGACGCCATTGTGTAAAGATGTTCCCTCTATTTGAGCTCAGGAATGATATGTGCCAAATCCCTAACAACGCGCGTCGTGTCTATGGTACGCTTTCGCTCGGTTTGTATAACGATGAATTAGGGCAACACCCATGGACGTGTCGAATTCCTAGCTCAACTAATTGGGATGAAACACTATATGAATCGCAAGACACGAAAAGGAAAGTGGTAGCGTAGGCGATCGCCGCCAAAGCAAGATATCGAAGTTGGACACAGACCGAGCACATCTGACGTATTGTGGCGCACGTACCGGGATCCTGCGTCGTGAACCCTGTTCGCGGCACGTCAACGGCGATCGACTAGACGTTAGCATTGCTGCACCACATGCAAGGGAAAGGACCAGACATTTTTAGCGGTTTTCTTCCTCCTAGCCTGCCACAACGGGCGCAATGTAAGCAGTATACTACTGCATCGATAGCCTAGAAGACTACATTACCCTGGAGCCCACCAGGTCTTCGGCATGGTGTGTTGTTGTAAACTGCAGCATCATGTAACAGAAGATCTACTGACAAAGGCTAAGAACTCGCAGCCGTCAGGCAGGTTTCCAAACGGCCACTTTATACCGTCTTCCTTAATGACATTCAGCGCAGCCAGGGGCTCAGCGTGATCAACCCAGAATGCAGTGTCAGCGCAGCAAACAGCACCTGTCTGATCGCCCTGATCAAATAAGGAGCCCGTAGGTTTAGCCATCTTAACGTAAGGAACTGGGGATGACTTCATAATGGCGGGTACAAGCTCTTTGATCCCACTCAAATCCACCTTCTCGATCCCATGTCCGAAGGCTCGCAGAGCAGCACGGATAGTAGCAGGATGAGAAGAGAGAATTCCGAAACTGTGGTTGTGCTTGTTTTCGCGCAATTGAGACAAGATCTGCAAGGTTCAGTGAATGCTGGCGAAGGTCAAAAGTTCGTGTGAAGACAAACCCTCGTAGCCAGCCCTTTGCGCCTGAAATCCCGACCGACACATAGTTGAGTGACCCAGCCGATTCTGCGGCCCTCATAGTCCCAGAAAGTCGCAAATGCGTGTCCAGAAAGTTTGCCATCGACCGTAGCGCGTACCAGAACGCTGTCGGTTCCCGGAGCAAGGGACTGCTCACGAAGACGGTTTTTGGACATCTTCACGGGGCGTCCTGCACAAACATTAGCATTGTATTCATCAGCGAGAGTAAGTACTGTACCTACCTGGCTTGCAGAATTTACCCAATGTGCCCATTCTCTCTTCAGCAAGAGGACCCCAGATTCCATAGTTAGAGGAAAAGAGCTCAGCCGCTTGAGCGATCATCTCTTCCGAGACGTAATGGCCCTGAATCTTTTCTATGACAATAGTGCCAGACATAGTGTAGATGATCTTTCGTTTTCCAACTTCGAATATTGTAGCTATGACAGCGGAGGATGACGACCAAAGAACAGATTTTATAGTCCCAAATCGAACCATGGTCTGCATGCTTGAACCCTTGACAATGACCCACCCCTGTCAGACCCTCATACGAACTCCATATACACATCACAGTAATGAACCGCATTATCGCAAACGTGCGTCAGAAATTGGAGTGTAGATACTTTCGAAATTCTTGTTGCAGCTAAATACATGCCAGTGCATACCATCCCTCTAGTCCCTTAATACAGATCCACCAAAGAGAGCTTGGCTGGGCCACGACAACATACACTGATGGCGAGAGGAGATGATCGAAAATGTGGCATATCCTATATTTACCGGATGTGGAAGGTCTAGGAGGGCGACCAATACTTTTTGGAAACGAGCAGCGCCAAGGAACGGCATCGTGAAGGGGGCATGCAGAAAGAAGCTCGTAAAACGTCCCAAGTCCAGCCACGGACGCCTTGCAAATCACGCTCGGATGAACAGGGCTGTCGAAAGGACGATGATTGTGCAGTGATGCAACAATATGGGAAAACCGCCGAACAAAAACAGCTGTGATAAACAGCAAAGCCCAGAAACACAAAGGACGCCACCACGCCGTCGAATATGCGTTGCGTTCATCCCAGATACAGCATCGGGGCTAGTCTCAATATTGATACGTCCACCTAAGACGCGATGGCGCGGGCCGGGGCACCTCCGCCTCCTCGGCGGTTGTTCTTAACGTTCTTGGTGGGCTTGGTGACAGTGCTCCAGCCATCGTCGTCCATGACCTCGGTAGTAGTGCCTTCAGGGGCCGCAGCTGTGCTGGACTTCCGCCTCCATGAGCCTTGTTCAGCCTTCGGTGGGTCGCGAGTGACTTCTTGCGGCTTGACGTCCTTGTCGTGTACAATCTCTCCCTCGGCATCCTCATCCTGGCCGGCAGAGTTACCCTCGTCCACCCGTTGGAGGATCTCGAAGTTGGACTTGGGCTTCTCCTCGCTATCATTCTCCTCCTTCTTTGTCGGCGTTGGCTGTGCTGAGTCCTTGGGCGCTGGCTTCTCCGCGGCTTCCTTGGCCTTCTTCTCCTCGCGCGCCTTGTCATCGGCTTCCTTCTTCTGGCGCAAAGCAAGTTGCCTCTTCTCCTCGATCTCTTTCTCACGAGCAGCGGTGTCGATGGGTCGGGCGGCACCGAATGGGTTGGGCTTGTCCGAAGGAGTGGACGCGTCTTGAGCTGGTTGAGCCTCAGAGACGGTTCGCTTGGCCAGGTTCAAGCGAGGGCGGCCGGCGGGTGCAGCGGCCTGCGGTGCCGGTGATGATGGCGTGCTAGCGTCGGGTGTGGATGTTGGCGACTTGATAGGCGCATCGGGGCGCATCTTGGATCGCCACTGGTTGTCATTGTCTGCCGCAGTAGGCTGCCTCTCAAATTGCGGTCGCTCCTGGAACTCACGGCGGGGCCCACGAGAGCCCTCAGTGCCTTGACCCTCGCCCCAGGCGGGGGACTGTCGGCGGCCCTCGCGGGGACCTCCTTCGAAGCCACCTCGAGTGCGGCCGCCCTCGCTGGGGGGAGGTGCAGCGGATGGAGAAAGGGGTCCTCGGCGCTCCCAGTTGCCAAAGTCGCGGGGCTTTCCGTCGCTCTCGAATGGAGGTGGGCGGCGACGCTCACCACGCTCGCTGCCGGCGTCAGATCCGGCGTCGAAAGCGCGGTCACGGCCCGAGCCGAAGCCGCCGCGTCCGGAGCTGCTGCGCTGGCCAGGTAGATCAGGGAGGGGTCCCTTTCGGGTCCAGTCTGTGATGACGCGGGCTTCTTCGCGGTCCTTGGCTGTGACTTGTCAGTAATTGTTTGAGTGCATCCTGTAGACACATGACGTACGGGGTTCAGCGACGCTGACACGGATATTCCTGCCCTGGAAAGATGTGCCAGACAGGTCAAGCGCCTTCTTCAGTCCATCAACGCTGCCAAATTCGACGTAGCCGAAACCCTTGGGCTTTCGGTCCAGTTTGTCCTCGACGATGCGCACGTTGGTCACCTCGCAGTCGGCGAAGAAGTCGGTCACGTCGCCCTCGGTGGCATCGAAGGAGAGGTTGCCCAGGTGGGCGGTGTACGGGGGCTTGGAGGGCATGGGGAGCGCCTCGCGAGTTGCGAATCCACGGTCGGCTGGGGAGTTGTTAGTATATGCGAATGCGTTGAAGTATGCTCTCCTCACCGTAGCTGCCAGCGCGGTCAGCACCGAAGCCGCTGCCGCCGCCAGAGCCAAAGGTAGGCCTGTCGCCTCCATAGCCAGAGCTTCTACCGGCACCTAAAAATGTGTCAGTCTTCCGTCATGTGCATGTTCGCGCTGCGACAGTTGGTGGGGTGTATTACCGGCTCCTGCAAACGTTAGTACATCTGGCCACTCCCTAGGCAGAATGCGTGTCACTCACCAGGCATTGGCGCGTCCTCCATTTCGTCGGCCCATGATCCTAGCGCTGCTACATGTCAGTCTTCTGCGCCCTCGAGGGCAGGTAGGCGGGGCGTACATTGGTCATTTAGGAATTCTCCCAGGCCCATGGTCTGTTGCTTCTTCTTGGGCGCTACAACACATCGTCAGCCATGGCTTCTTGTTTTGGGCGCGGTACAGAGCGGGGCAAAAAAGCCGGCTCGAGTGACGCCTGCAATTTGCGTGCGCACCACGGCGACGTACCCATGATTGCGGTTTGGCAGACTGTGCGCGAGTGGTTCCGGCGCGCTGTCTGATTCGGGTCTGGAGAGCGGTCTCTTGCTCTCGGGTGTGGTCTTGGTGGTTGCGGGGTCTGTGGTTGAAGCGTGTGTGGGGTGAGTTCTTGAGACTTTCCCGAACGGAAATCTTAAGCTCAGGCTGTGCGTTCGTTGGGCCTCGCTTAGTCAGCGCCTTTGCTTTTCCAACGGCGGTGCCAACGCCGAGCCCAGGGCTGAATTGTCATTACCCGAATCTGGTTCACAACCTTCAGCCCCCATGAAAGAGCGATGAAAGCCAAACATGACCCAGACCAGGTCACGCAGCCCCTCGAGGTTGCCCGGCAAGCACTCTATATTGGTGGAGCCTCAGGTACGCACATAGTCTTTTCACCACTCCACGTAGTCTCGCTTCATTGTAGTCGTGCGCTTCTATTTCACTTCTGTATAATCGTCGTCTTGTCAGCTTTTTCTCACCTCGTAAATCTTGCCTAACCTCGTTCAGCCGTCCCTGGGACTGTGATTGGTGCCTTCTACGGTACTATCCGCACGCAAACTCCGGTTCTCTTCTCCATCGTGTCAGGAGCGCAATGGTTCGCCATTGGCAGCACGTTCTGGGGCATCCGCACGTCAGTCCTCAACCACGCTGGCTTACTCAACTGGTGGAACCTCACTCGCGGAGCACCCGTCTATCCTCGCACCGACCTTAACCCAACCACGTCTGACAAGGTTCGCGCGTCAGCCCTTGCTGGTGGACTGACTGGATTCAACCTCGGCCTCCTCTTTCGCGGCCCTCGGAATGTCATCCCCGGTACCATCATGTTCACTTTTTTCGGCTGGGCAGGACAGCATGGGTATAATTACCTCGACGCCAGAAACTCCAGCGAGATCCAGGAACGAGCGGGAGGAGAAGTCAAGCCCAAGGAGAACTTTATGCAGAAGATTGCAAAGAGCAAGTGGAGTCCTATGCAGGTCTTGACCGACGACGACTATGAGAACATGATGCAGGAAAAGCTTCTCCGGGTCGAGGCCCAGATCGCGGTAATTGACGATAAGATTGATGTATTGAAGAAGCAAGCGTTTGAGTTGGAGACTCAGCGGAAGATGAAGGAAATGCAAGAGCAGGGACAAGCTACCAAGTGAGAGAATGTCTTTCTAGCCATGCATGTCGTAAAAGTGACACCTGGAATGCGTTATGTAAGATATGTTCCGTTTCTCTTTCTTGGTGAATTCCTATTATATTTCCTTTCCATTGCGCAACAGGTGATCTTGCTCTGTGTTATCATCATTTCACCGAATACCTGTCTCACTCATCGTTCCGTTTCTTCTCTCAACTCTCAGTATCATCTATACGTGTGCGCTTGACCATTTCATTCCGCTCCTTCATTGTGCAAACTCAACGTCTTCAAGTTGTGGCTCGAGTATGGAAGTACATCACGGCTCGAAGTCTCGCTACGAGCGAGTCCCTACATGTCAACGGCCTCATAGCTGACGTTTGGTACCTCCGCAGTAGCTACACATTACCATTACTTCTTGAATACCCGGCGTAGCCTCCGCCCCTTGCTCGAGGCTTCTCGGTAACGATGGACTTTTGCTCTGGAGAACGGTCATCAAAGTACTGTAGGCGCCTCCGCCGAGCTCGTCATCACTCTCACCACCATCACTCTCGCCTCCCGCCGGCGCCCCGACCCTCCGCCATCGCACAACAAACACCCAAAATGCAAACGCGCACGCCCGCGCACGCAGCGCTCTCACCAGGCACCCACGCGCTCGCCTCCAAACCCGCCTTCACTCCACCTCAGATCTCACCCACACTCCACACCATCTCCCCCAATATATAGCACTTAAATCCCCAATCTTCCATCAACAAGCCGCCTTGGCTGAAGTTCGAGAGGAACGACCAAAGACAGGAGCCCGCAACCACAATATTAACGGCTTCCGAATGGTTAATCGGTCCAGACCCAACTCACCCAAGGTGCCTTGTTCGATTCCCCAGTCTGCCTTTAGGAACATGTGGACCCTCGAAGGATACAACAGACAATCATGTCCAGAAACGAAAAATCAGCAATGGTTAGACGTCGTCTTCTATCTTCGGATAGAAGATGCTTTTTTGCTCTTTTTTGCAACATTGTTTTTACCATATTCTACTTTTTACTCTTCGTGTGTATTTTACTCAGAGGCAAGCATCTAGCATTCTCTATATACATTTGCGTTGCGCAAAAGCTAGAGAAAGAAAGAGAGGTGTAAGATAGCTAAGAAGGACTTGCTTTATAGAGACCGCAATTTGTGAGAGACTTGAGATTAACGCAGAAAAGCTTTACTTTTGGATTTACTCTTTGCGGAATGTGCACACGGCGAACGCTACATACTCTACTGCTTGACGTCAATTGGCTTACCGCCCTGCTCTCCACTCTTCAAACAACTCTCCAAGATCTCCAGATCCTTCAACGCCTCTTCGGGGCTCTGCATCTCGTTCCTCTTTCCTTGCTCTAGACTCTTCGCCCAAGCCTTGATCTCCTGGTTCACGCCATTGCCCTCATCCGGGAATTCCTTCGTCTCTGGGTCTTTACCATCCTTGGTGATTGTGACCTTGCCGCGAGCGACGTGTACTGAGCCCTTCTCACACGCAACAAGGTACTCAGAGCCGGTGTCGGTGGTGCCAAAGCAAATGGACAGAGTACCAGAAGCATCGTTGTCCAGCTGCATAGTGGCGTTGAGTGTGTCGACAGGCGGGAGGTGCTCCTGAAGCTGCGCCGTGAATGCGCTGACCTTCTTGATCTTTCGGCCGCCACCTTGTAGCAGAAGACGCGTCGCCGCTACGAAGTGCACGCCGCCGTCAAGCACGAAGCCGCCTTGGTGATCCGGCTTCTTGCGCCATTCCGTCTCGTAGTATTTGCTGCCTGCCGACACCATGGCAGCAACACGTACACGGAAGGTAAGAATGCGGCCCAGAGAAGCAACCTGCCCAGAACCCCAGACGTAGGAGTCGATGAAGCGGAAGTTTTCAGCTACGGTGTAGATCGCAGAGGTGTTGGAGGAGTCTTGTGTCCATGCAAGTAGTTCGCGTGCAGTGACTAGGTCCTTCGCGATCGGCTTCTCGGCAAAGACATGTTTGCCTGCTGCAAGGGCTCTCTTGATGTAGTCTGGCTGGGCGAGGATCGGTAGTCTGAATAGTGCTATGTTAGCGAGTCGTGTTCTGTACTCTGCCAAGTAGTTAACGTACGCGATGACTACGCCCTTTACATCATCCCTCTTCAGTAGGTCTTCAAACTTCTTGCCATCTTGGTCGTCGCTGTAAAGTTCGACGTCGGACAGCTTCTCGGATAGAGCTTTTGCCGATTTGAGTGATCGCGAGTAAACTGCTTTTAGGCTCAATGATGGGGTGTCTTGAATGGCGGGCAAGTGCTCTTCTTTGGCGAAAATGCCACTTCCGATGATAGCTACGCCGATAGACATCTTGATGGAGATTCCGCAAGTTGATGGTACAGGAATTCCTGGAAGATCTTGGACAGCTCACTCTCCTCGATATATGTAGTCCCAATAACGGCTGTACTGCGGCTAAATGGCAATTGTAGTGGAGGAAATAGTAATCTCTTCCAATAGCATCTACGCCATGACCCGTCGCGGGGTACATGTCGCTGCCCCACGATGGCGATGACGTCGGGCACCATGCCGTAAATGGTCAAGCGCGATCAGATCCACGGGTTGCCGACTTTGTCGCAGTCGGCCTTCCATCAACATCGACATCGTACAACGCCCATCGCACATCTGTTAAGCTTCTTGTATTGCATGATCGACGCGACTTTCATGCATACCATGTCGCGCATTGGACACGCGATCATCACGCGTCTTGTCTTCGGCAGTTGAAGCGAAACGTGAAGAGCGCTCTACATTCGCGCATGAACGCGTATGCTATGCTGACAACAGTCACAGAAGGCAGCCTGGATTACTGAGAGTCGTCGCAATGCTTACAGAAGATGTGCGCATTCGCACCCAACGCGCAACATGCCAACGATCGTATCATCTGTTCCAGGGTCAGGCACCACACGCGCCATCGGATCTACCTGTCTACCTCCACCTCCCGATAACATAAAACGGCCTCAACAAGACAGCACTGTGGCGCACCATGTCATCGCATCACCGCGTGGATATGCTTGTGATGGTGTCTTGGCAGATGTCAATGTCCAAAGCAACTGGTGATGGCTGAGACGCGTCCACAATCAACCATCAACGGCTGTATCGATAGATATGCGGCCAGTCAGGCATGATTTCCGTGTATTTTCGGACACTGGGGTTTTCTATGGCCGCTGATTTTGCTTTCGGTTGGGCCTATATATCTCTGGGAAGTTCCGACATACTGAAACACGTCGCGTTAGACGTCGCGTTCGGCTAGCCCTGGCCAGGCTTCGGCAGTCAAGCCCATGCAAGGCGTCGATCGACGAGCATGGTTGGTATATCGCTTTGTCTCAAACGCTTCAGCGTAGTTTCGTTAGTATCAGGCTACCCTTGATGCCTCGAGCCCTATCGCAATGCGGTCATAAGAGAGGTTGGCCCAAGGCACTCATCGTTCAGAGCTGGCCTCGCTGTCCTACTGCTGCTGCTTCATTCATTATACATTTTAATTACTCTTTCTCAACGCAGCGCGTTCGAAAAGACTGCCGGCAGTCAACTACATTCCTTCCATTCTCGTTGCCATTCTTTCTCTTTCACGTTAGCAGACCTAGGTACCACCAAGATGGGTTTCGGAATTCTAGAAGACCGCCATATGGCAGCTCCTCCGGGAACATCTACCATTAACGACTCTGAGCCTACCCGTAGGATACATCTGTCGGAACAGTAGCAAGGTGTCACTAATACCTGTTCAGTAGACTCAAAGGTTGACTTCAGCGACGTCAAGCGCGATGGCGATGTTATCCTGCAACCACAGCCTTCGGATAGTCCCAATGATCCGCTCAACTGGTGAGAAATCATGAAATTTCCGTCACGATACACCGTCTCACGCGCGGCAGGTCACCGAAAAGGAAGGAATGCATCATGATTCTGCTCGCTTTCAGTTCTGGTGTAACAACAGCGTAAGCATCGAAGACACTCCATTGTTTCCACAAGCTGAGTCTCCGCCAGTCTTGGGCCCATGGTGACACCCGCACTTCCACTCATCGCCATGAAGTACAACGTCAGCATCGATATGGTATCCAGTCTGGTCATCGGTTTCCTGGCCTTCTGGATCGGTTTCACCACGTTCTTTACCGCTGCTGGAGCGAACATCTGGGGCAAGCGACCCTTCTTCATCATTTCCACCGTTATCCTTCTTGCAACGAACGTCTGGGGGTTCTTCACCAAGGTGTGTATTGAGAGATGTGCTCCACCGGTCTTCGTTAACAAAAGGCAGTCCTTCGTCTCTCTCGCTGTCATGCGAGTTGTACAGGGTATCGCATCAGCACCCCTCGAGACACTTGTCACCTCCACAGTATCCGACATGTACTTTGTCCACCAAAGAGGTACCAGGATCGCAGTCTGGGGCTGCATGCTAGCCTCTGGTGTGCTTCTCGGGTAAGTTCCTCTCAACCCCTTCTAACGCACCCGCGGACTGACCCAATCTCAGTCAGACAATCGCCGGTGCTATCATTCAGAACGTTTCTTTCGAGGCAACGTTCGGTATCTCTGCACTGATCTTCATCCCGATCCTCTTCGGCATGTACTTTTTCGTCGTCGAGACGACCTACTATGGCACCCGTCCTACTACGGACAAGCTTGCCGTCAATGAGAAGCACAAGTCCATTTCCTCCGTTTTCGAGCTCGAAGAGGAGAGAGAGCCATACCGCAGCCAGCTAGCGCTCTTCCGTGGCCGCTTGTCGCAGGAATCATTCTGGAAGAACGCTTGGAAGCCTGTGCCACTCATCGCATTCCCCGCAGTGCTCTTCAGCACTATCGTGTATGGGTCGTACTTTGTGAGTAGTTCATCAGCTTTCTGCGAGACTTGCGCTGACTATTCCTTTTCTTTCTAGACGTGGCTGCTCACCATCTCCGTCCTCTCCGTCAACATCTTCTCCGCTCCACCGTACTCGCTGAACCCAGCACAAGTCGGTCTTACCAACCTACCTCTTCTCGTTGTCGCGCTCATTGGCTCGCCTCTCTCCGGTTGGACAGCCGATGCTCTCGCAAAGTTCATGGCCCGCCGCAACAAGGGTGTCTTCGAGCCTGAATTCCGCCTGACTCTCATGGTACCTGCCGTCATCTTCGCCACAATCGGTTTCCTCGGCTTTGGTATGAGCACTTCTGCTGGCTACCCCATCGTTTGGCCATTAGTTTTCATGTCCATTCACTCGCTCTCCGTGCCATTCGCGTCAACAGCCAGTCTGACCTACGTCATTGACTGCCACCCCAAAGATGCAAACCAGGCTTTCGTCACCATCAACTTCACAAAGGCGGTGTTCACCTTCATCGCAACAACCTACGCGAACGGCATCATGGCCAACATCGGACCACGCGCGGTGTTCGACGGCATCACGGTCATCAACCTGGGAATCTGTGCACTTACCATTCCGGCTTATGTGTTTGGCAAGAGGTTCAGGAGTTTGGTGGCGCGGAGCTCATTTGGTAAGAAGATCTCTGGCTGAGAGCTTGGACCGTGCGTCTTCTACTGCGACGACAAGGCATAAGTTCAAAGGGATGGCGATGACATATGTAGTTTCATGAATACACACAGTCGTTATAGATCTGAATTATCACAAAACTACCGTATTGATGCTGAGACACACCAAGCTTTGTGCCACGTGAGCGAGCTGGTTCGCGTTGGCTTGATCACAGGAGCAGCTTCACATGAGTTGATACCGTTACTTTGAACGCGTAATGTGTTGTCTGATCTGCGTAAGGGACATAATGACTCAATGCGGAGAAGGTATGGTACAGTAAGTTAACTTTTGTATTTGAAGCGAATTCTTTGGTATCGTGAATCTAAATATAATGCAACCACACCCAAACGCCGTTGACAACTCCTGTAGTGCGCTATGCCAAACATCCCACGATCTCTTCGTGAGTGACCACATGCGTCCCGCGCTTGGTGCCAGTTCTTGCATGATAATCTTAGTCTTGCGATACATCCAAGCGGTCCTCTGCGCTCTGCGTCGTCTCTCCTGACGGCGCGATATGGTGGCACAGGTCTTCGCGCCTCGGCGTTCATGTCGCATCAAGATCCGTCTGCTAGACAAGAGCAAGCGACCTGCTGTTGACTGTGACGACCTTGGAGTCGTATATGGGGCGAGCGTTATTCGCTGAAATTGAATAGTAGTTCGATGCTTCAGTTCGTCACTCGTCTCGCACCGCCATCCATCTCTCTAGCCCCTGGTCTTTGCGACAACATCTGTGCCATGGACTGCGACGCATTTGAGGCTGACGAAGTTGCGTATCTGGGGCTTAGTGGTGATGTCAGGCTGGCTCGTCGTGATGTCGAGATGTTGATGGATGATGGAGATGATGAGGTTGCGTTCTTGAGGAAGACGCGCGCAGGTGGGAATTGGCTGACTGGAGGCATTGTGATTGTGTGTGCGAGTTGTACTGTTGATCTGATGTGGAATGCTCGAGGATGAAACGTGGTGATCGTTCGGTGGTTATAAGAGCAGGGCTTGTTGTTTGATGTCGTCGATACGATGGCACGAGGTGTAGTAACCGGATGTTGGATGTCTCTTCTCAGCTGATGGAATGTCTGTTATAAGCAAAAGCGTAGCAAGAGCAGCAACCACTCATCTTATATCCATCCACGAATCCAAATTGACTCACCCAACTAGACCCACACTAACTCTCTACCCTCGGAGTCACAAGCAACTCGCCCATCCACGCAAGCCTCTAGCGCGCGTGCCCCCCAAACCCGCCCGCGCCGTGACATGTGAAGCCCTTCCCGTTTCGAGCCATGATCACCCCACGGCATCGTGAGCATCACGTCTTGCACATGCGGATCCGGACCCAATCGGCGGATAATTCTCGTTCCAAAGGAGACGACTACGATCAACGCAGACTAAACGACATGCACGCGATCGTGGGTTGCGTCCAGCTCATCTAGCTCCCGTTACCCTGGGTGGGTTTTCCGTGTGCGACTACGGTGCTTTGAGCAATTTGTCTTTTCCCCCAGTTTGCGCGAGCCGACCCTCCACCTCCACCCCCCAAACGCCCGGAAAAGCAAAAAAGGGCCGAGAGGCGCATCGCATTGCGCATTGTACTTGCAGCTTACACACCTACACAATTCGAGAAGCAGCCAAGGTGCCGAGGCGTGTGATGGTAGTTGGTGCGTGTTTGAACTTTGTATGGTGCTCGTGTGTGTGCTTGTTTGGAGATGGGAGGCTGCGACACGTCATGCACGGAGCCTAAAGTGCGGGGTGGGCCTCCGCGAACACTGGCTAGGGCGAAGCAACGGCGTCTGGTTTGACGGCCACAGAGCTTCTAGCATGCTTCCACCGAATGTTTGGACAAGTTTTAGCCTGAGATGAAAGATACGACGCGAGGTAGATCACCGACGTCGGAGGATCTCCCGTGAGTCTGGATACGAGAGATGTTGTTTTGAGCGGAGTAAGTTTAGATGGCATGTACGACACTGGCATGGAGATCGCGATGCGGGGCAGCTGATGGGTCACAGGTAACCTCAGCGAACGGTGTAATACGTGCTCTGCTCTACAACGTTTCTTTTGCGGCTTGCACTAGCGCGAATATATATGCGTAGTACACATGTATACTGCGGGTGTGACTGCAAAGCAATGCATGCGAGAAGCCAGACTCCGCGGGTATTGAGAAATCAGCCCGACATGTGAGCCCAGTCTCGTCATTGTTGCGGTGTAACGGTGTTCCAAGGCTGCATCCACGACAGCACGTTCAGGCGCATGTTTAGCAAGTCGTAGTCAGAGAAATGACATTTCTTTTCATATCGTACAAGGTCGGCCAACTTTTAGACGTCGCGATATAGTACATCCAACTCATTATCCAAGCCTTCTGCATCCGCAGCATTAATGTATCTTGCAGCGCACAACTGCGCCCAGGTATCCGAACATGCAAGCATATCCACACGGCATGCATGCTGACATGCCGTTCGTATTATCCAATTGTCCCAAAGAATTCAAACTCGAGTTCAGGGGATCTAAGCTCGGCCGCTGCGGACGCGCTTGGCTTCGGGACGCTGAAGGTGCGAGGCTGGGATCCAGCTCTCATCGTAGGCCTTTGCGCCGGAAGTGACAGCTGGACCATCAGCACCAACGACGGCAATCTGGTCGGCGGGGTCGACCTTCTTGCTCTGGCCCGAAGACGCCTTAGCACGCTCGCCACCCTTGCCGCGGCCCTTCTTCTGCGGGAAGAAGGTGGAGATCCAGGTGTTGTAGATGAAGTACACGGTTCCACCGAACGCGCCAAGGAGGACGAGGTACAGGAAGATGCTAGAGAGAAGTAAGTACATGTGTCCAGGCTGAGTGGTGGATTGCTACGTACATCTGGGGGTCGAAGAAGCTAGTGGGCGCCTCAACAATGCTGACAGTCTCGTTGTAGACAGGGACGGTGATGAGGTTGTTCTTGCTGTCCTTCAGCACAGTCACGAGCTGGAGGCGGAGATTCTGGGGGTGCATCTCCGTCGTGAAGCTGTAGGGAATCGTCTCGTTGGCGCCAGCGGGGATCTGGATGGAGTAGCGCTGGCGAGTGAGGTTGCGAAGGACCTGAGATTCTCCCTTGATCTCCTGGATCAACGAGCCACCAACAATGGTGACGCCGACGGGGGTTGGCTCATTGTTGACCACGGACAGACGCGCCTGGGTGGCCTGGCCGTTGACGAGCTTGACGCCGAAGATCTCAGACTGGGGGAAAGAGACGGAAACGGCGACGTTGAGGTTGGGCGTTTGCGGCTCGTCTACTGCTTGTTGCACCTTCTCAGCCTGGAGACGCGACCGTTAGCCATCTGATGTCATGCTGCGTCAGAAAGTTTGGAGCTTACCGCGGGCTCAGCATAGGTGCCGAGAGCTCGGAGAGAGAGCAGGAGCAGAGATGAAAACTTCCAATTGACCATGATGAAGACGACACAAGACGGGGAGAGGGATGAGAGGAGGAGGGACGGCGTGTGGGAACAGATGGGGTAATTCGAACGTGGCTTCTGGGAAGTGACGTCCGGGCGCAGCTGCCTCTTGGCGTCGGAGGACGGAACTAGAGCCGCGGCAATGCGACACCGTCTCTCCACCTCCTCCCCTACAACGAAGATGGTGAACAGGTGCACTGCAGCCTACATCATTATGAACACGAAATGTCGCAAAACCTGAGCGCAATGTAGACTTCTAGGTCATTTTATTTCTATCATCCTTGCGTCAAGATGAGCTATCGCTTGACACTCTCTGTGGCCAGTCTGGCTTTTGACGGTATGCAGCCATGCGCAATGCCGGCGGGCAGCCACTCCAAGGCGGTGTATATGCAATTATAGCAAACTGCAGAACCATGGGTGCCGCTGGGTTTGAAATAGAAGGAGCGACATTTGCGGCGTGGATGCCATGTACAACGCGATATGGCGCGTACCAGGGAACAGTCTATACTTGGAAGGGGCCAGCCGTCTTCACTGCCCAGTGATATTTAATGTCACCGCAATAACTCACCTTCACTCGCGGTTTCCTATTCGGGCTTGAAAAATCTCTACTAACCGCAGAAAGAGCGCTCGGCCCTCCTGTACCTGCTTTCTCTCCGCCTTCTCTCATACACGTAAATCGCAGCCATTCAATTCTCTATCATTTAGTCACAAACCTGTTCGCCGATCGCCTGCGCCCTTTGCGATATGTCGCCTTCGCTCAGCGGCCTTGGCCTGGCTTCACCGGGCCCCTCCGACGCCGATTTAGCAGACTTTACCAGACGCTTCAAGCAATTCCAGCTGTACGAGGATGAAAAGGCCAAGTTCATGACCGTAAGTGCACTGTAACTGTCACTATCACTCAGTCGTGACTGACGCGCAATAGGAAATGAAAAATCGGTATGAATATATGCACCAACAGTACCAGATATTGGCCACCGAACGCGACCGCGATCGCAACTGGATCCTCGCATGGCAAAATGAGAAGCAGCAGTATGAGAGGTCGCACCGGAATCTGCAGCGGAACATGGTAATTCCGTCCAGCCACACATCGCTTTGGAGCTGACTTGGATGTGACAGGCTGAGAATCCATTTGTTATGGTACTGATTGACGGCGACGGCATGATTGTAAGCTTCACGTACTGCGAGTTGAATGCAGTCTGCTGACTACATACAAGTTTAGTGGCGACTTCCTCCGCGAGGGAGAGCAAGGTGGCCGCCGGGCTGCTGTCCAATTGTTCGCCGATATCCACGAGTATATCGAGAATGAGTGCCAAGATATCCCATTCGGTTACCGCATCGCCTGCCGCATCTATGCGAACGTTCGGGGGCTGGGCGACGTGCTCGTACGCAGGGGGATTTATGAAGACATCATCGAGTTCGAGGACTTCGTGCGTGGATTCACGCGGGGAAAGACATTGTTCGACTTTATCGACGTCGGTGCGGGAAAAGATCGCGCTGACGAGAAGATCATCGGTGAGTACCACTGTCCTACTACATCTCCAGCCCCATGTATTCCACAAAACCCACTATCCTAAGCTATTTCCGAGTCTAGACGTCCATGTAGGCTTCTGACCGTACTGACAATCTTAGAATTATTCAAATTATACTCCCAAGATTATCATTGCCGTCGGATCTTCTTCGGGTGCTCACACGATAATGGCTACGCGCGAACGCTTGAGCAGTGCTCCGATCGCCTTCAGGTGACAAACAAGGTGGTTCTCCTTGAGGGTGTTCCATTTGAGAAGGTACGTGACTGACTCGCGCGAGCCATGAATCCACGAACACTCGTACAGCCCGGACGCTAACCTCACCTCTCTGTAGGAACTCGTCGGCCTGCCGTACCAAACGAAGAAGTTTCCAGGTCTCTTCAGGGAGACCAAGCTCGTAGTTTGGGGATCTGGACCTACATACGCCGCCAGTACATACGCCAACGGCCTTCCACCAGCATTTGTTCCGGGCAGGATCGACTCGAACGATAGTTCTAAGGCGTCTGTAGCTTCGACAGGTCTCCCAAGCCGGTTCCCAGCCCCATCAAAGTCCCCGATCATGGATAGTCCTTTGCCAAACCGAGCGGCAATGATGACTTTGCCTAGAACGCCTTCCACATCAACACTGGCTTCGGACAGTACGTTCCCAGCACTCAAGCCAGACCCACCAGCGCCGTTGCTGAACTGGGCCGCTAAGGCCGCTGCTCCGCCGCCACCCGTTACAGAGACCCCCGTGTACAAGCCCGCGAACCGTGAAGAAGTCATCGCACGTAACCGCGCCGGCCAACGCGTCGATCCGCCGTGTAAGGACTACGATAAGGCTGAGGTGGACCGCATGAAGAAGATCAAATTGTGCAACGTTCATTTCCTTCGAGCCGAATGCCCCTACGACACCAAATGCACCCATCTCCACGCGTATAAGCCTACCAGCGACGAGTTAGCCACCCTCCGTCTTGTCGCTCGCATGGCACCTTGCAGCAACGGCAGTGTTTGCCAGGATATTAGGTGTATCTATGGCCACCGCTGCCCAGCACCGCCCAACAAGATTCACTACGCCAAGGGCACGAAGAGCTGTATTTTCGGTGAGTCTTGCAAGTTCCCAGCGAGCTTGCATGATATCGACACCAACGTGGTCAAAACCCTGGTCGTTCGCTAGCTGGGGGAGTACGGAGATTTGTGTGACCAAGTCGCCAGGTGGAAGAAGGCTCGATAGAATCTCAGACATCAGCGAGTTTTCATGTACCTGAATCAAGTGGCTACTCATGAGCACCCCGTAGTCTACATTGGTGTCAACAATGAAGCTTCGCAAACTTGTGATGCAATGTAGGCTTCAGGGTCAAAATATATTCAATTCGGGCATGGTGTTCAAGGCCAAAAGTGCCATTTTCATTCCCTTTTCCACTCGTCAAACTCTTCATTGAGGTGTTGTTTCAATGCCGTAAACTTATTCTTAAAGTTCTTCCCACATCGCCAACACTTCATGTCCCAACTAGGCCAATCTCCAGGAGAAAACCTCTTACTATCTTCTTCTAGAGGAAACTCGTCTAATTGAACCAGGAAACTACTGTTGAAGCTCAAATAGTGTTTCTTGTGCTTCATCCAGTCTGAATGCATGTCGCGACTGAAGATATGTACGTGTAGATGGTTCATCGAGGGATGTGTATGTACGCCTACTACGATATCTTTAGACCAGTCGCGGCCGGGCGGGAGGAGTGCAGCGCGCTCCTCGGGTGGAGGTGGTGGGTCAGGAGAGCTCATCATTGCCTCAAAAGCCTCATTGTATGGTTTATCTGAAGCGCTGAAGTCGCCATATTGACGTCGGAGTTCATATGCAGCGAGTTCTTTGAGACGGACGGCGCGTCTTCGTACTTCGGAGAGGAAGGCTGGGTCTGTGGAGAGGGCTTGGAGTGGGTGTTGATCGTAGTAGACCTGTTTCCGCGGGATGAGTAGAAGATGTACACTGGTTGGTCGTCAGCGCGCTAGTTCTCCTCAGTTGTCCAACAACATGGATACATACCTCGCCTTGGGGTACTTGTCGGTTATTACGACAAAGTCCTCATCGTACTCCAGTATCTTGTTCTCCGGGTTCGTCTCCGGGCTCTCGATATAGACGCCCAACCCATTCCGTCCGTCCCAACGCTTAGCTGTCTTGGTAGCCTTCTGTGTCGTATTTGGACCGTCTGCGGCGGAAATGATGGGTTGTTTTGATTTCTTCGACTGCGTCATGAGTTCTGTGACTGCACCGTGAGTTAAGGTTGCGCGTTGAGATTGTGGGAGGCGTGCAATGAGACGTACATGCATTAGGGCGCTTTGAAGAGGCAGGATCGATTGCGGGCTGAGCTTGGTTTGCCGTCTCCGTGCCTGCTATCTCTTTGTTCGTAATGGCATCGTGGGTATCCGTCCTGCTTGGGCGGTCCGTCATTGTCGATTTGTTGCCGCGTTTCGGTTTGCGAAAAGATCTTGTATGCTTGCTTGAGGTTTGTATGATAGGGGCGCGAGATAAAGAGGTTGCTATCCAGCTTGGGGCCAGTGGGCGCATCGATACTGTGAATGCTTCGTGAGGGTTTCGTGAAGCAACGATGACGATGAGGCTCGGAGTGGGTCCAAGCGTACCGAGGCATCCCTGCAATCATCGGAATTTCGGATTGCGCATCGCGTTCGAGTGAAAGCGCCAGGAACTCGCGATGGCTACTATCTTAGATTCTTCTTTCCTCTTTGGACTCGCTGAAGGGTGTCGCAATATTGATCCCGGTGGTTGAGCCCCTTCATTAGCGACTGCGCCCTTCTCACCGCCCACCAACAAATCACATTATCATACATCCACTCTTTCTTCCTGAGTATACTTCTATGGAATCTGGGATATTCAACTACACTGAACATATCGCGCACGATGCCCAAGAACGCTCACCCTCCCCGCGGCAAGCCTGCCAAGAAGACTGTCCCTCCTGAGGAAGACACATCGTTCATTGTTTTCGGTGACGGCAAACCTAAGAAGAAGAAGGGTGAGAGTTCTGGCGGAGACGCTGCCCAGAGCGAGAGTAAGGGCAAAGGGAAGTCCGCAGCTGGAGTTGCTGAGGATGGTCCCAAGAAGCCGGATACAAGGACGCTCATCGCCGGCGCATCGTGGACAGGAAAGCTCCCGGTCAACCTCCTGTCGGAACACTTCCAGAAACAGCAGTGGAGCAAGCCTGACTATCGCATCGTAAGTAGTCGCGCCGTAATGAGAGGCCATTGCTAATTACAGCAGCGGAAAGATGGCGACCAGCATTTTGCCTACGCTGTGGTACTCTCCAAGATGAACCAGAAGACACGGCAGACCACCACCCTACCTCCCATCAAGATCCCGTCGGAGCTCGAAGAGCAAGCCCATCAGCCTACTGCCGTCGAAGCGCGCAACTTTGCCGCCGCCTATACTCTCTTCCGAGTCGCCAGCGGGAAGAACCTCCACACCATGCTTCCGCCCACGTATAAAGACCTTTGGAAGGGACAATTCATGGACCTCAAGAAGAGGGATGAGCAAGAGGGCAAAGGATGGATGTATGAGGCAGACCCCTTCTTCGGTTTTGCTGAAAGGGAGAAGGCGAGAGAGGCAGCAGCAAAGGCGCGTGAGAAGAGACAGAAGCAGCAGGAAGAGGCGCAGAAAGCCCACAACCAACAGCCAGGTGCCGCTATGCCAAGTTCAAACGGTCCAGCGCCTAGCCGGAACTTGCTCAAGGGATGGGAGAGAGTGCCCAAGATCGAACTCGGGAAGAGGACACGCAAAGAGGCAGAGCGTCTCATCCGCCGGGACGCACTCTGGAACCCGAACGGCATCGAAATGAATCCGTCTACAAAGAATCGACTAGTCGAGGAGATCGCGAACCTTGGCTTTCGGAGAAGCCACGTCGAGGAGGCCGCCGATTTTTGCAAAGATCGCGAGGAGATTATTGAATGGCTTCTCATTCATGTACCTGAAGACGACCTACCATCGTGGTCCTTACCAGAAGGCTACGTTGCTGGCGTCAGTATGGCTAGCTCTAACCTCAAGCGTGAGGGTGCCGTGAAGCGCCTTGCTGCAGCCGGATACTCTATGGACCTTTGCGAAGAAGCATACGATAGTCAAGGCAGCGATGAGAGAAAGGCCGCGGCGTTGCTACAAGCTCGTCTACTCCGACCAGATGAGGAAGAGAGTAGCCTATTACAGGATCTGAAAGATCTCTCGCTGAGCAATGGTGAACCTGAGATGTCCCCGGAGGACGATCCGTGGGAGGTGGAGATGTCATCACTTGAGGCAATATACGACGGTCTGTTTTCGCGCCCTGCGCCCGAATCTTGTCGCATCGAGCTAGACGTTAAGCAACAAGGAAAGCGGCTCATACTACAGGTTAGGAAGCCTTTTGGTCCTTACCCCGCGGTCGTGCCTATCATCACGTTCGAGGCGGCCATCCCAGCATATATTCGTTTGAGCATCATTCGCCGAGCGCTTCTCCACGCTGAAGCCAACTTCATTGGCATGCCTATGGTATACGATATCGTGGACTGGATCCAAACGAACGCCGGTGATATCTTCCAGAACCCAGGAAGATTGACCGATGTTTCCTCTGGCCTTGCAGCAGCAGATCACTCGTCGGAACAGCAAACTCAAAAACGAAGAGCAAAGGGACGACCCAGAAGGCCTATCGACTGGACACCCGCCACGCCTACTAGCCAAAGGATGTTGTCTGATTGGCAAGCTAAGCAAAAATCTCCAGCTCAGCAGAAGATGATGAACGCTCGGCAGTCACTACCCGCGTGGAGGCTGAGGGATGAAATCGTCCGCACCGTCAACCACTGTAAGGTCACGATCATCTCAGGTGAGACTGGATCGGGAAAATCGACTCAATCGGTACAGTTCGTCCTCGATGATCTGATACAGCGACAGCTGGGTGCTGTCGCGAACATCATCTGTACCCAGCCACGCAGGATTTCTGCGCTTGGTCTTGCTGATCGTGTGGCCGATGAGCGATGCTCTCAGGTCGGCGACGAGATTGGGTACACTATCCGCGGAGAATCTAAGCAGAAGCCAGGAGTTACTAAGATCACGTTTGTAACGACTGGTGTACTTTTAAGACGTCTTCAAACGTCGGGTGGCAATGCCGACGATGTGGTTGCCGCCCTGGCCGATGTCAGTCACGTTGTCGTCGACGAGGTTCACGAGCGTAGTTTGGACACAGACTTTTTGCTCGTTCTTTTGCGCCAGATTTTACGAAAGCGACAAGATCTCAAGGTCATCTTGATGAGTGCCACTCTCGATGCTGCTGTTTTTGAAGCCTACTTCAAAGAGGTCGGACCCGTAGGCCGTGTCGAAATTGAGGGTCGCACTCATCCCGTGACGGACTACTATGTCGACGATGTCGTACATTTCACCGGGTTCAAGGGATATGGTATGGGCGACGAAGATGCTTCCGAGGACAAATCGTTCTCAGCAAATCTCCGGAGTATCGGATTCGGCATCAACTACGACCTCATCGCGGAGACTGTTCGTCACATTGACCGCCAGCTCGGTACAAAGGATGGAGGTATACTTATCTTCCTACCTGGTACTATGGAGATTGATCGCACGCTCCAAGCGCTCAGTCAGTTCGCAAACCTCCATGCATTGCCTCTACATGCATCGCTCATGCCAGTCGAGCAAAAGCGTGTGTTCCCTCCCGCTCCTCACGGCAAGCGTAAGGTCATCGCGTGTACCAACGTCGCAGAAACGTCGATCACTATCGAGGATATCGTCGCTGTCATCGACACGGGTAGGGTCAAGGAGACGAGCTATGACCCGCAGAACAACATGGTTCGTCTTGCCGAAACCTGGGCCTCAAGGGCAGCATGTAAACAGCGACGAGGTCGAGCAGGGCGTGTCCGAGCAGGCGACTGCTACAAGCTGTACACACGCAACGCTGAAGCCAAGATGATGGAGCGACCGGATCCGGAGATTCGCCGTGTGCCACTTGAGCAGATGTGTCTGTCCATCAAGGCAATGGGGGTGCAGGATGTTACAGGCTTCCTCGCTTCAGCGCTCACACCGCCAGAGAGTACAGCGGTAGAGGGTGCTATCCAATTGCTCTCGCAGATGGGTGCCATCACAGACGACGAACTCACTGCACTTGGTCGACACATGTCTATGATCCCGGCAGATCTCCGACTGGGCAAGCTTCTAGTCTATGGCGCGACGTTTGGCTGTCTTGAAGCTGTGCTGACGATCGCGTCTGTTCTCACGGCTCGCAGCCCTTTCATATCGCCACGAGAGCGAGATCAGGAGACTCGAAATGAGTTCGACCGTCTTCGCGCTTCATTCTCTAACAACCAGGGAGACCTACTTGTAGACCTTCGAGCATACGAACAATGGTCTGCGTTGCGCAGCAAAGGGACGTCAACACGAGACCTCCGCTTCTGGTGTCAAGACAACCGACTGAACCCCCAAACCATGTTCGACATCGCGTCCAATCGCACCCAGTACTTGTCGTCTCTCAAGGAGATTTCATTCATTCCGACACACTACTCCTCCGCCAATCCTTCCACACACTCGTACTACAACAAACAAAACGCCAATGACGCTCTCTTACGCGCTTTGATCGCCGGATCTTTTAACCCGCAGATCGCACGCATCCAGCTCCCCGACAAGAAGTTCGCAGCAGGCATAGCTGGAGCCGTAGAACTCGATCCTTCAGCCCGCGAAATTAAGTACTTCAACCAAGAAAACGGACGCGTCTTTGTTCACCCATCGTCTACCCTCTTCGCCAGCCAGACCTTCCCCCACAACGCTTCATTCATTGCGTACTTCAACAAGATGGCTACAAGTAAAGTCTTCATTAGGGACATCACGCCGTTCAATGCATATAGTCTGCTGTTATTTGCTGGAGAAATCAAGGTTGATACGCTGGGCAGGGGCTTGGTAGTTGATGAGTGGATTAGGCTGAGGGGTTGGGCAAGGATTGGTGTGTTGGTGAGTCGGTTGAGGGGTATGTTGGATGGCGTGCTGGAGAGCATGGTGAAGGAACCAGGGATGGGAGTTAGCAATAGGCAGAGCGAGGTTATTGATGTTGTTAGACGGATGGTTGAGAGGGATGGTTTAGACGCTTAGACGCTTAGACGCTCGCGTTCTTACTAGATGGGACTGTTAGATCAGAGGGTGCGGTTCGCCTCAGAATTGTGGTATAAATGAATGAACCAATTACTCCGGTACAAATTTGGCTGCAAAATTGGCTTTAGGGCTTGTTGGGTGCTCCTTCCTTTAATGCCCTGTAGTTGCCAATCTTCAACAGAAGCAAGGGTTAGCGGGGGGTGAAGGTCACGGATGTCGCTTCCTCGACATTCTACACTCATACACTCACGTCGAAAGAAATACCGCGTAACATGATAGCAGCTGTCACTTACAGTCATACTGCCGTTTTGACCTGTCTTGTGTTAACGCACTTTCATCTGCCCGGGGCCTAGCCAACGTCGTGTTACCGCTCCAATCAGTGACCGCCTGATTGATTGACCATGTACTACCTAAGCCTCGGAATGTTGGATGCGCGAATACAAAGACGATGACGTTCACAATCACCTGCGCGAAGGTGCGACTGCTGCGCCTGTTCTTCCAAGCGCCGATCGCAGCATAGCCGTCATGTGGCACAGTCCCGACCTGGTGCCGGGTTATCCTGCTCTTCAGGGCTGCCTGAAGTAGCATGCAGTCCTTTCCCCTCTATTTTCGCTACTACAAGCTGACAGAGTACGACGCAATATTAAGCACAAAATCAGCCATGACCAATAACAACTTAGAGGACAAGATAGTTCATGGTCACAATCAAGCGCAAATCGAAATCGCGTTGCGCACTCCATACACATATCGTCCTCTCAACGATTCCAATGAGGAGATTCGAGTCGTTAAGTTCACGGCCGGTAATGGGGTCAGCAATAAAATCGAATGCGACATCGAGCACTGTCTCTTGAGTGAAGAGGGGGATAGTTATGAAGCCATCTCGTATGTTTGGGGTGAACCCATCCGCAACCACGACATTCTTTGTGATAACGGTACAAGTCATCTCAAGGTAACCTCCAATCTTCGCGACGTCATCGAACGACTCGCTTCGGTGCCTGAGAACGATGGCCACCAACGATACTGGGTCGACAGCATATGTATCAACCAAGATAATTCAGCTGAGCGAGACAGTCAAGTCAAGAGGATGGCTAAGATATATGGCTATTCTAAGCGCGTGCACGTCTTTCTGGGTACCGTGGAGCCAGGCAGACATCCAGCAACAAGTAGCTGGTTCTCGCGAAGATGGGTAAGTAAAATATCACTCGTAAGGTCAGACGAGACATCAGTGACTCTAACTTACCCAACTCAGGTCATTCAAGAATACCTGAATGCAAGAATGACTAGTATTCACTATAACAGACAGGACACGTGGTACCGTCACGATGATTGGTATTCATTTTGGCAGGACGACCATAGAGCATCGGATGACAAGCCTGAGTCGCGGGGGATCGATGATTCAAGGTTTCACATTCTCACAATGATGTATGGTTTCAACGACAGGCAATGCAGCGATGATTGGGACCGCCTTTTCGCACTCTTAGGCGGGTCTTGTGATGTCGTAATCACGGACACCCGTCCGACATTGTCGACGGCCAACGAGCCAACGATCTACTACATGCCCACATACACGACGACTACCGAACAAGTCTATCTCGAATTCGCACAAGCAGCACTCACCTCGACTTCAGCTTACAACCTTCTTTCATGTGCTGGCGCTTTTCGACATATCCATAATGAGGTGCCACGAACTATGCCGTCATGGGTACCTGATTGGAGATGCACTCCTCCTCTATATCTTCCTACGATCGACGGAGACGGATGGTTAGACGTGGAACCGTTCACCGCATGTGCATCTGAGTTCACAAATGGAATGTCTTCCAGGCACAAACCAAGTGTTGTAGTAAATGAGGATGGTCGTTCCATTACCCTTGAAGCCATACCGTTCGGAACAGTAAAGCGGATCTCAGAGAGACAACTGTCCTATGGTTTCAGTCGGGTTATCAACATAGACGACGGATACCAGGCGCTAGCCCCTGAATCTATCGCCATTGGAGACCAAGTCATAATTCCCATCGGTGCGCCGACCCCACTTGTCTTAAGACAGGATGAATCCGCAAATTACACATTGGTGTCAAACTGCTGGGTCACTGAAGACCCCACTTCAGTCCTTCCACCTGCGCAAGATTGGATCATGACCGCATACTGCGGGGGCGAAGTGAATATTGCATCTATTCGCGACTATCGTATCCTCTGAACATAAACTTCCCGACCGCATCCGAGCAGAATGCAATGAACTACTGCATCACGTCTTTCCACGCCGACACCACCAATAGCAATGTGGATCTGCACAAAAGCAGCGTAAAGTGACGCTAGTCGAGCTTGTGTGCTGTATGGCGAGTTGGATCTTCGCAGCGGCGCGGGTACTTCTGGGTAACGACCCGACAAGGAGTTCGACGTGGAAGTACCGCCCGTCATGGGCCGCTCCAAGTAGGCCACCGTCGGTGGCACTGGTGCTAGAGTTTTGAGAACTGGAAAGCCTGTATAATTTCGCACAGTCGCCTGGATTCGTGTACTTAACGGCATTCCTAAACACCGAAGTCTGAGAAGTGCACATTGCAGCAATGCGTTCAAGAACCCTTGGCGCTCATCGTAGCTTTGGGCAGTGATCTTGTGCAGCCGTAGCAAATATCCCTTCTGTTATTTGCGGATTCGAAGTCATCGCCATCCTGCTGATCGCCACCCCAGCCGTGTATGCCAAACCGGCCGCCAGACACAGGCATGCTGCACAGGCTGCAATGCGGATCTGAGAGAGCATCGGGGCGAGCTTCGAGCTTGCTTGTCGTGCGAACTACATTTGCGACGATGCTTGGAAAATTCTCTTCGACGGATTCGAAGTACTGCGTCATGAGGTCGTCAATGGTTGTGTTCTTGGAGCTTGTCGATGCTTGGGTAGCGCCTGTTGATGTTTCGTGTACGAGTTCTGATAGTCCAGGTTCCGCCATTTTGGTATATGATACGAGCTCTTTCTTCAAGACATCTCGAAGTGGGTAGTGGAAGTTAAGACCAAAGGGCGACATTCCGTCTGAGACTTGCCATGGCAGAGAAAATCCTCGGCCCTTGGCAGTTTCGGCAAGTGTCTTTTGAGCGAGCCTGGTCGTGCTATCTCCCCAGAGAATACTTTCGCACCCAGCCAACTTCGCGTGCTCTACGATTAGCCGTGTTCTTAGGGTCGAGAGCACGTCCGCGCGAGCCGTGGCCGAGGTGAGAGAGTTGATCATGTGAACAAATTTCTCTTCGGGTTCCAAATCCGCCCTTTGGTCGTCCTGTGGCACCAACGACCGTATCGAGGCGTCTTCTGGGACCAGGCGGAATACATCGTGCAGTGGTAGTGAGGCATACTGATGCTCCGGGTATTGCTCGCGAGCCTTGTCGAGTAGCTGTGCAGCTTGCACTTTCTGTTCTGGATCCTCGATATATATTGCGCTAATTTCAAATCCGGTACGGCCAGTCTTGCTCTTTTGCGTCTTGAGATGCAGGTCCAGTACGTGGAGGAGAGTGGTAGAAGAGACCCCAAATGACAGGGGTACTAAGATCTTACGCTGCTGCTCAGCTCCAAAATTAACGCGAAACGATTCCAAGCGCTTGATGCACTTTGTATGCACGTAGCGGGCGAAGCAGTCACTATAGTAAATTTAGCGAATTCTTCTTCCCCTCCAGGTGGCGTAAACTGACTGGC